>Ga0222696_1001070_pt1 | contig 9261 bp, 12 predicted proteins | sample AntAcemetage1400_FD_179817 | JGI IMG/M metagenome (GOLD analysis project Ga0222696, IMG submission 179817) | Saline water microbial communities from Ace Lake, Antarctica - #1400 | ecosystem: Environmental > Aquatic > Non-marine Saline and Alkaline > Saline | place: Antarctica: Ace Lake... | reverse complement strand
TTTCAAACTCAAAAAAAATAAAGTACAGCGGCAACAGCGCATAGCTAGCACGTTATGGGCAAGGCTAAAAAAAGACGACACGACACACAATGACAATTTAAAATGAATAATAAAATGGATAGCAAAATGGAAGAAAAGATTCTTGAAATCATCAACACAGTCCTCGACAACAGGACTAAAGAAAAATTAACAGCTTTAAGTTCTGAAATGCATCTAAGAAATGACATTGGATTTGATTCGCTTGACTTAGCCGAATTAACTGTACGGATTGAGGCTGAATATGATATTGATATATTTGAAGACGGCATAGTAAACACCGTTAGCGAAATTTTTCAAAAATTGAACGGTAAGTAATGGACTTTTTTTTTAAAGATATTGAACATGGCGAGCCTATAAAATGGGACTTCTTAATTAATGATATTAACAACTCATTGACCTATAATCGTTATTGCAAATCTGGCAATTATTACCATGTGCTTAAACACATTATAACATCGTTAATTATTGGTGAAGAAATCATTCTTCTTGATTCGGATTTTACAGATTCCGAATTGGTAAACCTTACAGGTTATTCTGAATACGAAGAATTTACACAAATAATTGATAAAGGAAGTTTTCCATTGGTATGTGATAAAGTGGAGCTAATTGATAAATTAAGAAACACCTGTAATGAATGGAAAGTAACCTTATTTACCTCTGGGACAACGGGTATTCCAAAAAAAGTTACTCATAATTTTAAGTCAATAACAAGATTTGTAAAAATATCTGAACGAAATAAAAATAGTATTTGGGGTTTTGCTTACAACCCAACCCACATGGCAGGTATTCAGGTTTTTTTCCAAGGGTTGTTAAATGGAAATCCAATCGTCAGACTTTTTGGTTTGACACCTAAAGAAATCCATCGGGAAATTAAAGAAAATGGTATTACACATATTTCAGCCACTCCAACATTTTACAAGCTTTTGTTGCCTTGTGAAGAGACTTTTCAATCAATAACTAGAATTACTTCTGGTGGTGAAAAGTTTAATGAGAAAACAATAGTACAGCTTAAAGGAATTTTCCCAAATGCAAAAATAACTAATGTTTACGCATCAACTGAAGCAGGAACTCTTTTTGCTTCTGACAATGATATTTTCAGTATTAAACCAGAATACGAGCATTTAATTCGAATTGCGAATGATGAACTCTTAATTCACAAAAGTTTAATGGGCAGTTCAGACATGAACATCGAAGAATGGTATAATACTGGCGATTTAATTGAGACAATAACAGAAAAGCCATTGAAATTTCGTTTCATCTCCCGTAAAAGTGATATGATAAATGTAGGTGGATACAAAGTTAATCCGCTTGAAGTGGAAGAAACCATTCTCACTTTACAAGGCATTAAAAATGTACGTGTATATTCTAAAAGTAATTCAGTATTGGGAAACATCATTTGTTGTGAAGTTGTCTGTGATAATAAACAAATAAGTGAATCATCAATCCGAACATTTCTACAATCGAAAATCCAAGAATTTAAAATACCAAGAATTATTCGTTTTGTAGAAGAACTTTCAACAACAAGAACTGGAAAAATCAAAAGAAATTGAATATGAATGTGTTAATAACTGGAATTTCTAAAGGGTTAGGACTGAAAACCTCTGAATCATTATTAAAAAATGGTTGGTCGGTTTACGGAATAAGCCGCAGTAAAACAGAAGAATTAAATGAATTATTACTTCAATATCCTGACAAACTTAAATGGTTGCAGTTTAACTTGAGCGATGCTGAAAAAATTCGACAAATAATTTTCAAAGATTGGATTGGGTTAGACACTCCGATTCACGGCTTTGTTAACAATGCAGCTATGGCATACGATGATATTGTTACAAATCTTAATTTAGATTCCCTTGAAAAAATGTATCGAGTGAACGTTTTCACACCAATGTTGCTAACGAAATTTGTTATTAGACAAATGTTACTGCACCATACTAAAGGTAGTATTGTGCATATCTCATCAATAAGTGTGCATACTGGTTACAAAGGTTTATCAATGTATGCATCAACAAAAGGGGCATTGGAAGCATTTTCAAAAAATACCGCACGCGAATGGGGCGAAGTAGGGGTTCGTACAAATTGTTTGGTGGCAGGTTTTATGGAAACAGAAATGAGTTCATCCCTTTCAGACAATCAGAAAAACCGTATTTATAAAAGAACTTCAATGAAACAACCAGTTGATGTAAATTCCGTAGCAGAAACCATTATGTTTTTGCTTTCCGATGATGCTAAGTCTATTACTGGTCAGAATATTCATGTTGATAATGGAACAATATGATGAAACAGATTAGGAAAAAAATATTTTTTAGAGCAGATGCGAATGAAAAAATTGGTTATGGTCATGTAACTAGGTGCATTGCATTAATTGACCTGATAAAAGATAATTATGATTGCTATTTTCTTATTAGAAACCCATCTTTGAAATTAACCAAGCTAATTTCCCAAGTATGTATCGAATATCAAGATTTACCTGATGTATCTGATTTTTTAAGCGAAGCAAATTATATAGCTAAGTATTTTTTAGATAAAAATTCGATAATTATTCTTGATGGATATGCCTTTAATACATCCTATCAAAAAATAATAAAAGAGAAGGTATATCGCTTAATTTCTATTGATGATATCCATCCATATCATTATGTTTCAGACGTCATTATAAACCAAATACCAATTGAAATAAATGTTTTTAGTACTGAAAAATATACTAAGGTTTATTCAGGATTTGAATACTCTTTACTACGTAAACCATTTATAGTCGCTTCACAAGCAGAATTTAAGCAATTACCTAAAAAATCTACTAATGCATTAGTTTGTTTTGGTGGTAGCGATTATTTTAACTTAACAAGCCTCGCATTAAGCAGTATTTTAAATATTAAAAGCATTCATGAAGTTCACATTATTCTTGGAAGCGGTTACAGCCATTTAAAGGAACTCCAGTCATTAGTAATAAATCAAACTAGTAAACACATTAAAATATATAGGGATATTGATGCAATCGAAATGGTTGATATCATAAAGAAGTGCGACACTGCGATTGTATCTGCAAGTTCAATTCTAATTGAATGCATTGCTTGTGGTGTAAGTTTTGTTACAGGGTTCTATGTAGACAATCAAAAGGATTTTATAAATTTTATTATTCAAAATAAATTAATGAGTAAAGTCATTAATTTTAATAATATCAGCATTAAAGAATTAAGCGCAATTATTTCTGAGCATAATCCAGCAAACCAAATAGAAAAAGTAAACAAGTATAGAAACCAAATACAAATTGCTAATCAAAACATTAAAAATATGATAGATAATACAATTGCTAATCCGAATCCCTTTTTGTCAAATTATCAAAAGGAGAAATATTATTTTAAATCATTTTCTCACTTGAATTATGAAGAGATGAAGCTTATTCTTGAATGGCGGAATCATGATATTGTAAGAAAATGGATGTTTAATAAAAATATAATTGAAGAAAAAGACCATCTAAATTTTATTAAGAACTTACATGAAAAATCGGATAAGGCTTACTGGTTAGTTTTAAAAAATGATAAGCCATTGGCTGTGGTAAATCTTATCAATTACACAGGTGAATCGTGTGAATGGGGTATCTATATTAGACCTGACATGATAGGTTATGGAATAGGAATAGATGTTCAATATTATTTTCTAAATATTCTGTTTACAGAAATTAAAATAAAGAACTTAATTGCATTTGTCAATACGGATAATACTGAAAATATTAACGTACAGCGCCTATTTGAATTTAAAATTGAAAATGAAATAGAATATATTGATGAAATACCTTACAATAAACTGAATCTGAACCAAGAAAATTGGGAGAATTTAGAAAAAGATATTAAAACATTTAAACTATCTCGTTTACTTGCGAATCGCAACCTATGACATGGCGCAAAGCATCTAAGTCAATGAAGCCCAGCCCATAACACGCGGTATAAAACATTGGGGTTTAAGTAGTTATTCGAAAATCCTGCCACGCATCAAGTTCGGTGTATATTGACAGGAAAGTAACCCGCAAATCCCAACGATTTCATACCGCCACCGTTAGGGTGCATTAAAAGAAACAATTACATTAACAGTAAAAACTCAATCAAACGAGGCACGAAAAATAAATTTCTAATATTAACTAAATTAAAAGTAAGATGAAAACAGTAGAAAAATCAGGGTTGGTAATAGTAATAATGATTCTTTCCATGATTACTATTTCAAGTTGTACATCACTTGAAGAAAAAAGAGAAAAATTTCTTAAAACATCTAATAATACTAAATATGACGGTTCGAGAGAAATTTTCAACATGTATCTTATTGCGGAAGGAGATATGCTTGTTGTAATAGAGAAATATAAAAATAAGGAGGCTTATAACGATGCAAATAGTAATGCTGAACAAGAGTTGAATAAATTTTTAACTGAAATGCCAAATTCTTTTTTAAATGAAATAAAAGACGATTTGAAATATAATGAACTAGAGATTCGTATTTACGTAAATAATAAAATTCACGGCAAGAAAAAAAGTAAGTTATAATGAAAAGTATTCAATTAGTACAAGGAGGCACAGTAGATGTTAAAGGTGTTTCGCAAGAAGATTATTATTCTTTAAGTTGGGATGGCCTAACTAATTTTGGCTATATACAAAAAGTTGGACTTGATAATTATAATATGTATTTATGGTCTGACGGAGATGGACCAGAGCGAAAAAACGGAAAAAATTATTACACATGTAATACTTTCTTAAAAACAATGAAGAAACTACACAAATGTTACCCCAATATTAATATATGTGTGATATTTATGTAGAAATATACAGCATTTATCTTTTTGAAAATTAATATGAAAAAAAGATGTTTATAATAAATATTTGAAAAAACGAAAAAGAAAAAAATTAATCGAAATAATCATGAATAGTTTATTGAAAAAACATTTTCCAATAATAGCATTGTTTATAACATCGATCATAATCACTATTGGTTTTAAAATTCACTCAACAATCAAATATGGACAATCCGATAACAGTATCGGATTGTATATTGGTTTTACAGCCTTATTCTTTGTCGGGTTAAGTATTTACTTTCTTCCGACAATAATCTCATTTTATCGGAAAAACTCAAAAAGATTGTGGCTTTTCTTTCTAGCAAATTTTCTACTAGGATGGTTATTACTACCCTATATTTATTTGTTTTATAAATCAACTGATTCTAAACAATGAAAATAATAACTATAGCACTACTAGCATTTTTAATAATTATAGAAATTCAAGCACAAACTGACACTTCTGAATTTCAGAATTTTTTCAAAGGAGAAAAGGAAGTGTTTCTGTCTGAAGGTTTACTAAAAGCAAAAGGGCTTAAATTAAGAATGGAATACCCTAAAGCCTGGTCTGCAAGGGAAGGCAAGAGACCGCAAGTATTACAGTTTTTTAAAAGTCCAGAGTTATTTGAAATGGCTTCAATAAGTATGATGCAAATTTCAAAATTATATGACGGTACTGTAGAAGAACTTGAGTACTATTCTAAAGAAATTGCTGATGAATTATTATCAGACACAATGATGAAATCAACATTAAAATTAAATGATGATGTTTTAATAGAGGAATATGAGTATTTTAAAACTAGAATAAGTAATCTAGACGCAGTTTTTTCATCGTGCAAAATTACTACTCCTGGAAATGCGGATATTGGTGATATAAGAATGTATTCTCAGATATATATGCTTATCTATAAAGATTTTTATGTAATAATCCATTATATGATTCAGCAACACTCCAATGAGTCAGAAAATCAGTTTAATAGTAGAATCAAAGAATATATTCCTCTTCTAAAACTAATGGCAAATAGTATTATTCTTCTTAATCAATATGACTAGTAGTTGAAAAATAACGCACCCTAACACTCAATATAAAAAATTGGGCAGATAGTGCTAAATATGAACATTTTAACATTAGATAAACAGCGTAATAAAATGAAAGTTTGGTATTTCAAAATGCCCAATTTTTCATATTGCCCCCGTTACCGTGCATTTGAAAGAAAAGAATGAATAAAAGAAAAGCAATGAAATGACAGATAAACAAATTGAAATAGGAAATAAATTATTGGGATTGTTTGTCGATAACGATGGGCAAATGACAGACATAGAATATGAAAGCGAAATAAAACAATTATTCGGAAGTGAGTTTGTTAAATTATCCAGAACAACTACTATATCAATGATTGAAGATTATAAACTGTTTGTTCGTAATGCTTTTAATAAAAATTTTAAAATAATAACAGCAGAAGGAAGAAATGCTCACAAAATTGGATTAAAACAATATATTGAAGAGTTTGAAGAAAAAGAAAAACTTAAAATTGAAAATTTAAGAGCAAGTATAAAAACAGCAAATAGGTCTTTTTATTTATCAATAGCAGCAATTTTAATAGCAACAATAACTCTATTTGTTAATTATTGCTCCAATAATACTATTAATCCAAGGACTAATACAGATAACAACAGATACAATAACAGTAACAATCAATCCATAAATAGTGATTCCGTAATTGAAAAGATGAATCCTTCCGATTCTATCAATATATCTAAACAACTGGTTCATTAACTAAAAATTAAAATTATGGAATTATTCACATTAACAAACACTGGGCTTATTCTTGACATTGTAGGGGCGATAATTATCTTTTTCTATGGTCTGCCATCAGCAGAAACAAAAACCATTCATGCAATTGCATTCCAAGATTCAACAAAAAAAGAGTTGAGACAGGTCAAAATATCTAAGATTTTATCACCTGCTGGGATTTTACTTCTTGTCTGTGGTTTTGCATTTCAGTTGATTGGTAACATTATATGATATCTCATCTGTCACGTGTCCTGACAATCGAAAGATAAATAGTGAAAATAATTGCAGTAGCACAAAATATAATGATAAATAATTCACCAAATGATATAACAAAAAAAATAAAAACGCCACGGTAACAATGTATAAAAATAATAGCCGGTTCAGTAGAAAATTCAAAGTTTGTAGCCCGCTTCAACTTTCTTCTAACTTGCTTAGTTTGAAACCCGCAATTGGCTACTATTCTTATACTGAACGTTGGGCGAAATTTAAATCAGCATCATAACAAAATGGAATCTAGTAAGAAGAGAATTTGTTTGATAGTAGGGGCAGGTGCAGTAGAAAATTCATGGCTGCCCATAATTGAGGTTTTAAAGCCAGATTACTACTTTGATTTTGATGCCGATTCTGCAAATTGCTTTTTAGCAAGGATGATTTATAATCTTCGTCATAGTGCCACTAGCGATGATCCAAATATAAAAGGCGGGTTACAAAATAAATTGAGTGATTTTAGTGAATTTAAGTTAAGAATTTCAAAGGCTATTTACACCTATGAATTGAAGCGTAAAATATATCCAAGAAGGGAGTTTTTTTTATTTCTCGATAAATTTATATTTCAAGAAGGAATTGAATTTATTTCAATTTCAACAAATTGGGATACTGTTATAGATAAGGCAATCAATTATGAGCATCCTGGTAAATATGAAACCTTCCATTTACATGGCATAATTACCAATCCAGATATGCTATATTTACCTTCTGAAGTAGCAATGGAACCCTATAGATCAGAGCAAGATCGTAAAACTATACTAGAATACCATGCCTCATTTATGCATGCTATAACCGAATCTCATAGTGTAATTTTATATGGCTTATCATTAGACCCATTAGATGCTGAACTTTCTGAAATTTTATCTTATGGACTTGATTCTTCAAATATTAAAGAAATTATTATTATAAATCCTGACCATGAAAGAATTTCTAAACGAGTAAAACTACTACTTGCTAGTTGGATTAGAAAAGTTAATGTTTTCGCTTATTTGCCAGATGAATTATCCGTAAAGATACAATACTAAACTTCGCCCAACAAGCGGTCATAGCCTATTGGCAGTGAAGTCGTATTAAGAAAATGAATTGTAAATTTTAAATTAATACAAATTAAGAAACAGATTGCGGTAAAATGCCAACAGGCCATACCGCCGCACGTTAACACACATTTAAAAACGATCACACATGAACACATTAAGCATAATACTTTCATTAATCTCAGCTATGATTGTGTTGTTTGTAATTGTTTTTGATGGGAAATTAAAAATCGAAAATAGGGATAAAATTACATTTAAAGACTTCAAATCAGAGTTAAGAAAAATATCTTTATTTGGTTGGGTTCTAGTTTCATTAATGCTACTTTTTGACGCTGGCAATAATTTAATCTCAGTAGAAAACAATAGAGAACAAGCTAGTCAATACGCCAAAGACACACTTCGATTTAAAACAATAATTGACCAATTAAATAGAAAAGCAATTAATGATAGTCTAACAATAAAAAATCTAGGGAATCTCGTTACCAATAATGGTCTAAAAAGCGATTCGATTAAACTTCAAATTGTTGATAATGCAGTTGAAGCAATGGAGCAACAAAAAAAGACTATTGAGAAAGAAAAAGAAAATACTTTTATTCACTTCCAAAATGAAGTAGAAGATAATTTAATAAAGGTCTTAATCAATTACGAAAAGAATCATATTAATGGTTTTGCAGACACTTCTCTTTTTGTAAATTCTAGACTAACAAATCTTTATATTAAAAAATATGAGAACATATCTTCTAATCGAGTAGTCTTGGATTATTTAATGGAAACTTCGGAAAAAATTGATGTTGTAAATAAATATGCAAATTATGTGGCTAGCAGTAAAGGAAAATCTGAAGATCGAAAATTAGATATAAGAATGTTCTTAGCTAATGTCAAAGTATTAGAAAGTTACCTTATTTCAATTTATTTGAGAGTGAAGGATTTAAACTCATACAAGGAATATGAGAGTCTTGATTTAGATAATGTATTACTTCCAAAAATTGATAGAGATTCATTAATAAATGAATTTAAGATAGAATATATTTTAAAAACGAAACAAATAATTAATTAAAAACGTGTGTTAACAATGTGTAAATTTAAAAGCGGGTTCGGTGGTATGCCAGCAGCGGTTTTCCGCTCATTCTCTCGTCCGTATGCGGACAGAGAATCACACGCAAATCCGCTTCTAAACTTACACCAACGTTAAAAAATGAAATTTCCTGACATTAATTATAATTTCTGGTTATCTAACTGGAACAAAAGCATTGGTGAAGGTAAAGTCTACACAATAATAATATTGCAAAGTATATAAGCTTTGGAAAAGACAT
>Ga0222696_1001062_pt1 | contig 9330 bp, 10 predicted proteins | sample AntAcemetage1400_FD_179817 | JGI IMG/M metagenome (GOLD analysis project Ga0222696, IMG submission 179817) | Saline water microbial communities from Ace Lake, Antarctica - #1400 | ecosystem: Environmental > Aquatic > Non-marine Saline and Alkaline > Saline | place: Antarctica: Ace Lake... | reverse complement strand
GCCGGGACAATTTGGAGTTCTTTTACGCCAAGAAGGGCTCTACTCGTCCAACTTGATAACATGGCGAAAGCAAAGGGATGAAGGGCTACTTATAGCCATAAAGGGGGACGTTCGTGCTGAACGTGCATAAATAAATTTGGTTCATCATAGGGAGAAATAACATCCATTGTACTTATTCTGTTGTTAGTATAATGTGTAACTTGTACAGGGTACGAGATCGTAATGCACGTTCTGCACGAACGTCCCCCATTACGTCCTACCAGCCACCAACTGCATTATGCCACTTTTTGGTAACTTCTTAAAAAGTTCGGGTATCGAGAGTATAACGTAGCTTCTCAATTAATTGAGAGTCACAAAGAAAAATGTAGGGCAAGGCTTTAGCCTTGCGTTAATGCAGGGCTAAAGCCCTGCCCTACATAGAAAGCCATACCCCGTGGCCAGTTACTTTTGCTCATTTTTACCCGAACTTATTGAGAAGTTACGCTTTTTGCGGCACTAAACCACTGGCATTTATTAATGTCTTTATGCCGCAGCCTTGATCAGGCCATGCGCCACAGTTTCGGGATTAGCAAATAGGGTTTCATGACCTCCATCAATTTCAACCAAATCAAACTCGCCCAGATTCTGAGCCATGCCAAAATAGGCCCCGGGTGGAAGCGAAGCGTCAACCTTGCAAAACAAAACTGTCCGGGGAATGTTTAACTTGCAGAAGGCCTCAGTGCTCACTTTCGTTGTAAAAAGGACCAGTGGTTGAGGAGTCAGCCGCTTAATAAGAGCATCTTGAACATCGGCCGGTTCTCCTGCCATGAGCTCATCGCGCACGAAATCCTCCATCACCGGTACACTGTTGTCCAGAGAAGCCTTGGCTGCTGAGGTCATGGCTTGGGCCGCATCAGGCGGGACAAGATCGAGCTGGGCCATTCCGTCGGGGAGAACAAAGGCGTTGTGAAAGACAAGCCGCTCGATTTTATCTGGCACCCTGGGCGCAGCAGATTGAAGAAGGAATCCGGCGCTGGAGTGACCGACCAGGATGACCGGTTCGGCTTGCCGCTCAAGAACATCGATGATTTTATCCACATAGGAATTAAATGTCACCAGGGATCGGTCATCTCCCGGGTTGTGCCCTGGCATGGTGGGAGCCTCGGCAGTATGCCCTCTCTTTTCCAGAGCCCGGATTACCCCATCCCAACACCAACCTCCATGCCACGCTCCATGAATGAGAACAAAATGCTTACTCATAATTAACCTCCTTTTTTGGTTTAGAATTTATTACCCTTCTTACGGGTGCAATTAAAACCGTTGGTAGAGTTATGGTAAAATGATTTATTGGCAGCATTTGAAAGAAGAGTTGAATTCATTATAGCCCTTCTTTTTCTTAGGGCAAGAAAATTATTTGCCTTGATTTTTTGCCGATATATCAATGTATTACATCACAAACGGCAAAGCTCCTAGCAGTGAAAAAAGTACAGTCATCATGTTAAATACTATTCTTATGAGGACTACCACGAGAAAAATTGACCATTACCCTGGGGAAATATCTGCACAACCAACACTTTTAATTGCACCCCCTTCTTACTCTCCCAAATAAGCCCGCTTCACAAGCTCATTACTCCGTAATTCCTGTATGTCACCTTGTAAGATGACTGTGCCAACTTCCAGCACATAACCTCTGCTTGCAACACGAAAAGCCAAGGAAACATTCTGTTCTACCAAAAGAACACTGACTCCACTTTCATGAATACTCTCAATGATTAAACCCAGTTGGTCAATCACGGCAGGAGCCAGTCCCAGCGAGGGTTCATCCAACATGAGCAACTTAGGTTTGGCCATGAGTCCTCGGCTGATCGCAAGCATTTCTTGTTCCCCTCCGCTCAATGTCCCGGCCTTTTGATTGAGCCTGCTCTTTAACACCGGAAAATACTCAAAGACCTGCTCCATATCTTTTTGAATACCCAGTTTATCTTTTCGAAGACTGGTGCCCAGTTTCAGGTTGCTCAGAACCGTTAAAAACGGGAATAGCTTTCGACCTTGGGGGACATGGACTAAACCATGCCTTACAATCTCCGGGACAGACATCCCGTCAATTTTCTTTCCCATAAACCGGATTTCACCTGAGGTGATGGGAATAAGGCCGGAAATGGCCCTAAGGATTGTTGTCTTGCCTGCCCCGTTTGCCCCAATAAGACTGACCGCAGCCTCCTCCGGGATTGCCAGATTAGCATTTTCAACCGCTAGCGCCTTTCCGTAGTAAATGGTCAGATTATTGATTTGAAGCAGCATACCCATCTCCTAAATAGGCCCGGATAACTTCATCGTTTTGTCGCACGTCTTCGGGTGATCCTTCGGCAATTTTCCTTCCAAAATTAATGACGAACACTTTTTTGCATAAATCTAAAATGCGCATATTGTGCTCAACAACCAATATGGTAACACCCTGGTCACTTATCTCCTCAATGGCTTTCATCGTAAAAGTAACTTCATCACGGTTCATGCCTGCAAGGGGCTCGTCAAGCATCATCAATTGAGGTTTTATAGCCAGGGCCCGGGCAATGCCGAGCATTTTCTGGTATCCGTGGGGCAGGTTTTGGGCCAATTCATCCTTGACTTTGTCAAGTCCAACAAGTTCAAGGATTTCCAGTGAGTGCTCAAGACAGTACTTTTCATTGCGTTGATAGGTGGCAGTATTAAAAAAGGCACGCCATAGGCTCGACCTGGGGTGTAAATAGCAGGATACAATAATATTTTGAAGTGTGGTGAACTCACCGAAGAGTGGGACGAGCTGAAAGGATCGGGCGATTCCCAATCGTGCAATTTTATGGGGTTTCATCCCGGTGATTTCTTTCCCCTTGTACCGGACTTCGCCACTGGTGGGGCGAATAAAGCCGTTGGCAAGGTTGAAAAAGGTGGTTTTCCCCGCACCGTTTGGGCCGATGAGTCCAACGATTCCACCCTCATCAATTTGGATGTCCAAATCCTCAATAGCGGCCAGGCCGCCAAAATATTTCGTTAATCGAATGACTTCAAGCAACATGGATATCAGCCTTTTTTTCGGTGTGTTGAGATCCAATATTTAATCTGGCCAGGTAACCCGGCAAGCCCGTCCGGCATGACAAAAAGTACCAATAGCATTATTCCGCTGAAAACAAAGGGAACATACTCTTTTAGATCACGGAATAGCTCAGGGAGGATCATCAGAACCGCAGTTCCGATCACTGGGCCTATAAACCTGTTGATGCCGCCCACCAGCATGTAAATGACAAGGTTGATGCTGGCCAGCAGGTTAAAAGTGCCGTGGGTTAGAACGAGGGTATAATGGGCATAGCCTGCACCGGCGATACCGGCAAAAAAACATCCGATACTCAGAATAAGTATACGGTATGCGGCTTCATTAATGCCGACGCTGGAGGCCACCGTGTGGGACTGAGCGATGGCTTTAATGGTGAGACCGATGCGACATGTTTCAAATCTGACCATGAAAATAAGGCACAGTAGAGTTAGGCCAAGAAAGAAATAATAATAGGGCAACTTTGAAGAACCCAACAGGGGCGGAATAAGCATCATTCCACTGAAGCCTCCGGTATAGTAATCAAAGACCTGGTTGACGGCCAGGATGCCGATGCCGAAAAAAAGGCTGACCATGGAAAAATAAATCAACCTCAGCCTTGAGAAAGGATATCCGACGATCATGGCAACAATCATGGTACTGAGCCCCCCCAATGGCAGGGTTAACCATGGCGACCAGCCCAGCTCTTTTGCCAGAATAGCTGCGGTGTAGGCCCCTATACTCATAAAACCGGCATGTCCCAGGGAAATTTGACCGGAAGTCGCGATTAACCTGAGGCTACTCGTAGCAATGATATAGATAAAGGTTAAAATAAAGACATGAAGCAGATAGTAGGATTTTATGAAGACAGGGAGGAGGCACAAGAATATCAATATGAGCAGGTATGAAATAGCCGTGCGCCGAAGACTTATCAATGTTAATCTTCCTATATATGGTATTCTCAAACTCAACCAACCCTAAAACAACTCATAGCCGAATAATCCCCGAGGGCGAATGAGCAGAATGCAAATGATGACACAAAGACTAATCGTATCTGCAACACCGCCGCTGGTAAAAAGAGGGAGCACGGCGTCCAGATATCCAATGAGGAGGCCTGAAAAAAACAGGCCTCCAATACTGCCTATTCCGCTTATAATTACCAGCTCGATAGCCTTGACCAGCATGTTGTTCCCCATAAAGGGACTCAAACTCAAAATCGCCCCCAACAGGGAGCCTGCCACAGCGGCAAGGCTGCAACTCATGAGACATGCGAGTGCAGAAATGCGATTCACATTGATGCCCTGAAGTGCGGCGCCTTCAGGTTCCTGTGCAATAGCAAGCATTTGCTGGCCTGTTTTGGTTTTTCTGATAAAAATGTGCATTCCAAATAATAGCACTGCGCCGATTCCGAAGGCAACTACACGCTCCGCGCTGATCGATACCCCTCTTACTTTGATGATGCCTTCTACAAAGGCAGGCAAAGATCTTACTGTTCCGCCGAGCAATATATTCACTGTGGTTTCGAGAATTAATATAATGGCAATGGCCATGATGATCACCCGGTAAACATCCCGGGAAAAGGGACGAAAGCAGAATCTTTCAAGGAAAAGGCCAAATAGGCCTACAATCAACACCGATAAAATTAATGAAAGCCACTGGTTGAAACCCAATAATACGGCGAAGGCATAACAAATGTAGCCGCCCAACATGTATATGGCCCCGTGGGCAAAATTGAATATCCCCATAATGCTAAGAACGAGCGCAAACCCCAAGGCGACCAGAATATACATCGAAGAGGTGACCAATCCATTTACAAAGGCGGTGACGACTAAATCCATTTCAAATCCGTTGTTTTTTAAGGATGGGTATCGACCCAGCATGCCCGGATGCACCGGACATGCTGGATGGATGATTTTTTTGCTAGGGGATGTAGAGTTCTTCCAGTTCTATCCAGGCGCCGAACTTGATCTCTCCCTGGTCCAGTACCTGAATAGGTTGACGATGATAAACGGTATGCTTCAATCCATAGAGTGTTTTTCCTCCCATCCGACCGGGGCCATATCCTGTCTCAATGGTATCCATGTTTTCCCAGGTCTCTTTTACCTTTTTGGGATCGAGGCTTTGCGCTGCCTTGATGGCCTCTACCATCGTATAGATGCTGTTAAAACCATACAGGTGAAATCCGGTTAATCTCTTATACCTGGCCATAGCTCGTTTTGAAATTTCCTTCGTAATGGGATACATATCTGGCATGGATTCGCTGACTCCATGGGTAAAATAATTGGTGGAAGCGCTTTTTCCAGCCACCATACGTATATCCGTAGCACCGTCCGCATTGCAGCCAAAGATAAGCCCGGTATACCCCATTTCACGGGCTATCTTCATGATTGAACCGTTCGCCATGGCCCCACCATTGCCGTGCATTATTGCATCGGCATTGCGCTTTATGGCCCTTGTAACGACGGCGGACCAGTCTACGGTCGCGGGTGACCAGCCGATAATATCGCCCTTTATGGTAAGGCCGAACTCCTTGGCGATTTTTCGCACAATTCGATCGTTGTCACGGATCTGACCATCATCCACGAGAATGTACGTGATGGTCTTAACATCCGGATAATTTTTTGTAAGATACATAAATATTGATTTATATAGATCTCCGGTCGATACGTTGCTCACAAAGGAGTAGGGGGTATGTGGTCCAAATTCATCTTTTGTGGCACAGCTGTAACACCGGTTGTAGATCACTCCGGCAGGTTCGGTAACAGACATTGCAGCCTTTATAAAATGGGTGGGGAACATTCCTGCAACAAATTTCAATTTTTTGCCGTAAACCAATTTGTTGGCCGCAGCCAAGGAGCCGTCGGGGCTCCCTTTGGTGTCCTCTACTATGAGTTTGATGAGGTATTTCTCACCATTAATGGTTATTCCCCCCCTGTCATTGATGATATCTCTCGCAAGCTCTGCGCCTTGGAGCGATATTCCCAGGACCTCGGAGGCAAATCCGGTCAAAGTAGCCATATATCCGATATTAATGGTTTTGGGAGCAGCCTCAGATTTCGCTGCTATGGAAGGGATAAGGGTGAAAGCAAAGATACAGATTAGAATCGCTACACAGAAAATCTTATAAACCTTCTTCATAATGACCTCCTTTTTGATAAAGATTAGTCTTTCATAGAACAGCCCAATTCATTTTCTCCGCTCAAGTCTTTTTCTGGTTTACCACTTTAAATGCTAGATGATCTCCAAAAGGAATCCGGTGCTCTGACCCCCCCCCCCCCCGGAAGACACACCTTACCCGTGTTTGATAAAATACATATGGGTGTTCACCAAGTCAATATCCCTAAAGGGACATTTTTGCGGCTCCGGGGCTTTGCTTATCTCGTCTGTAAACGACCTCAGAATTCTTTAGACAACTGCGCTGTTTGAAAGCCATCACCTGCCAGCCCTTGTGAAACAATTTCTTAGAAATGTGATCTGAAGCCGTAAAGAAGAAGCGATGGGAATAGTTTGATTTCTCTTGATATTCTCGTAATAATAGCATATACTTTCTGGCACGAGAAGGTTAGGATAGTTTGGATACGGAAAGCATATCGAATATATTAGAAATCATTCGCGGGGCAAATGCCCATCTGGAAATGGATTCCTTGCGGAAAGATGTCATCAATACCATTCACAAAGCCTTTCGTTCAGATAGCAGCATCTTTTGGCTCACCGACCAAAACGGCAATCTTATCAATCCCATTGCCGTAAACTTAGAGCAGCGTTATTTGGCGTTCTATCAATCCCATTTTTTCCGTTACAATCCCTTTGATCCGATCAACCTCAGGCCTACCCCTAAATCTGTCATAACCATGGAAGACCTGTCTCCTCGGACCCATTTCATACAGACGGAGTATTTTAACGATTTTCTCAAACCACAAAAGATTCGTCGCCAAATGGCCCTGTATATTAGATCTAAAGATAATTTAATAGGTGTTATCGGGGCACATCGTTCAAAGAATCAGTGTTTCGGAGAAAGGGAATTAGCAATAGGAGGGATAATCGCACCTCACTTGGCTTCGGCTTTGGAAAAAACTCAGTTATTTGTCCGGATAAAGAAAAAAGGGGATTTTTTTCGGGCGATTTGCGATTATACGTCCATTGGGGTTGCAATATTTGATGCCAAAATAGAGCCAATTTATCTCAACCAAAAGGCTATGGAAATTTGTGCGCGAATTAAACAGGAAGACATTGACTTTGGCAAAAAAGATCTCGATCGGTTTTTGCTACCAGTTGAGTTTTATGATGATTGTGCTGAATTAAGATATCACTTGCAGGACTTCCCTCGAAATTTAAGACCCCTGTTCAAGCAACGGACAACGGCCGTTTCCTCCATGGAGAAATACTCGATCCACTGTCAGTTGTTGGATAAGAATCTAACAGGAATTAAGGGACCACTCTTTTTAATTACCATGAAAGACATCTCGGAATATCAGAGGGTTGACAAGGTAAAACTCAAAGAAGAATATAACCTCAGCAACAGGGAGATCGAAATCGTAAATCACATCTTCAAGGGCTATAAAAATTCCGAGATCGCTGAGACGCTGTTTATTTGTGAGGGGACAGTCAAAAACCATCTCAAGAACATTTTTGAGAAAATGGCCGTCAAAAATAGAACGAGCCTTATCCACAAGGCATTATCACTTTAGCCCACGAGAACCCGATTCCTCTCAGCAACCGGGCCTTAAGATCGTTGCCGGCGGGCCGCTCTTCACCAGCGAATACGATCAATTCGAGGATGTGGACCATTTTGAACTCAATGAGGCCGAACTGACCTTACCCCCTTTTCTCGCAGATCTGGAGAAGGGGTGCGCTCAGCACATCTACGAGACATCCGAGTTTTGCGACATTCGAAAAACACCTGCTCCTCTGTGGGAGTTGATCGATTTGAAACATTATGCTTCGATGAGTATCCAGTTCTCTCGGGCCTGTCCATTCAATTGTGAGTTCTGTAACGTAACTACATTATTCGGGCATCGCGTACGTATGAAAACAGCCGAGCAGATTATTGCCGAGCTGGATGAGATTTACAATCGAGGATGGCGTTGATCCGTCTTTTTTGTGGATGACAATTTTATCGGCAACAAAGGCTATCTGAAGAACCATCTTCTGCCGGCACTCATCCAATGGCAGAAAGACGGGAAGGAAATACCCTTTAACACGGAGGCTTCGGTCAATCTGGCCGATGACGAGCCGCTGATGGAGATGATGGTGAAGGCGGGTTTTGATGCGGTCTTCATCGGAATCGAAACGCCCAATGAAGAAAGTCTGGCTGAATGCAATAAACAGCTGAATTGTGAATTGGGGTCGGACCAAGTTAACTTATTGATATCAAGTGGAATATACCCGCAACACCTCCTGTATTTGGGCCTATATCGCTCTTTTTGGGGGTGAAATGGGCAATATAGGCAAATGACGTAATGGCGAGAGCCCAACGACATTATATACCCGGACAAATATGGCATATCACCCACAGATGCCATAAGAGAGAGTTTTTGCTGAAATTTTCCAAGGATCGAAGTAGATGGCTTCAATGGTTGTATGAAGCAAAAAAGCGCTACGGATTAGTGATATTGAATTATGCAGTCACTTCGAATCATATTCATCTTCTTGCAGTTGGAAGCAATGAAAGGGATGTTATCCCAAATTCGATTAAACTGATTGCGGGACGGACGGGACAAGAGTTTAATCAGAGAAAGAGTCGTAAAGGGGCATTTTGGAAAGACCGTTATCATGCTACAGCAGTTGAAAGTGGGGATCATCTTATTAAATGTCTTGTATATATTGATCTCAATATGGTGAAAGCCGGAATTGTTGATCATCCATCAGAATGGCCTTTTTGCGGTTACAATGAGATACAGGAACCCAAGAGGAAAAACATTCTGATAAATTATCAGAGGCTAACGGAACTTCTTGGATTTGGTTCCTATGATGAAGTCAAAAAATACCATAAAAGATGGGTGGATGACTTCCTCAATAATGGAAAGAACATCCGTGATGATAAATGGACTAAAAACATTGCCGTCGGAAGCAGGAGTTTTGTTAAAAGAGTGAAATCATTGATGGGGGTTATTGGCTATCGGGAGAAAAAGTATTGAAGCAGGTGAATCATATCAGCTTCGAGAACCTGCAATTCCCTATGGGGATCATTTTGGGGTCGAAAAGAGCAATATAGAGCCGAAAAACACCTATTTGTGGGACGATATTCATTGATTTTCAATATGTTAGCTTGGTCCGACCCCAGGCGC
>Ga0222696_1001054_pt1 | contig 9392 bp, 7 predicted proteins | sample AntAcemetage1400_FD_179817 | JGI IMG/M metagenome (GOLD analysis project Ga0222696, IMG submission 179817) | Saline water microbial communities from Ace Lake, Antarctica - #1400 | ecosystem: Environmental > Aquatic > Non-marine Saline and Alkaline > Saline | place: Antarctica: Ace Lake | collected... | reverse complement strand
GAGGGGCATTACCTGAATGCCTTCAACTTCCAGGATGATCTGGAGAACACCTCGGGCTGGGGAGGGACACTGATATTCCCTTTAGTAGCCGGTGTCAAGATAGACCTGGGCGGTGACTGGCTCCGTCCCAAAATCAAGGACTCCGGCGGGGCAAATATGACCATGATCCCGGTCACCGCGGTCCTGCGGGTCGGAATGGACCTGGAACTGGTATACCTCTATGGAGGGGCCGGCATCGGTTACAGCTTTAACGATTCGGAAACACCGGATACCATGAAAGCCGCAGGCCTCAAGGCGGATCTGGAAGACGAGATATTCTACTGCGGACTGGCCGGCATTGAAGTGGGGCTGGTCGATACCCTGGCCATCCGGGGAGAGTTCCGTTACAACTGGATGCGTCCCGATTTTAAAGTAACCGGGACCGGGGTCTCAGAGAAAGAGGAAGTCAAAGCCAACCACATGCAACTACGGTTGGGGCTGGCAGTAGGATTTTAAATTTTCTAATTTTATCAGAAAATTTAATTGACCAGATTGATTAACTTCCCATCCATGAAGGTAAGTATTACTATTCCTTCCGTGAACCTTCCGATCGGGGTATAGTAAGACCATATCTCTTGGCTCTGCTTCGCATTCTCGGTAAGAGAGAGTGTCTCCCGCTCCGGGTCGCCCCAGGCAGCCTTGACATCTTCCCGGTTCATCCCCTTGGCAATCTCTCCTTTTAAGATGGACGCGGAGATATCAGACGATAGATCGGGATACTCATCCACATAATCCTGCCGCCGGCCCTGTGGGGTAACACAAGCCTGTAACAATAATAATGGAACAATTATACCGATCAGCCAGTATTTTTTCATCTTCAAACTCCTTATCCGGATTTTTTATAATTTTCCATGAACAATCCTGATCATTAATTATAGTTCGATATCATAGATATACTAATAACCGAATATATCCCTTTAGGCGAAACCGATCAACAATAATAGAATCAAACTTCGCAAATTTTACGAATAAGACTAGTTAGACCCTACTCGAAAAGCTTTTTTAAACCACGAAGAACACGAAGTTCACGAAAATATTTGGAAAAACCAGGAATAATTCTATAGTTTTCTCTGTTTCTCTTCGTGTTCTTCGTGACCTTCGTGGTTAATATTTAGTTTTTTGAACACCAAAAGTTGAAAATACCTTTTCGAGTATGGTCTAGTTAATTATATTCCCTTATGAGACTAATTACGCAATGCACAATTAGTCTTATAAGGTATGGGGACAGGCGAAGAGCGGGGTGGGGAGTAAGCTTCTTCTCCCCCGCCGCTGGATCCGGCAGAGGAGAGATCTATTGACAAACCATAATTATACCGGATCATAAGAATTAATATTCATCGGATAAAAATTAGCAGACGGTGTTATCTTCAGTATATTCCCACTAAGTTAGCGCCAAAGGCGATAACTTAATGTTTTTAGATATTGTAAAGAAAAGAAGAAGCGTCAGGAAGTATCAGGACCGGACAGTGGAGAGGGAAAAGATTGATCTCTGCCTGGAAGCCGCCCGCCTCGCCCCCTCGGCCTGCAACGCGCAGCCATGGAAGTTTATTGTCTTCGAGAATCCTGAATCCAGAAAACGACTCTGCCGGGCGGCCTTTTCCGGAATCTACAAAAACAGCTCGTTCGCGGGGAAAGCCCCGATAATCATCGTAGCTCTGAATACGAAAGGAAAGCGTCTCCCCTCACTGGCGGGTCGATTCCAGGGGAAACATTATCCTCTGATCGATCTGGGGATTGCCGGAGAACACCTGATCCTGCAGGCTACGGAGCTGGGGTTGGGAACCTGCTGGGTGGGCTGGTTCAACGCCCGAGGCATCAGCGAATTATTAGGATTATCCCGGCACGAGATACCGATCGCCCTTATCCCGATCGGATATCCGGATGATACCCGGGGGAGATCCGCTTCGAGGAAGCCATTGGAGGAGATATCATTTTGGGGAATGGGGAGTAGTGGACAGTGTGACTGAATATCCAATGACCAACTTCCAACTGCCAACCTGTCCGCCAAAGTGCTTGCATCCCGAACTTGTTTCGGGGCTTTAGCGAAGGCTGATTTCCAAGTGACGGGCGCTAAGGCCGAAGGTCAATTGAAAATTGGCAGTTGGAAGTTGGTTATTGGACATTCGGCTTTTTATTTTGCCTTTTCCTTCCAAGCACTTGGATATCGGATTTTCCTTGTTGGTTGGTGGGCATTCAAAAGAAGGAGGGTGGGGGGAATAGTTTTATTCTTCCCCCTGGTCATCCTCCAATTCATCCAATTTCGGAGCGTTCCCGGCCGTCTTCTTCCTGGGGAATAAAGCGAAGAGAAGAACCAGGAGAATTAATCCGCCGACAGCATCGGAGATCCACCAGGTCTTGTAGATTTCCAGATGTATACCTTGCCAGGCCGCAGCCGCGATCCAGAGGACGGATCCGATCATGACCACCCTGATAAAAGGCCGCATCCGCAATGGATTAATCGCGGAATAGAGAAACAGCAGACCCATGCCGATAGCAAAGATCGCGTAACCACTGAAGACATATTTGATGATGTTCTTTACATCCTGGTCTGCCTGGGTTCCTGATCTTATAAACGCCCGCACAGGCCCTTCGGGAATAAGGTTATCGATAACGAATGCATCCACTTCAGCCATCTCCGGACAGGAATGCAATACAAGCACCCCGGCGGCCGCCAGACAGATAAATCCTAAGATTATCGCCAGTAATCTAAATCCAATCATAATTTCCTCCCTTTAGAAATTTTAACTCTGTTGAAATTTTAGTTCTCTGTCTTCCCTTCCTCCAATACAGTCAACCGGACTGTAATATAATCGGATGGTCCTATCTCCGGGCACTCCACTTTCCCCAGTGGTTTCAGTTTTTCCAGAAAGGATGGATAGGTCCGGGAATCAAAGACCAGGGTCTTCTCATTCGGCCCCATATTTTCAAAACCCTTGATCGGGTGGTTGATAACCTGGCCCGATGAAGCCAGGGCAACCTCTACTGCCTTACTCAAGCCGGTCGGAACATCATCCACATAGAGCTTAATATGCTGATCCCGGAAAGTTTTAAAACCGGCCGGGAGCGGTTTCGCCGGGCGGCCGGAGAGGCTGTCATCCTCCGGGGCCAAATCTTTTTTAGCGTTCTCCGGTTCTTCGAGAATCAGTACTGATCCGCTTTTAGCCTGCCGGAGATGGATATCAGCGACATTTTTTTCTCCGACCGATTTTGATTCGGGTGGTGCCGAACTTGAACCATCTTCTTGCTTACATCCCCCACCCCCTAAAAAAAGAACCAGAGCGGGAATTCCCCAGAGTGCCAAAGTCTTTACCCTCTTAAAATCCATATTCTTTCCTCCTATAAATTAGCTCCCTTCGGTCGCTACTTTATACGGCCCCGGTTGATTCAACCGGGGCTATAATTTTTACTTCGTAAAAATTATTTTGTTTTCAGTCCTGAATTATTTCGTACATAGCAAAATAAAAGATTAAAAATACAATAATCTCACTACACCAAACTTTTTAGATCTTATTTTTGCGTAGCAAAAATAAGATAGGACTATATAATACATCTACTTTTAATAAAATCAATCTTGATATTTTTTAAATGAAAATTGTTGTTATTACAGTACTGATAATAGTCGGTGGAGTTCTGGCCTGGCTACTTATCCGAAGATTTGAACGGAGCGTGATATACTATCCCGATCCGGATCTTGAAGTATCCCCGTCCGCGATCGGACTGGCTTACGAAGATGTGACTCTTACCGCTTCCGACGGAGTCCGGATTCACGGCTGGTGGATACCGGCCGGGAATAGCCGGGGAACGATTCTCTTCTGCCATGGTAATGCCGGCAATATCAGTCACCGGTTGGAAAGCATTCGGATCTTCCATCAACTTGACCTGAATGTCTTTATCTTTGATTACCGGGGTTACGGGAAAAGCAACGGGTCTCCATCCGAAGAAGGCACCTACCGGGATGCCGGCGCGGCATACGATTATCTCCGGGAATACCGGGAAATATCACCCGGGAAAATAATTATCTTTGGAAGATCCCTGGGGGGGGCGGTGGCGATTGAACTGGCGGGAGAGCAAGAGGCCGGCGCGTTGATCTGTGAATCTACATTCACTTCCGCGGTTGATATGGGGAAACTTGTTTTTCCTTATCTCCCTGCCGATCTGCTGGTCTTTGATAGATATGATTCGATCTCCAAAGTCGGAGAACTCTCTCTCCCCAAGCTCTTCATCCATAGCCGGGAAGATGAGATAATCCCCTTCAAACAGGGGGAACGATTATACCGAGCCGCTTCACATCCTAAAGAATTTCTGGAGATCCGGGGAGGGCACAATGAAGGGTTTTTAGAATCGGAAGAGATCTATCGGAAAACCATTAATAATTTTTTAAAGGAACTTGAAAACCATTAAAAGGTTCTGGAGCGTTAAAGATTGATGGCCGGTTGGCCCTGCCAAGTTGCCCGATCAGTCAAACTTGTCCGACCGGTCCGACTTGTCCGACCTGGCCGACCGAGGTGAGGAAAAAATTAAGTGGATCTCTGTAATTCCAATGAGAATAGCAATAATAATATCACTCTTCAGCTTCATCTGGGCGGTAATAAGCCTGCCAGCAGCGGGAGGGGAAGAAGCTCCATCCGCAACTTCACTTGAGAAGAAAAACCTCTCTATCATTAAGAGCCTGCCCTACCTGCAGGGTTATAAACCTGTCCCGGAAAAGACCGGAGTAATCCGCTATGATCGGGAAGCGGCCTGCCCGGGATTGAATTTTTATCTCTCCGCCTCGGTGCCGGGTGCGTTTCTGATGAATATGCGGGGCGAGCCCGTTCATAAATGGATGATCAATCCGAAAGAAGTTGGCCTCCCGGAAGAGAGCCATTGCCGGCGGGCACATATCTTTCCTGACGGCAGACTGCTGGGAATATTTGAAGGGGATGGGAAACTATCCGGACCTCTGGTCAAACTGGATCTGGATTCCCGGATACTCTGGGAATACCGGGGGAACTGTCATCACGATCTCTCTGTAGCCAATGATGGACTCATCTACATTTTGACCCACCGGAGACGAAATGAATACCCGGGCCAGAACCTCACCGGTGAGATCCTGGAGGATTTCATCACAATATTGAGCCCGGAAGGTAAAGAGATCAAGAGCGTCTCCCTGATAAAATGCTTCATCCAATCACCATATTTCTATGTGATGAACTCCGTGGGTACCCAGGGTGACATCTTTCATACCAATACTATCGAGGTCCTGGACGGAAGACTGGAAGAAAAGATCCCTATCTTTAAAAAAGGCCGGGCCCTGATCTCCATCCGCAACCTGAGCGTTATCGCCCTGATCGACCTGGAGAAGGAGAAAGTATGCTGGCTCTTATGGGGGATGTGGAACGTTCAGCATCAGCCAACCGTGCTCGAAAACGGCAACCTGCTCATCTTTGATAATTCGGAAAAAATAAAGAATTCGAGGGTGATCGAATTCAATCCCCTCACACAGGAGATCGTCTGGTCTTATCGGGGAGATAGTAAAAATACTTTCTATACCGGGATTATCGGCTCAAATCAACGGCTGGCCAATGGCAATACCCTGATCACTGAATCGGAGACCGGGCGCGCCTTTGAGGTTACCGGGGATAACAGGATTGTCTGGGAGTTTGTCAATCCGAACCGGGCTGGTACGGATAAGAACCTCATCGCGACTCTGTATGAGCTGATCCGGATAAATCCTGGTTACCTGACTGCTTCGGAGTTCAAATAAAAGACCCTGATCCCCGGTCCCGGGAAATTTACTCCTCCGAAGCCGGCCAGGGGAAGATAGAAGGCATCGAAGGGATCATAGATAACATCCTGATTGCCCTCACCCCCTCCTTTTATAGTATAGATCTCTTCCAATTCCTCCTCCAGCAGAATCTTCATATCGAGGTTCAGGTCGGAATAAGACAGCGAGTGCTCGCTAATGACCGCGTACTTCTTTTCCGGCACCGGGGAAGAAAGGAGACCCCGGAGCATTTCGGTCCCGGCCCAATCGGGGAGGGAGAGCCGATTCGGATATGAGAAGAATTCATCCGGACGTCCGAAGATCGTCGGCTGGAGAAATATGACTCCAGACTCCGGGGGGATATGATCCTTAATCCATGTGCCTGCTATCAGGCGGGTATCCGGACGAGATAGCAACCGGTCGAGCTGAACAATTCTGATCGCCGGCTCCAGAACCAGCAACAAAACTGCCCCCACCAGGAAAAGACCGCGGAATCTATGCCGGGGAATAATCCGGAGAAGTAGGACGGCACCCAGGAGACAGAGAAACGGCAGGAGCAGCGTGGTATAACGGATAAAACAAGATTTCTGGAAGGCCAGGACCAAATAGAATGGCAGAACAAACGATAAGATCAACCTCTCCGGGATCGCCCCCTTAAACGCGCGCCATACCGCGTACCCCACCCCCATCAAAGCCAAAATCTCCAGCGGCCAACCCAGACCATATCGAAGCGAGAAAGTAATATGATAGAGCCACCCCCGGTCCGTATTCAAGTCCGGGAGGAGATGAAATCCATCAACTAACTGGGGAGAGATAATCCCGGTTCTGATCTCCCGGAGGAAGGCGGAAAAATCAAGTAATGTATATGGAGACACAAGTATGAAGATAATAGCGGCAATAGTTACTGAGATCAACAGCCGTACGGTCCCCTTCCCTGATCCGCTATAAGCCGTAGATGGATCCCGCCGGGAGAGATAAGCCGTGATCAATGGAATGGTTAAAATTACGGCATAATACTTGGTTGCCATCGCTAACCCCAGCAGAACCCCGGCCAGAAGATAATCGCCCCATCTACCCCGGCGGAAGACTGTCCAGGCCGCGAGAAGAGACCCGACTCCAAGCAGGGTAGCCGGAATATCAAGCATGGCAAAATGAGAGTCGCGGACATGGAGAAAGGTCAGAGCAAGAAAAAACGCGGATAGAAGCCCGACGGAGGACGAGAAGAGCCGGCGGCCCAGGCGGTAGATCAGACAGATCGTGGCCATTCCGAACCCGAAGAAGATATACCGCAGAACCAGGTGAAAATAAGCCGGGTCGGCGACATAAAGATCCCGCGATGAACCGATGAAACTGCCGGCAACGAGACGGTATCCCCAGGTGGCAACTTCAAGAATGGACCGGGTGAGGTAGAAGAATAAACCGGGCCAGATAAAATAATGGGGGTTCAGGTCAGCGCGGGAGAGTCGCAGAGCCGTCGCGATCAGCCGGTCTTCATCCGGCCGGCAGTAAGTACAGGGCAACCCATAATCAATCCCCCACAACCGGACCGCCGCCGCCAGCAGAAGAATCCCGATCAAGATAAGAACTCTCGGTTTAATAAAATTAGCTCCTTCAGTTCATATTTTTAATCACGAAGGACACCCCGAATTCTTAGAGGTGTCCCGCATAGTTAAAAATAGACCTGCAATCTCCGGTCAAGGCTTCCCAAATATTATTTTTTCGGAGAAAAAATAATAAAGTCGATCTGCTTCTGCTCCATATCCACCTTCTCCACCTTCACCCGCACCTCATCCCCGGCGGTGAATTCTCTTCCGGTTCGCCTCCCCCGAAGACGTGTCCCGGACCTGTCGATCTTATAGAAGTCATCGGTCAGTGTGGAGACATGAACCAGGCCGGTGAGCAGATACCGGTTCAGATATACCATAAACCCAAAGTTCTTCACCCGGGTAATAACCGCGTTAAATACCTGGTCCTCTCCCGTCTCCAGAGCTTGATTGAAGAACTGGAGTTTCCTGAGCTGGAGCATTTCCCGCTCCGCCTTCTCACTGGTGCGTTCGGTCTCCGAACAATGCTGGGCCAAAACTTTAAGACCCGGCTCCTCCGGCGGTTTTCCACCTTTAATTATACTATCAAGCAGACGATGGGTATGGAGATCGGGATACCGCCTGATCGGAGAAGTGAAGTAAGCATAACGGGGACTGGCCAGGCCAAAATGGCCGAGATTCTTAGTAGAATACCCGGCATGTTTCATCGATCGGATGAATGCGGTCTGCAAGGTAGATGCCATCGGTGTCTCCCGGACCGTCTTCAGAAAAGCCTGAATCTCAACCCGGTCCCGAGGATTTTTAATTTTATAGCCAAACGCTGACGCGAACTCAACAAATTCATAGAGATCCTTATCATCCGGTTCTTCATGCACGCGGTAGATCACGGGGGCGTGGCGCTCAGTCAGGAAGTCCGCTGTCGATTCATTAGCCGCCAGCATGAACTCCTCAATCAGCCAATGGGAGAGATCCGACTCTTCCAGTTGGACATTCGAGATCAGACCATCATCATCAAAGATAATTTTGGCCTCCGGCATATCAAGATCGAACGCTCCGCGGGCGAATCGGGCCGCGCGTAGTTTCCGGGCCAAAGACGCCATTTCATCAAGACGGGCAGTCAGTTCCGGCACCGCGTCCCGGGCGCTAATGTCTTTCTCTACCAGGATCTTTCTTACGTCATTATAAGTAAATCGATGTCGCGAGTTGATTACCGAACGGTGAAAATGATATCCCAGCCGCTTCCCCTCCGGGCTGAAAGTAATAATTGCCGACTTAGTCAGCCGATCCTCTCCCGGTCGAAGACTGCAGATTTTGGTAGAGAGGTCGGGGGGAAGCATATGGAGAGCCCGGGCCGGAAGATACACACTAGTCCCCCGTTCCTTTGCTTCTAAGTCAATCGCCGAACCATCCCTAACATAATGGGAGACATCGGCAATATGCACCCCGAGTTCAATTGTACCGTCTTCCTTCTTCTCCAGCGAGACCGCGTCATCAAAGTCCCGGGCGTCATCAGGATCTACCGTAAAAAGCATAAGATCTCTCAGGTCCGTTCGGGAGTCGATCTCTTCCTGAGAGATAGTTGAGGGAATCTGTTCCGTTTCGGCCAGAGCAGCCCTTGAATATTCTTCCCGGAGATCGTACTGCCGGATCGCCGAGAGCGCGTCCACCTGCGGCTCCCCGGCTTTTCCCAGTACTTCCACCACTTCCCCCTCCGGATTAATTCGCCGGGACGGCCAGACGGTGATTTTAACGATCACCTTATCCCCCGGTCGGGCATTTTCTATCTTTGAGGGATCGATAAAAATGTCATGGATAAAGCTGGGATTGTCCGGAACCAGAAAAAGACGGGAGCCGCCCTTATTAATCGTACCTACAATCCCCTTGTTGCCCCGCTTGATAACCCTGATTATCTGTCCCGAGAGGCTCCGCTGCGGCCTCCGGCGCCCCCGTCGGGAGCTCTCCAACCGGACCAGAACTGTATCTCCGTGGAGGGCGTCGGACATATCTTCCTTGTGAATATAGATATCCTCACCGCCGCCGTCTTGCGGCATGACAAAACCAAA
>Ga0222696_1001053_pt1 | contig 9404 bp, 10 predicted proteins | sample AntAcemetage1400_FD_179817 | JGI IMG/M metagenome (GOLD analysis project Ga0222696, IMG submission 179817) | Saline water microbial communities from Ace Lake, Antarctica - #1400 | ecosystem: Environmental > Aquatic > Non-marine Saline and Alkaline > Saline | place: Antarctica: Ace Lake... | reverse complement strand
TGTCCTCAGCAGCCGCTTATCAAAAGCTTGTTGGGGAATGCCTCAACCGAAAAGTAAAAAAACCCTATTGGATACCCGGATGTTTACCATGAAAAGTATCATGACACCATGATACCGCCTCCGGCACAAAGATTCCGGCATTTCGGCTCGTCTTATGGAATTGAGCAGAACAAGTTTGCGGCGGGTTTTGTCGTTTTACTTGACACCCAACGGGAATTGATCGATAAACCTCTTTAATTTAGCTTTTTTGCACAGCTGAAAGTTGGGATTCAACATCTCTTTCCCCGGTTGGGGAGGGCGGATGTCCGGTTAGGGAATGCAGTCATCATCCAAAAAAAGGGAGGAAATTCTAATGAAACTGAAAAGGTGTATGAGTCTCGCTCTGGGGTTGCTTTTTATTATGGCGTCAGGGCCGGTCATGGCAAAGGACACGGTTGAAGTGGCCTTCATCGGCCCCCTGACCGGGGGTGTCTCCGCCATTGGTGTGGGGGGAAGGAACTCGGCTGACCTTGCGGTAAAGCTGAGGAACGCGGATCCCAAAGCCAAGTATCATTATGAGCTGATGGTCCTGGATGATGAGTGTAAGCCTAACGCAGGTGTTCAGGTGGCCACAAAGGCGGCTGCAAACAAGAAGATCATTGCTGCGGTTGCCCAATATTGCTCCGTGGTGGCTCTGGCCTCAGTGGATGTTTACCACAAATTCGGTCTGCCGGTTGTGGTTTGGGGAGCAGTCCATCCGGACATTACCTACGGAAACAAATACAAAGAAATCCACCGAATCAACGGTACGATGATTAATCAGAATGAAATTGCCGCAAAATTCATCACGGGCCTGGGGTACAAAACCTGGGTGAATCTCTATGACACAACGGATTACGGCAAGGGTATGAACGAATATTTCTCCAAGTATCTCACAGAGAACGGGGGAAAAATTCTTGGAAGCTTCGGTGTTACGTCTGATCAACAGGACTTTACCGCTGAGCTTACCCAGGCGAAGAAACTTAACCCGGACGTTATCTGGTTCGGTGGTCTGACGCCACTGGGAGTACGCATCCGACTGCAGATGGAAAAACTGGGTCTCACCAGCCAGTTTCAGAGTTGCTCAGGCATCATTTCCGACGCCTTTATTACGGGATCGGGTGATTTTGCTGAAGGGACCATAGCGTTCAGAGAAGGTGAGCCTGTAGAAAATCTCCCCGGGGGCATATGGTTTCTGAAGGAATACAACAAGGTGGGATACAAGGAAGCACCGGACGCATTTGGCCCATTCGCTTTTGCAGCCATGAACCTGATTCTGGATGTTATTGAAGAGGTCGGCCCTAACCGAAAAGCGGTGGTGAAGCGAATGGAAAATATCAAGGGTTATGAAGCCATCGTGGGTTCCGTGACCTTTGACGAACACGGTCAGAACACTTCGCCGGCCATTACCAAATATGTGGTCCAGGACGGGAAGTGGGTGCCGTGGAAGAATTCCGAATACGCTTCCGGCAAGCGCAAGCTGAAAAGACGCTAACCGAACAGGTGGAGCGGGAAAATCAACCCGCTCCACTTGCCGGTTTCCTATCTGACACACGGACAAATCCCTGATGGACATTGGACTGATAGCCCAGCATACTGTAAACGGACTCATGCTGGGGTTGATATACTCTTTGGTAGCGGTGGGGTTCACCCTCTTTTTCGGTGTGCTGAACGTCATCAAGTTTTCTCACGGAGATATGCTGACCTGGGGTGTTTTTACGGCATTTTCAGTCTATCTCGGTCTGGCGCTGGTGGGCCTGACCTCTCCCTCTTTCACGCTGGTGGTCGTGGCCCTGATCGCCATGGCGGCCATCGGTTTTCTCGGAGCGGTCATCGCCAAAGTATTGATCATTCCCTTGAAAGGGGCGCCACCTCTCAACACCCTGTTGATTACCCTGATGCTGGGGACTGTACTCAGGGAGTCTATCCGCCTGTTCTATCCGGATGGGGCAAATCCCAAACACTTCCCGGCTCTCCTGCCTGACTGGAGTCATTCGTGGGGACATTTTACACTGCGCTTTGACAACACTGCCATGCTCATTGTCGGCATTTTGATGATCATACTGGTGCAAATCATTATCAAGCGCACCAAGCTGGGGATGGCCATTCGCGCCGTGAGTCAGGACGAAGAAACGGCTCGAATCATGGGGATCAACTTTAACATGGTGGTGTATGTTACCTTTGCCATCGGGAGCGGCCTCGCCGCCTTTGCCGGTGTTATCTATGGCCTGTATTATAACGAATTGAGTTTTAATATGGGATTGCTTCTGGGGGCCATCGGTTTTTCCGCTGCCGCCGTTGGGGGTTTTGGAAACATTTACGGCGCCATTGTAGGCGGATTCCTTTTCGCCCTGCTGCAGACCGTAGGTGCTGCGGCATTGCCTTTTGCCAGTGCATACAAGGATGTTTTTGCCTTTGGTGTGGTCATCGTCCTGATCGCCATTAAACCCACCGGCCTTCTGGGCGAAAAGGAAACGGAAAGAGTCTAAACGTATGTCTGAGTCATCAAGGAAACGTTCTTCTTTTTTACCCTCTCTCCTTGCGGTGCTGGCGGGCGTCGTCTATATGGTGTTTTTCCTGGCAGGCGAGTCGCAGATGGTGATCTTCGGGCTCCTTCTGGGAGCGGGACTCGTCGTGACCGCGTTCAAGTATCTGCGGGTCCTGGATGTTGTGGGAGAAAGTGCAAAGGATAACCAACGTGCTTTTTCCATCGCCGTGGTTATGGGGGTCCTGGCCGTAAGCCTCTATTTTTACGATGATCCTTTTGTACTCTTTTTAGTGGGAACGGTCCTGGTCTATGTCCTCACCTGTCTGGGCCTGAATATTCAATTCGGATTTGTAGGGGTATTGAACTTCGCAGGCGCCAGCTTTTTCGGGGTCGGGTGTTATACGGCGGCCGTCTTGACCAAGAACACGGCGGTGCCACACCTGGTTATCATTTTTCTGGGTGGCTTGATGGCGGCGCTCTTAGGCTTTCTCATTTTGATTCCGGTTTTAAAGACCAGGGGGCACTACGCGGCTCTTGTGACCATCGCCTTTGCCCTCTTGTTCAAAACCTTTCTGGAAGTGAACGATACTCTTGGCGGCCCTCAGGGGTTGAAATGCGGCGCGTTGAACCTGTTCGGCTGGGATTTCAACCGGGATATTGTGATCGGTTCCTTCGAGGGATGCTTCTATCTGGGATATATCGCCGTCATCCTGCTGCTGCTCATTTTAGGCTTTATTATGGCGCGCCGCATGGAGGATTCCTGGGTAGGGCTCAACATGGACGCGGTACGTCTGGATGAAACGGTGAGCGCCTGTTTCGGGCAATCCATCCCTAGGTGGAAGATTACGGCCTTTACCATTGGAAATTTCTATTGCGGGGTGGCGGGTGCTTTTTACGCCATGATGCTGGGGTATATTGCGCCAACGAACTTCACCTTTGGTGACTCACTGATTCTTTTGTCCATTGTGATCCTGGGGGGACTGGGTTCCATGTGGGGGACAGTGGTCGCGACAATCATTGTGATCCTCATTCCGGAAAAGTTCCAGGTCCTCCAGGAGTATCGTTTTCTATTGTTTTCCGCCCTGGTGATTGCCATCCTGCTGTTTCGGCCCCAGGGTCTGTTGCCGCGCCCCCTGCGCAGCTATATTACACTGAAATCATCGTCAAATCGTTGAAAAGAAGGATTCGCATTGCAGAACGTATTGCTGAGTATTTCAAAACTCGGAAAAAACTTTGGCGGCGTAACGGCTCTGGTGGATCTGGACCTGGATGTGGCGCGAAATCGGATTCTCGGCCTCATTGGGCCCAACGGCTCCGGTAAAACCACTTTTTTCAATGTGGTCACCGGCATCTATCCGACCACGTCCGGGAAGGTGGCCTTTGAGGGTGAAGACATCACCAACTTTTCTCCCCAGAAAGTTTATAGAGCAGGCGTCGCACGCACCTTCCAACGATCCCGCCTTTTTCTGCCCTTGAGCATCATGGACAACATCACCCTGGGCGACCACAGCCAACTCAATAACGGCCTCTTTTTCAACCTTTTCAGAAGGCGGGCGCTGGCTGCCCAGTACCGGGAGATCCGGGACAAATCCCGGGATCTCATTACCATCTTCGACCCTGATCTGGCGGACAGGCTCTTCGAGCCCGTGGTTAACCTGCCCATGATTTCCCGTCGTCGTATCGAGATTTGCAGGGCCCTGATCTCCAATCCAAAACTTCTGCTTTTAGATGAACCGTCAGCGGGCATGACCCATGAGGAAACCTTCCGTCTGATTGATGATATCCTTCACATCAAGGATAAAATTGAGGACCTGACCGTCATCATCATTGAACATGAGATGTCTGTTATGGAGCGCATTACCGATTATTGTGCTGTGCTCAATTTCGGCCAGAAAATATGTGAGGGAACCTACCGGGAGATTGCTTCCGACGAAGAGGTTCAACAGGCCTATCTGGGGGTGGACTGATGGAAAAAGATATTTCATCATTGAGTGTTCAGGGCATTTATACCGCTTATGATCGGGCCGATGTATTGGAGGATCTTTCTCTGGAAGTTGTTGAGGGCACCATAACGTGCCTTTTGGGGAACAATGGCTCGGGAAAGACCACCGTCATCCGTTCCATCCTGGGTTTGACCCCTCCCAGAACCGGGCGTATTGTTTTCGAGGGCACCGATATTACACACCTTCCCACCCACAAAATTATACGTCGGGGGCTCGCTTCCATTCCCGAAGGACGTAAGGTCTTTCCCGGTCTTACCGTTGAAGAAAATCTTCTATTGGGGGGGTATCAGGAAGATGATAAACTGGTTTTGCGTGCGCGCATGAAAAAAGTCTACCGGATTTTCCCCCGTCTCGAGGAGCGTGTCTCTCAACTGGCCGGTACCATGTCGGGGGGTGAACAGGCCATGGTTTCCATCGGTCGCGGTTTGATGGGGGCACCGAAATTATTGATTGTCGATGAGCCCTCCCTGGGACTCTCGCCCCTGTTGGTGAAGGAGAACTTTCGTATCATTCAGGACATCAGGCAACAGAATATTACGGTTTTTCTGGTGGAACAGAACGTTCGACAGACCCTTGCCATTTCAGATTACGGATACGTGCTCTCCAAGGGCGGGGTCGTGGCTGAAGGAAAAGCCCAACACCTGCGCGACAACAAAGAGGTCCAGGCGGCCTATTTCGGATAGACATCAGAAGAGGTAAAAAACATGCCAAGCATACCCAACCCCGTTGAACTGACCCAAACCCTTATCCGAATGGATACCATCAACCCTCCCGGTAATGAGGAGCCTGCCGCTCGCTATCTGGGCGAACTTCTGAAAGGCGCAGGACTTCAGGTCTCCTATCCCCGGCTGGGTGAAAACAGCACGGGGCTCATCGCCGTTGTGCCCGGGGAATCTTCGAAGTTGCCGCTGGTTTTCACCGGTCATCTGGACACGGTTCCCGTAGGCGATGCCCCATGGGACAGCCCTCCCCACGGCGCGGAGATTAAAGACGGACGTCTTTTGGGACGGGGCGCCAGCGACATGAAGAGTGGCATCGCTGCCATGGTCGTCACCGCACTCCATCTGGCCCAAGAACCGGAAGGGGAGCATGGTGTTGTTTTTGTATTCACTGCCGGTGAAGAAACGGGCTGTGACGGCGCTTTGCAGATGAAGGAAAGCGGTGTTCTGCCCCGTGAGGCTGGCGCTATTGTGGTGGCGGAGCCCTCCGGGAATATCCCGCTTCTGGGTCATAAAGGGGTGCTCTGGCTGGAGTGCACGGCAAAAGGAAAATCAGCACACGGCTCCATGCCGGATTTGGGCGATAACGCCATCTACAAGGCGGCCCGGGCCGCGGCCAGCCTTGAGGATTTCTTTTCTTCGGCCAAAGGCCACCCGCAACTGGGAAAACCCACCGTGAATGTGGGGACTTTTACGGGCGGTTCAAAGATCAACATGGTTCCGGATTCCGCGCACTTTCGGGTTGATTTGCGCAGCGTACCGGGCGTGGAACATGCGGCCCTTTTTGAGGATATAAAGGACCATCTGGGTCCGGATATTGAGATTGAGCGTCTGCTCGATCTTCCAGGTATTTCGACGCCGGCAACCGATCCGTGGATAAGCCGGGTCCTTGACATCCTGGAACGTATACAGGGAAGCAGACCTGAACCGGGATATGTTAATTTCTTTACTGATGCTTCTGTTCTGACGTCTGCCCTCAAGAATCCTCCCACGCTGATCCTGGGCCCGGGAGAACCATCCCAGGCCCATCAAACCAATGAATACTGCGTGGTGGAAAAGATCGGCCGGGCAGTAGAATTTTACCTGGAGATTGCCAGAAACGGGTTTGCCTCATGAAACCGGAATTTCACCAAATTACTCAAATATAAAACAAATTTTGTTATCCATGCAGTGGCCTGTCATCTGCTTTAAAAGCCGCTTCAAGCATTATTTCAGCCAGTGTGGGATGAGCATGGATGGTATCTGCCAACTCCTTCACAGTAGTTCCTTTCTGAATGGCCAGCACACCTTCGGCAATCAGATCGGTCGCGTGGGGGCCGGTGATATGAACACCCAGAATCTTTCCGGTATCCCCATCTGAAACAATTTTTGCCTCTCCGGCAAGTTCTCCCAGAAGCTGTGCTTTCGCAAGCCTGCGGAATAAAACGGAATCACTTCGCACAAGGTATCCGGCTTTTTTTGCCTGACCTTCGGACAATCCAACGTTTCCGATTTCCGGCATGGTAAAAATACCGCTCGGAATCACATTGTATTTCATTTCCCGGGTATCCCCCATGATATTATCCACTGCGACTTCACCCTCGCTTGAAGCCACATGTGCAAGCATTACACGTTCAGGGCCGGTAATATCACCAATGGCATATACGCCGGGAACATGGGTCTCCATTCTGTCGTTGACCTGGATCCAACCGCTTTCACTCACGTTAACACCAATCTTTTCAAGACCCGTACCCGGGGCATTGGATGCCCTTCCGACGCATACTGCCATCTTGCTGACGGACACAACAACCCGTTTTTTTTCTTTGTCCGAAAACGGTAAGTTCCCGATGTGAACGCTCAGTTTGTCACCAACATCTTCTACTTTGTCAACAGCCTGATCTGTAAAAAAATTGATTTTTCGTTTCTTCATTTCCCGCTGAATCAGCTTGGAGCAACTTTCATCCACAGACGGAATGGGAAGAAGCCTGTTCATGGCTTCGACAACCGTTACTTTCGAGCCGAGAACCGACAGGATAAAGGCAAATTCACACCCGATGACGCCGCCACCGACAATTATGATGGATTCCGGAATTTCCGTAAGACTCAGCAGATGATTACTCGAAAGTATCTTTTTACCGTCAAATGGAAACAGTGGGATATTCAAGGGAGAAGTACCCATGGCAAGAATCAGATTATCATACGGGATATCTTCGGAAGTTCCGTCAGCAGATGCCGCCGTCACAATGCCGCTTTCTTTAATACAGGCCGTTGCTTTGACATACCGGATGTTGTGGCTGCTAAAAAGCCCAAGAATCCCCTTGCTCTGAGCATCAAGTATTTTTTTCTTCCGCTTCATCAAATTGCCCATATTGACAGATACACTGCCGTCAATATCCACACCAAATTCGGCACCGTGTCCTAATTTGTCCACCATATCGGCGGTTGTTTTCATGATTTTTTATGGAACGCATCCCGAGTTCAGACAGGTTCCCCCGACGTTCTCCTTTTCGACCACAGTCACTTCCGCACGCTTTTGCACCGCTCTTACGGCCGCCACGTAACCACCGGGTCCGGCGCCTATGATCACGATCCTCTTGCTCATTTCTTCACCTCCGGTTTTGCCTGATTTTAAAGCACATCAACACTACGGCATATTACACATAGCGCTGATATTGTCAATCTGATTGATGTATTCGTAAAATTTTTAATAAAACATTGACATTTTCATCAAAATATGCAATTCATTCAAACAAATAATTTGCAGGTCGGTAAGGACAAAAGAATGAAAAAGACACCACTCTATGAATGGCACGTTGCAAACGGCGGCAACATGGCGGATTTCAGCGGCTACGAAATGCCCATATGGTACACTGCCGGCATCAAGGAAGAACATATGTCCGTACTTCTCAGGGCCGGCATCTTCGATACAAGCCACATGGCGGTTGCGACCGTCGACGGGCCTGGTGCGTTTGATCTGCTACAGCATTGCTTTTCCAAAGACCTCACTAAATGTGTAGGACTGAAAAGAACACCCATTTCAAGCCGAAGATGTGTTTACGGCGTATTTTTAAATGAAAACGGTGAAGTCATTGACGATGCCATCACGTATCCGCTGGATGAAAATCGGTTCATGATCGTCGTCAACGCCGGAATGGGCGAAATCATCGCCTCACACCTGGCAGAGTACAAAAATAGCCATGACGTTACAATCACAAACCTCACAGACAAAGTCGCCAAAATGGACATCCAGGGCCCCATGTCGGCGGTGATTCTCTCAAAACTATTGGAAAATCCGGAAAGGGTGTTTTCCAAAATCCCCTATTTCTCATTCAAGGGCCACTTTGATCCGGAAAATAAACGGTCTGGAGAAGTCGCACTTCAGGATGGCGCCCCACTGCTTCTATCAAGAAGCGGTTACACGGGTGAGTTTGGATTTGAAATATTCATAAACCCCGCCCATATCGTTTCCTTATGGGAAAACATTCTTGAAATCGGCGCTGAATTCAACATTAAACCCTGCGGTCTGGGTTCCCGTGATTCACTACGAACGGGCGCCGTCCTCCCCCTGTCCCATCAGGACATCGGACACTGGCCTTTTATCAATAATCCCTGGTCGTTTGCCCTGCCGTATAACGATGACCTATCCGGATTCACCAAGGAATTCATCGGTTCAAAGGCCCTGCAACACATTGAAAAACCGGATTATACGTATGTCTTTACGGGTTATGATGTAAGAAAGGTGTCCGCAGGTAAAAATTCCGAAGTCATTGACAGCAACGGAGATAGCATCGGAAGCGTTCTTACTTGTGCAACCGATATGGGAATCGGACGCTTGGATAACAAAATAGTCAGCATCACCTCCCCTGACAAACCGGAAGATTTTTTTCCAAAAGGCCTGAGCTGTGGTTTCGTCAAGGTCGATAGGCCCTTTGAAACGGAAGACGCGCTTACACTGAGAGAAGGCAAAAGGAAAATTAAGGTTGAAGTCAGAAACGATATCAGACCTTACCGTTCCGCCAAAATCCCTGTGATGGAAACGCTGTAACTCTATAACCGTAGAGAAGGAGGCTTGACAATGAAAGAGATCAACGAACTGATTTTGCCCGAAGACGTAAGATACACTGAAGATCATGAGTGGGCCAAACTCGAAGGCGAAATCGTAAAAATCGGACTTACGGATTATGCACAGGACCAGCT
>Ga0222696_1001052_pt1 | contig 9420 bp, 6 predicted proteins | sample AntAcemetage1400_FD_179817 | JGI IMG/M metagenome (GOLD analysis project Ga0222696, IMG submission 179817) | Saline water microbial communities from Ace Lake, Antarctica - #1400 | ecosystem: Environmental > Aquatic > Non-marine Saline and Alkaline > Saline | place: Antarctica: Ace Lake | collected... | reverse complement strand
GAGGACGAGACCTTGGCCTGTGGAACAGGGGCAATCGCATCTGCCTTAGTGGCTTCGATCAGAGGGATGGTGGCATCTCCGGTGAAAATGAAGACCAGGGGAGGGGAGGAATTGACCATCCATTTCCAGAGGAAGGGCGATTCCTTTAACGAGGTCTGGCTCGAGGGAAACACCTCTATCATCTACGAGGGACGACTGAACCAGGAGGCCCTTCAGGATTGACAAATGACAAATGACAAATGACCAACGTGAAAGGAGGTTATCATGTTTAAAGGATCTATTGTCGCAATAGTAACCCCGTTTAAAGATGGGAAGGTGGATGAAGAAGCATATCGTCAATTGATAGAGTTTCAGATCGAAAACGGCACCAGTGCCATTGTACCCTGCGGTACAACCGGCGAGTCTGCAACCCTGAATGTGGAGGAACACGCCCGGGTTATCGATATTGCCGTGGAGGCCGTCAATAAGAGGGTCCCGGTTATCGCGGGCACAGGCGGGAACAGCACAAGTGAGGCTATCGAGCTTACGGAACACGCCAAAGAAGTGGGGGCTGATGCCACTTTACAAGTGACTCCATACTATAACAAACCGACTCAGGAGGGACTGTACCAGCATTTCAAGGCCATTGCAAAGGGAGTGCCTTTACCACAGGTCCTCTATAATGTGCCGAGTCGGACCAGCGTTAACATGCTTCCGGAAACAGTGGCGCGTTTAGCAGAACTCTCGGAGGTGGTGGCCATAAAAGAGGCTTCAGGGGATCTTGGCCAGATGGCTGATATTGTGAGGTTGGCCGGGGATAAGATTACCCTTCTATCAGGTGATGACAACCTGACCCTTCCGGTTCTTTCCGTTGGAGGGACAGGAGTGGTTTCCGTAGCGGCCAATATCGTTCCCCGGGATACTGCAGATCTGGTCAAGGCATGGGAAGAGGGGAGAATTGATGAAGCAAAAGGACTTTTTTTTAAACTCCTTCCCCTGTGCCAGGCCATGTTTTTTGAGACAAATCCGATTCCGGTCAAGACCTCCCTGGCCCTGATGGGGAAGATCCAGGACGAAATGAGGCTACCTCTTTATCCCATGGCGCCGGCCAATCTTGAAAGACTGAAAAAGGCGCTTTCGGAATATGGACTAATATAATACAAATTAACATCAATGGCACAGACTCCCTCCCTCGCGTTAGAGTTGGTGGGGGAGGGTGATCCCATTCCTTCACGGCAAATCTCACCCATTGCCCCCCAGGTCCAAATACCCGCGCACTCGCCAAACGAAATTTCAGGCTTGATTTTGCATATTTCAAAGTATAGGCTGCAAAAATACTCAAATTGCAGGACTATCCATTTCCCCGCAAATCCCAAGTAGGCTCAAGACATGAAGATGACCAGTTTTCTTGGCTTGACAAGGAAAAAATTATACAAAAAACCGGACCTGAAAGAAGTCATGGTTTGCGGGTAAAAGAAATCGCACCTTTTATGTGACGAAAATGGCCTTAGCGGTGTAATAAGAAGAGAAAGGTAATATGCATCCGACCGACGCAGCCTTAGTTGAACAGTGTGTAAAGGGGCAGAAGGATGTTTTTGCAGAGATCGTAAATAGGTATCAACACCGGGTTTATTATATGTCCCTGACCAGGATGCGAGACCGGTACGAGGCCGACGATCTTGCGCAGGAGACCTTTATTCAGGCCTATCGTAAACTCGCTACGTATGATTCGCAGCGTAGCTTCAGAAACTGGCTCTTTTGCATTTGCATCAACCTCGGTAAGAACCGCCTGCGCAGCCGGGCACGCAGACGTGAGGTTCACAACCCACATCCTGAACTTCAGGAAAGTACATCCCAGGATCAGGACCAGTCGCGGATCGACCTGATGGATGCCCTTCATAAGATGCCGGAAAAGCTTCGCATTCCGTTGGTCTTGAAACATGTGGAGGGGTTCTCCTATGATGAAATAGCCGCGATTATGAAAATAGGGACGAGCGCGGCCAAGATGCGCGTGAAGCGGGGGCGAGATGAACTGGTTCGAAACCTGTCGGAGTCCCGTGTGTATCCCGACTGAAGAAAAAGGGAAGAGGGGAAGTCTAAAACTGGGTAAAGCCGCAAAAAGGCACAAAATTCGCAAGAATTGAAATTGGCCTGTAGGGATATAAAACGGTTATGAAGAAGAGGAATCCGGTACTTGACTTTTTATGAGTGGATCGGACTTGGGGTTATTTACATGCAATAGGCCTTTTGGGATCCTTAGACGGTTACCAATTAAATCTTGTGCAAAAAACACAAGAAATTTTCATTGTTTTTCTGTGTGGGCTTTGCGCCTTTGCGTGAGACCTTTTCTTTTCGGGTTTATCCAGGTTAGGAAATCTAATATGCAAAATCCACTGAGGTAACACAGCTTGAAAAGCCAGGACAGATTGCTTCATAACTTGTTGGACGGCACCAACCCTGATCCGGGGGTATCCGAACCAACAGGCCATGAGGCTGAACGCTTTGCCCTTTACAGAGAACTTCTGAAACGCTTGGAGGGCCATGAGGATAAGGCGCCCGATAACTTTGCCGTCCGGGTTATGGCAGCCCTTCCTGATAAACCGTGCCTCACATGGTGGGGAAGGCTTGGGTCGTTCTGGCCCGAGCGGCGTTTCTGGCCCATACCGGCAGTGGCGGGCGCCCTGGCCCTTTTTGTCATCATGGCAAGCCTCAACCTGATTTGGCCAACCCAGGGTAAGGTCCTGATCCCCGTCGTCTTTGATCTTTATGCCCCGTCGGCCAGGCAGGTGGACCTTGTGGGCACTTTTTCAGGCTGGAAGGCGGAAGAGCTCCCGTTAAAAGGTCCTGATGCTGTCGGATATTGGACCATTGCCATGAAACTGGCGCCCGGAAGATATGAATACGATTTTCTGGTAAATGGAATAAGGTTTGTCCCGGATGACGATGGAGAGGTCCTTCGTCCCGACGGTTTTGGCCATAAAAACAGCGTACTTGTGATCAGAAGAGGGATGCGGCAGTTTGAGCAACGGTATATGCTCACATCCTCCAAAGGCATGGTGATACCGGAAAATAATGAGGGCGGGGCGGCACTTTCCTTGCCCAAACAGAACAGAGACCAGTGGGTGGCTATTTTAGATAAAGGAATCGCCGCCGGCGTTCAGAGCAGACAACTCGAAAAGGCATTGGTGAGATTAGCAACGGCGAATTTCAGCCCTGATCAGGCCCAGGTCATCTTTGACCCGCTGTTTCAGGATGTCCAAGCGGGTATCTACGCAAGGCATGTTCTCCTCAAACTCCAGGAAGGCATTTTAAAGAAGGCGCCTTTTGATACGCTCACATCTGTAGCCCGCACCAGGGATAACTCGTTTAAAAAAGCAAGAAACCTGCTGGCCCGGACAGGAAACGAGGGCGCAACTGAGACAGGTCCGGCCCTGCTTGATTCAACGGCCTTTGCCTTAGAAAGCGGACAGGTCCCGTCACTCCTCCATGAGATCTTAGCTACGGGAAAAGGTAAACCTCCCAACCAGATCGCAGCCGTCATTGAAACTGGTGAATTCCTTCATAATGCAGGGCTCGAACGGGAATCCTTGGAACTGATTATGAAAGACTGCCTCGAAAAAGACCTTAAATCGTACGAGATAGAAAAGGTCCTGCGCCGTGTCAAGAAAAAGCTCAAGGAGGGTCTTGATCACAAAGCCATTCGAGATGAACTGTGGGTTTGATATAGGTTTTAAGATAATTATTTTGGGGACGCAGATTTCCACAGACCCGCCTGCCATGCGAGGCACAAGCGGGCAGGTAAGCGCAGATAATAACGATTTAACCACGTAACTACTCAACTTATTAATACTCAACGAGGTCTGAATAAATAACCAACCAGGGAAGGAGAGATGTATGAAAAAATTGAGAGCGGTTTTGGGCGTTTTTGTGGTGGTGGGATTTTTAGGAATGGTCTGCTTTGGATGTAGCAGCGATAGCAGCTCCACTCCAAGCAACCTGTCTACACGTGTGAATGTGCTGGTCGCGGAGAATGGGACTCTGGCCCCCGTTGTTCAGAGTGAGGGAGGGGACACCGTGTCTGCCACTGATCAGAGCTGGGAATACACACTAACCTTAGAGAACGTATCGGATGAGGTACTTTGGTACACAGACAGACCAGGGCGGGAATCGGGCACTGAAACCGTGCAGAACTATATTGGTTTGTGGTCCAAGATGTATGGTGAGGTCTCTCCGAATGCTGCATTGGACGGATATATGAAGGGGCAGACATCAAATGACGGTCTTTTTTTGATGTTGGAGGAACCTGTTTATGACCCAGGTACGGATCGTCTCACTTTTCAGGTGACCCTGCTTGATTCTACAATGGACGACAAACACCCCGATACCCCATTAAATATTGATGATATCAAGATCACCGTATTAGATAACAGCCCTGAGGATGAAACAGATGATTGGTCATTTGCCCAGGTTGCCCCAGGTGCCTATTTTGAGGCAACAGGTGCGGAGGGCGAGTATAAGCTCTATTTGAGCGATGTATACCCTGAATCATACTATATCGGCAATGCTCCGAACCGCCGATCCTATCTATACACGGTGAAGAATTTTGTGCGGAACTGGAAGGACATTTTTGAGGAAGACTCTCCAAATGCCTCCGTGACCTCATATACGGATGACGGTGTCTTGAAAGTGCAAATTATCACCGTTGATAACCCGGAATACGATGCGGGTACCAGCAGTGTCATTTACACCGCGAAATTATTGCATGGTGCAATTGAGAGCCAGCAGACATTAATCTCCCCGACATTGTTTATCGATAAAGCTGCCGCAGGCGGTACGCACGCCATACAAGTCAAAAACAATTGCACAGAAACGATTTGGCTGGGGGCGTGTGGGAATTGCAAAACAAAAGACAATCCCTGCCCCGAATATTTTGATCCGCCCCAAGGCGCCAATGTGGAAATGGACAAAGGGAGCCATATCGCTTTCCATGTTGACAAGGGCTGGGGTGGCAGGTTCTGGCCTCGCACGGGCTGCAAATTCAACGAAAAAGGTCTGTGCTCCGATGGGGGGACAGATTGCTGTGATGCAGGGGGTTGCAAAAACAAGGATAATAATTTCGCCAAGGGATGTTTTTATTCAGGCCAACCACCCGTTTTGGTGTTCGAACCTACCTTTGATGCGCCCAGCGGGAATGGACCCATTGACTACTTTGACAACAGCATGGTGGATGGATTTAATGTGATGATGTCCTTATCAGCCGTGCCCAATACCTACAACACATCGCCGGACCCGGGGATGAACCCCAAGTATTGGTGTACCGCTGTGGGCTGCAATGCGAGCCCCACATGCCCGGATTTTCTGAAAGATACCAAAGGGAATTGCTGGAGTCCTTGCCAGTATGCGGTGCGCAGTGGGTTTTCCGAAGCCGAGCAGGAAAAGCTCTGCTGTTCGTGCAACATGAAAGCTCCCTGCACCTGTCCGGATCCATGCTGTGATGGGCATTATGGCTGCTCTCCATTCACGCCAGATGGAAAAGCCCACCCCAATATGTGTTGCGACCCCTGGGGGACGCATAACAACAACCGCCCCTGGGACCAGAAATACATCGGCTACATTGACAATGTCAAAAAAGCCTGTCCTGAAGTGTACGCATGGCAATTCGATGACTTCAAAAGCACCATTAATTGCAGAAAAACTAATGGCCTTGTGGACTATAAACTTACCATATGCCCATGATGAGGAGGGGTAGATAACTTTGAACAAAACAGGCGCGTAGTATGCTGGATTCAGCTTACTACGCGCCTCCCTAAATGCTCATGGAACCGATTATTGAAGATGGATCAACCGGCTTGGGAAACCGATAGATGACAAGGTACCTCCTGCTGCAACAACATTGTTCCAAAGCTCAACCGCGATTATTCCGCAGGGCGTGGCCGATGGGATGGCCACTGCAAGCCAAACGCCATAAGGTGTATCCATGCCGAGACCGGAGTGGTGTGTCAAGATTCCGCCTTAAAAATGCCAATTTCCATTGAATTGAATCTTTTGAAAGTCCGAATCCTCTTCAAATCCTTACCCTGAAAACCCCTCAACCCCAATCCTGGCTTGCCCCACAGCGACAGATGTTGTGGCCATTTTCCTTGACCCACAAGGGTAAATCCCATATACTCCGGGCCTAAAAAGGGAAGTTCTTATCAACCGGCAGGAGGCTCACATGGACTACAAAAACCGGATTACGGACATCGAACAACTCAACCGGGAGATTGAGCCTTTTCGTCCTATTTCCAACCCGCATGTTCTGCGCCAGCTAAAGGACTACTTTCGTATTGGCCTGACCTATGCCAGCAATGCCCTGGAAGGTAATTCTCTGACGGAAACGGAAACCAAAATCGTGATCGAGGACGGGGTTACCGTCGGAGGCAAATCTCTTCGCGATCATTTTGAAGCAATTGGGCACAGCGAGGCTTACGATTTTGTATACAAGGTGGCCAAAAAGGATTCGATTACCGAAAACGATATCCGAAAGCTGCACCGGCTTTTTTATTATCGGATCGATTCAACAAACGCAGGCAGATATCGCCGGAAAAAAATTATCATCACCGGTACGGATTATATCCCCCCCCCACCAAACGAAATAGCTGAATCGATGAAAGTGTTTATCGAACAAATAGCATTCAAGCGCTCGACCATTCATCCTGTTGAGTTTGCTGCCTGGCTGCATTTGGAGTTGGTCGCCATCCACCCGTTTAACGACGGCAACGGCCGCACTGCCCGCTTGTTAATGAACATGGGCTTAATGCAAACGGGATATGTTATGAGCGTTATTCCCCCGGTGTTAAGGACCGATTATTTGACCAGTTTACGTCTGGCTCAAACCGGACAAAAAGACGAACGACTATTTATCAATTTCATTACAAATGTGGTGTATGAATCAACAAAGGATTATTTACGATTGTTGCGATCGTTGGTGTAATTCCGGCTATAGCATCTGAAGCATCAGGAACGCTTCGAGGTATACCCCGTTTGTCCAACCGAAACCGATCTGGGCTTCCTGGTATCCTTTGCTTGCCCGCGGATCCTGCAAGGGATCAGTGCTCACGTATTTTTCAATCAGCGTGCCTGTCTTCACAAAGAAAGCCTCAGCAGCACCGGTCCAACCGGTGAGGACTTGATAAAGAAGTTGGTCGGTGTTGACTTTTGTATCCCAGTTCTTCAATCCCCTTGCAGCAAAAAATTGAACAGGGGCCCACGAAAAAGGGTTGTCCCACTGGTTCCCAGTCAGGACAAGGCTGGTTGGAATACCAAAATTTTCCGGGTGGACCATGCCGCTTTTCGGGGAAATAAATGATTGATTGATCGCTTTGATGCATTGAAGGGTCATGTCAGGTTCTGAAATGCTGCAAATTTCTCCGGGATTGTCATAAATCCAGAGCATTTCCGTTTCCCCGCCGCTTTTCAGGGAAAACACCTGGTCCTGGCTGATAGGCTGTGATGCAGAAGCTGTAGCGAGCAGCTCTTCCACCCGTTCCGTTTCTTCGATAAGCCCATCCGCCCAGAGAGGATAAAACATGGTGCCGTAAGGATAAGTATGCTCAGGTGCAGACCCTTCCTTCCCGATACGGACGTCTGAAAAGAACCCGTTTGGGCCGGATTCCGCCCACATCAGGTTATTGATGACGTACTTTCCCTGCATGGTTCTGGAATCGATGTCACTGATAAGTTGAGCTATCCCGGCCGGAGTCATGCCGTAACAGCCATAATCTTCGAGAAGTTTTTTCAGGTCGAGGCCCATCTGGAAAAGAAGGGTGTTCAGGCTAACCGGGGCATAATCCAGGGCATGCTGACCCTGTGCTCCATATCTTCCGGAAAGGTCATAACCGGAAGCACGGATGGCGCGGTCAGCGGCATAAAACTTCTCAGTCAACTGAGCGTAATATGGTGAGCTTTTATCCCAGAACATGCCGTTTCCGGTAACCGGATCTATAGGATTTTCCCCGGGGAATTCCTGAAAAAAAAGGGCGGCGTCATCGTACAGTGCGCGGTTTTGTGGTTGTGTGCTGCGGACCACTTCGGGAGCCGGGCCAACACCCCCGGTGTGGAAACAATAGGCTTGAAAAAGAGTCTTCTCTTCCCCTGCGGACGAGGCGGACCCATTTTCTTCGAGAGTCACCACGCGCGGATTTTTCTTGGAGGCAGCCGAGGTATGAGGATCCCAGCTGGTATATACAAGTTCGGGATGTGTCCAATAGTTGTAATAAACAACAGCGGCTGGAATGACCTCCCTTTCCATCCATTCGTCAAAATCAACGGGCGCAGGGAACTCAGGAGTAACAGCTCCAAAATATTTTGACAGGGTTTCTCTGTAATCAAGGCCTATCTCTTTTCCATAGGTTTTCTGGAAGGCGTAGATTGCCAGGACTTCCCGGATGAACAGGGGAGGTTGGGAGCGGGTCAGGTAATACGAACGGTTCGCATTGAGGATATAACCTCCATAGAAGCTGATTTCGTATATATGGTTGTCAGCCATACCCTTGGCGATATTAAACAGGATCTTTACATCATCGAGGGTGGCGGTGCGAAATGTATTATTCTTAGCATCCCAAACAAGAGGATCGTTTTCCATGTTTTCATAAAGATAACCGGCACTGTTCAGTAACCCGATAATGATGAAGAAGGAATCCCAGCCGTACATCTCGTTGAATGTCCCGCCCGGCACCACATACGCATTGGGCAGGTACAGCAGCCCGAGGTTGTCGTACAGTTTGTTTCCTTCCGTGCTGCCGGCGATCGGTTTTTCGGCCGGCAAAGGTTTGACAACCAGGTCTATTCCGCTCCCCTGGTTGTTTTTGGAGATAATCTCCGCAACAAAACCATGCATGGGAGGATAATATACCGGCCAGCCTTTCATGCCTTCTTCCGGCGGAAGAATCAACTTGTCTACTGCCGCCTGTCCGATCATTTCCGGCGTTCTGAGCAAGGCCTCTGTGTCCATCCAGAGACCGTTAATATAGGGGAGCAGACATTTTTCCTGCAGTTGTGCCTTTGTTATCTGCTGTGTGCCGCTGAGAGCCCACCATTCTTCCAACCCTTTCTGAATGATCATGGGGGGGACAGACTCGTCTGTCCATTCAATGACCATGGATTTCCATTCAGTAATGGTGTTGTCTGCCCATTGTGGAAGCAGAAGATCAATGATGACAATTTCTTTATCCGATGTAACCGGGACTACACTTTTGTCATCACCACCGCAACCCGTATTAGAAAAAGACACTATAAGTGCCAAAAGGGTAAAAGTGATCTTTCTCGTAATCCCTGAGGGAAATATTTTTCGGCCAGTTTCATCATGAAATAAACTCATCATTATTATCCCTATATCGTAGTTTTTGTTCAGACGTTGTAACAGCTCTGAAAACGGTCATTATGGTCCGTTGAGCAGTTCCG
>Ga0222696_1001048_pt1 | contig 9437 bp, 10 predicted proteins | sample AntAcemetage1400_FD_179817 | JGI IMG/M metagenome (GOLD analysis project Ga0222696, IMG submission 179817) | Saline water microbial communities from Ace Lake, Antarctica - #1400 | ecosystem: Environmental > Aquatic > Non-marine Saline and Alkaline > Saline | place: Antarctica: Ace Lake... | reverse complement strand
CGGACAGGCTGACAAGGCGGGCATTTTTAATAACGCGGCTCAAGCTTGGAATCACACGTTCTATTGGAATAGTTTGTCTCCAGAAGGAGGAGGCAGACCGAAAGGCGAGATAGGCAATAAAATTGATGCCGACTTTGGCAGTTACGAAAACTTTATAAAACAATTCTCCGAAGCTGGGATGACCCAGTTCGGTAGCGGCTGGGTATGGCTTGTTGAAGACGCAGGAGTCCTCAAGATCCTCAAAACACCGAATGCCGAAAATCCCATGTCGCAGAAGAAGGGAAAAGCGCTATTGGTTCTTGACGTATGGGAGCACGCCTACTATCTCGATTATCAGAACCGGCGAGCGGATTATCTGAAAGTCGTGATCGAGAAATTGATCAATTGGGACTTTGCGGAAAAAAATCTGACTAGTAAGAAGGAGAGGTAAAAATTATGAAAAAAATATCTGGAACAGAACCAATCGTAAAAGATTTCTTAGCCGCTGTCAACTCCCAAAAAGGCCCGAAGATTTATGAGCTTTCCGTGGAAGCGGCTCGTAAGGTTCTTTCTGATGCACAATCAGGAAAAGTGAAGAAGCTTTCTGTCGATATCGAAGAGTGCAACATTCCTTGCGGATCTAGCGGACAGGTTTCTATTCGGATCATACGGCCCAAAGGCTATACTAATAAATTGCCTATTGTAATGTATTTTCATGGCGGTGGATGGGTTTTGGGTGATGAAAAAACCCACGATCGTTTAGTTCGATTAATTGCCAATGGCGCCAAAGTTGCTGTGGTGTTTGTTAATTTTACTCCCTCCCCGGAAGCAAAATATCCGGTTGCAATCGAAGAGGCTTATGCCGCGACAAAATATATCGCAAAAAACGGGAAGACCTTTAACCTTGATACTTCAAAATTAGCTGTGGCAGGTGATAGCGTTGGTGCCAATATGGCGATTGCTGTTACAATGCTAGCAAAGAAAAGGCGCGGACCCGCTATTACTTTTCAGGTGCTATTTTATCCGGTGACTGATGCTAACTTCGACACGCAATCGTATAAACAATTTGCAACAGGATATTTTCTGACCCGCGAGGCCATGAAATGGTTCTGGGCTAACTATCTGCCTAACAAAACAGGAAGAAAAAGACCAACTGCTTCTCCGCTTCGAGCATCTATCGGGCAGCTTAAAAAATTGCCTCCGGCTCTTGTTATTACCGGCGAATTGGATGTGTTACGTGACGAAGGTGAAGCATATGCCCATAAGCTAATGGAGGCAGGTGTTCCCGTAACGGCTGTTCGATATTTGGGGATCACACACGACTTTGTGATGTTAAACGCTCTTGCAAATACTACAGCCTCAAGCAGCGCCGTGGCATTAGCAAACCGCGCTCTTCAGAAAGCTTTTAGTGTTAATAGGCATTTAGATTAATCAGGGGGAAGGTGAAAGCATGGATTCTCTAGAACCTAAAATTGCTATAATTGGGGCAGGCAACGTCGGCAATACATTTGCTTTTGTCTTAATGATCAGCGGGATCGCTAGGAAAAGAGCTGCTGATCCGTAAATCCGAGGAAGCGAACATCGCTTACACTGATACGCCGCTTTTATGAATTATATTTTAGAGTTTAAACATTAGCTAACTGGTGATTATCTACGCAGTAAGCTCGGAAAAAAAGGAGTCGTAAATGAGAAAAGTATTGGTTTTAACGCTTAGCGGTTTGTTTCTAATATCAGCTATTGTTTTTGCGCAAGGAATGGAGGGGATGAAAGGCGATATGATGGGAAAAGGCAAGGATATGGGCATGAATCCTATGGGTGGCATGATGATGAAGGCCATGATGAAAAAGACTATTGTTGCCACTGAAGACGGTGGTGTCATTGTTTTAGCTGGTAATAAACTTATGAAATATGATAAAAATTTAAACCTTGTCAAAGAAGTAGAAATCAAAATCGATATGGAAGCGATGCAGAAGAATATGAAGGAAATGATGAAAAATTGTCCTATGATGAAAGGTGGCATGACGGGCAGGGGAAGAAATAATCCTGCAGAGAATGCTCTGACCGCCGGCGAGATAGGGAAATAATCCAAACAGGATTATTAAAAACAGGAAGGGGTTCCTTTTATGGCTGTTGACCCTATATGCAAAATGCAGGTTAATGAAGCCGGGGCCATTAAGGCTAAGCGTGATGGACAGGAGTACTATTTTTGTAGTGCACACTGTAAGCAAAAGTTTTTAGGACAGAATGCAAAAGACGGGGCTATTCCTTCGAAAATGAAGGCTAGCCCCGTTAGTATTTATACCTGTCCAATGCATCCCGAAGTTGAGCAGGATCATTCTGGGGATTGTCCTAAATGCGGAATGGCTTTAGAGTCCAAGAACGTTGTCTCCGATGAAGGCGGGGAACAGGAAGAAATAAAAAAGCTTGCCCGTAAATTCTGGATAGGATTAGTGTTAGGGCTGCCGGTTTTTCTTCTAGCTATGGAAGAAATGATCCCTGCGCTTAAATTCGGATTTATTTCTCATAAAATGTCTAGTTGGATCCAATTGATTTTAGCGACACCAGTTATTTTTTGGGCTGGCGGATTTTTTTTTATCCGTGCGTGGAAATCAATCATTAATCGCAGTTTGAATATGTTCACGTTAATCGCTATGGGTGTGGGAGCAGCTTATTCTTATAGCGCTGTTGCGGTTTTGTTCCCGCAGATTTTCCCTGAATCGTTAAAGATGTCTGGGAAGCTGGGGTTGTATTTTGAAGCAGGCGTTGTGATTACCGTTTTGGTGATCTTGGGCCAATATCTGGAAACTCGGGCCCGTACTCAAACAGGGCAGGCCATAAAGGCGTTATTGGGGATTGCGGCGAAAAAGGCGCACAAGGTTATTGATTTAGAGGAAGAAGAAGCTGATATCGATCAGATTCAAAAGGGAGATCTCTTGCGTGTGCGGCCTGGAGAAAAGGTGCCTTTGGATGGCGTTATCACAGAAGGAAAAAGCACAATCGATGAGTCCATGATTTCAGGGGAGCCGGTGCCGGTAGAAAAAAAAGAAGGTGATAAAGTCATCGGTGCTACGATTAATCAAACCGGAACATTTGTTATGAGAACTGAAAAGGTCGGTTCTGAAACATTGTTATCTCAGATTGTTCATATGGTCTCGGAAGCACAGCGCAGCCGGGCGCCGATACAAAGGATGGTGGATAAAGTGGCCGGAGTTTTTGTGCCTGTTGTCCTTGCCATGGCTGTTGTGACATTTGTGATTTGGACTTTATGGGGACCTTCGCCCGCGTTGGCTTATGCTTTAGTTAATGCTATTGCTGTTTTGATCATTGCCTGCCCCTGCGCGCTTGGATTAGCGACGCCGATGTCTATTATGGTCGGTGTCGGCTGTGGCGCTCAGGCTGGGATATTAATAAAGAACGCGGAGGCGATTGAAAAGACTGAAAAAATTACTCATGTGTTGACAGACAAAACCGGAACATTGACCGAAGGAAGGCCTCGTGTGACCTCAATTGAAACAGAGGAAGGCATTGAAAAAAAGGATGTTCTTTTCATTGCTGGTTCGTTGGAACAAGCCAGCGAGCATCCTTTGGCGCGGGCTGTGCTTGACTATGCAAAAGAAAAGAGCGTTGGTCTTAAGAATGTCCAAGGCTTTGATTCTGTGACAGGCGGTGGAGTCAAAGGAAAAATAGATGGGAAAGATGTTTATTTGGGTAAGGGAAAATTTATTACTGAGCTTGCCGGGGATTTGCCTGAAGGGTTAAAGCAAAAAGCAACAGTCATACAGGAGAAGGCCGAGACGGTTGTTTGGGTGGCGCAGGAAAAGAAAATTATGGGGATGCTTGGAATTTCTGATCCGATCAAGAAAAGTACGCCACTTGCGATTAAGGAACTTCATGGCCTTGGATTAAAAGTTATCATACTGACTGGCGACAATCAAAAGACAGCACAGGCAATTGCCAAGGAACTAGAGATCGACGATGTTCGTGCAGAGCTTGAGCCAAAGGACAAGCAGGAAATTGTCAAGGAACTAACAGGAAAAGGCGCGAAGGTCTTAATGGCAGGTGACGGCATTAACGATGCGCCTGCGTTGGCTCAGGCGGAAGTTGGTGTGGCGATGGGAACGGGAACGGATGTTGCCATTGAAAGCGCGGGGATCACATTGGTGAAAGGTGATTTAAACGGGATCGTTAAAGCCATAAAACTTAGCCGATTTGTTATGGGGAATATCCGGCAGAACTTGTTCTTTGCGTTTTTTTATAACGCCATAGGGATTCCAATCGCTGCAGGTATCTTATATCCATTTATCGGATTGTTACTCAATCCAATGATTGCCGGAGCGGCCATGAGTTTCAGCTCGGTTTCTGTAATCGGAAATGCCCTAAGATTGCGAAGCGCGAAGTTGTAAAATGAAGGAGAAATCACGGACGTCCTATTTAGGTACACTCTGCTTAATACAAATCAAATATTTCTTACCAAATAATTATTTTTTGTTATAATAAATAAAAGCAGCAAAAATATTTAGGCATGTGGGTGGGTAAAAAACTATGGCAAATAAAAGAGTAACCGAAAAACGTCCGGGCTCCTATATACCAGAGAATTCTCTGCGACAATTTTCCAGAGAGCCACGGACATGTCAGTCAAAAATTTTTATTAAGACATATGGCTGGCCGTATATCCCAGTACGTAGGGATGATTTTGGGGCAGTTGAGGAAGATAAATGGTTTGGAGTGAAAGAGTTAGGGAAAATTTAATAAGTAAGATAAAAATTTGTTTTTAATTTGGCACTTGACAGCATGTTTCTTTTATGATACACTTATGTCATAATTATGAAAAGCAAGAGAAACCTATTAGAACAGCTAAAATCTTTTCCTTACTTCAGCAAAGACAGCCTATATCAACTTGGCAAACAACTGGGACTTTCCGATACCACGGTGGATACATATATCAGCCGCTTCCTGAAGCATAAAGAAATCCTCCAACTCAAAAAGGGGCTCTATATATCAGCCGATTTTTTTAGCAAAAACAGAAGCGATATTTCCTATTCTTTTTACCTGGCAAACATTATCCGAACGCCTTCCTATGTCAGTTCATGGGCCGCTCTTCAATTTTACAACCTTACCACGGAAGTCATATACAGCATTACCTCTGTTACGCCGAAAGTGACTAGGAACTATAAAACAAAAGCCGGCATTTTCACCTATCAGTCCATAAAAGAAGAGTTATTTTCAGATTTTTTCTTGGCACAAGGGAAGTCAGTTTCACTTGTATCGCCTACCTTGTCAGCAGAAAAGTCGTTAGACGGCCAGTCAGTGAAACTCGATTTTTACATCGCTTCTCCGGCAAAGGCTTTGTTTGATCTACTCTATTTCAAGACTTACCAGTTCCGTGGCGTTCGTTCAAAAGACGTTAAAGCGCTTATCGAAGAATTGCGGATAGATATTGACGAAATGGATAAAAAGGAACGGACCAAATTTTACACAATGATAAAAAAATACCTTAACGATGAGTGAACATATTCTTGCCATTTTAAAAAGGAAACTTGATGATCTTGCCCAACATGGGGAGATGGATGCTGAAACGCTCCGAAATGTCCTTAAGGAGGAACTTCAGTTTTACGTCCTTAATTTTATTTACCACCATCCCGAATATAATAAATGGATAATGTACGGGGGTTCTGTACTACGCATTATTCATAGACTCGACCGAATGTCGGTTGATTTGGATTTTGAAGTTTCTGAAAGGGTAACGAAAGATTTTCTGGATAAACTAAAGAAAGAAATCGAAGATCATTTTTCCCGTACGTATAGTACCCATTTAAATTTCATGGCTGTAAAAATCGTTACAGGAAGAGGGTTGCTGCTTAAATTCAATGTTGGTGCAGCATTAAATCTTAGCCATCCGTCAAATCAGATACATGTCAAAGTTGATCTAAATCATTTTACGTCTCCCAAAACGGTAACCGAACGTTATCCTATCAATCAAGATCAGTTATCCTTTGTGATCTTAACCTATAATATGTCGGCTCTTATGGCCAGTAAAGTGGCTGCAATTTTTCTTCGTGGGACACGTGGTGTGGGCAAGGCTTTTTATGAGGAAAAAGGCCGTGATATATATGACCTTCTTTGGTACATGAACAACAAGATTGTACCCGACCTTGATTATCTTATGGCTAAAAATGTGGAGGAGGCCAAAGATTTGCGTACACTTTTCGATAAGCTTACAATCAAAATGAATGCTGTCAGCGATGTAAACCTTAACCAGGATCTTTTGCCGCTCTTTGTGAACCGTACCTACATTGAAAATTGGCTTACAAATTGGAGAGAAACCTATTTACAGCTTGTCGATACATATGAAATATGCACGGTGACCGCATTGGAAAGCGTCCAAGTGTATCAGAATTTTAGTAATGACAACTTTTCGTTTACATTCACCTATAATACCGAAGAAGGGAAGACCTGCTGGATACGATATGAAATGGTTGAATACTGGATTGAAGATTGTGAAAGAGATTTTCCTCCGACTGAGATCAATGAAAATATAAGTCGTATCATTCAATTCAAAAGTGACGGAGGGGGTATCCGCTCCTCATATCACGATAGACTCAAGCGGCATGCGACTCTTTTTCATCAGAAAAACGAAAAGTATCTAAAAAAAATAAACCGCGTTATGCTTAGCAGAAATAGGAGTATAACTACTAAACTTATCAGAAGTACTACAGAGCGCTTAAACCAGAAAGAACAGATTGTCCTCAATAAGTCGGCACTGTTGTCTTGCGAGCTTGAGGATTTGTTGAAATAGACGATAGGATAAACCCCTATCTTGTCTCTTTTCATTCAACAGTTGCCCACCATAACTCTTCGTGATAGAATGAATTCAATATGAAAACTGATAAAACTTCCAAAAGCCTGCCGGTTGGTCGGCAAGTCTACATCCGTACCTTTGGCTGACCGTATGTGCAAGTTCCGCACGATGATACTCAAGGTTATGCACATGATAAATGATTGTGACTGATGAAGTTAAATAGAATATCCCGTAAGTTCAAAAATTGAATTTACTTGACAAAATAAACCATTATGGTAATTTATTACCATAACCATGGTGAAAAAATGATATCTCTACGTTCAAAAGTAACAATAAAATTATTGGATTACTATTTTCTTAATCCTGAGGCTCAAGCCTATATTAATGAGCTGGCAAGGATTTTAGAGCTCGATCCCAAAAATACAGAGACCAAACTCAAAGAATTAGAAAAAGAAGGTCTTTTAAAGAGTGAATTTCGAGGGAAGCAAAGGTACTTTTTTCTTGCAAAAGATAATCCTGTATTAGAACATTACCGCCAGATTTTCTTAAGAACCTATGGTATAGAAAAAAGACTTAAAGATGTGACCGACAATGTCAAAGGGCTTAAGGAAGCGTACCTATTCGGTTCATATGCAAGCAATAAGATGGATTCTTCAAGCGATATCGATCTTTTGGCCATTGGCAAGCATTCTGTTTTGGAGCTGCAGAGAGCCATCGTTAAATTGCAGAAAGATACAGGCCGGGAGTTTAATGTAATAAATCTAAGCCTAAAGGAATTTGAGAAAAAGAAAAAAAATAAAGATCCTTTCATAAGTGGTGTTCTTAAATCTAAAACTATAAGGCTGTTATGATAAATTTTGAGAGTCAACACTTTCAAAAACTGTCATTTAAAGAAAAACAAATTGACCAGTTTTTAATGTCCGCCCAACATGATCTTAGGATAGCTGAAAGCACTGACATACCGGATGTTATTTTTAAATTCAGCTATGATGCTTTGATCAAGCTGGGTATCATGTTGATTGCTCAAAAAGGCTATAAAGTAAGAAGTACAGCCGGTCATCATATTAAGATTTTGGAGAAACTGAGCCAGCTGCTCAAGAATGAAGATATTGTTGTGCTAGGCAATAAGATGAGACAGGAACGCAATGTTAATCTTTATGATGGTGGAATTTTTGTAGGAGAGAAGGATAGTCTTGAGTATCTCGAATTTGTCAAGAGCACTTTTAAAAAAGCGGGAATTTAAAGAGGCGCAATATGTGCTAACCTAGACGCCTTAAAGGTGCCTAGGTTTTTATTTTGACCATATGCATTCATTGATGTAACGAGATTATGTAGAAGTAGGCATGCTAATGGCTAGACAGGAATTAATGAATAAGTGATTGGATAACAGGAGGTGTCTAATGAACGGTTTTAAAAAAGGACTTGGTTATACGTAATGAAAAGAATAAAGTTGTAAAAGTTTATCCGCATGGGAGCGAAGAGCAGCAAAGATATGAAGCAGTGTTTGAGATTTTATTTGAAGCAGACAGAAAGTGTTTAGGACAACTGCTCGAAGAGAGGCGAGAAAAAGAACAACGCCTTGATGAGCAAATAGAGGAGAGTCATAAAAAGAGATTCCAGAAGATTAAGCGCAGATCAAATAAGAAATATAATTTAACTCAGACAGCAAGAATATTAAAAGTTCATCGGCAGACAATTTATTATTGGATTAAAAAGAAATGGGTGAAACCAAAAAGGGATTTTAAAGGATATCCTGTTTTTACAGTTTTAGACATAGAGCGATTAATTGAAAGGAAAAACACGCTAGAAATCGATGGTTTTACGAAATCGCGAAAATGCACTTAACGTATTGATGAACATAGAGTTATCTAAAGTGAGCGTCACGCTCAGTCATCTGCTTAGACAGTTTTATACACTTGAACGTGATTTTGTAAGGTGTTAATATGAAAGAAGATACAAAGAAAATATTCATAAGGACTTTCGGCTGCCAAATGAATGTGCGGGATTCAGAAGCATTACTTGGATTGTTTCTAAATGCGGGGTATTCTGCGGTAGATTGTCCAGAAGATGCTGATGTAATTCTCATAAATGCTTGTTCGGTACGCGAGCATGCCGAACAACGGGCGATATCTTTTTTAGGTTCGTTTAAGAAGCTCTACGAACGTCGAAGAACACGAGGAGCAAAATTAAAAGTGATTGGTTTGATTGGATGTATGGCAAAAAATCGGGGTGAAGAAATATTCAAAAAGATGCCCCATGTTAGCTTAATTTGTGGGCCAAGCTGTGTTAACAAGATTGTTGGCTTTGTCGAAAAAATAAAACGGGAGAATATTCAAATTGTGGAGCTAAGCAATCAGGCACGAAGTGAAAAATTTTACGAAGCTGATTTTAGAGAAAATAAAGACCACGCGCAAGTGGTAATCTCTACTGGATGTTCGAACTATTGTGCTTACTGCATAGTCCCTTATGTCCGAGGCGCATTGCGCTTACGTGCCCCGAAAGATATAATCAACGAAGTAAAGCGTAATGTTAATCTGGGAATTAAAAAAATAACTCTCCTTGGGCAGAATGTTAATGATTATTCTGTCAGAGATAAGGATTGTGGCTTAAGGGGTAAAGGAGAAATTAATTTTGTAGATTTGCTACAGATGGTTGTCAG
>Ga0222696_1001040_pt1 | contig 9480 bp, 10 predicted proteins | sample AntAcemetage1400_FD_179817 | JGI IMG/M metagenome (GOLD analysis project Ga0222696, IMG submission 179817) | Saline water microbial communities from Ace Lake, Antarctica - #1400 | ecosystem: Environmental > Aquatic > Non-marine Saline and Alkaline > Saline | place: Antarctica: Ace Lake... | reverse complement strand
ATTGGTTAAAGCTCAAATCGAACAGGGTAATAGCACACTTGTTATTCTGAACACTAAAGGTGATGCTCAGAAAGTGTATGAACAATGCAGACCGATTGAGTGTGAGAAAGCTTTTTTGACAACCGATCTTTGTCCCGCCCACCGCTTGAATATTCTTGATCGATTGCGGAAGAACCTTGATCCCAAAATAAAGCGGGTGACGTTGTGCGTTAGTACGCAGTTAATTGAAGCGGGTGTGGATGTATCGTTTGGCTGTGTAGTTCGTGCGAAAGCGGGCATGGACAGTATTATCCAGGCGGCCGGGCGTTGCAACCGCAACAAAGAAAACCCAACACCGCAGTCGGTCTTTGTTGTCGATGTCCAAAATGAAAAGCTTTCGCGCTTACCGGAAATCAAGGACGGCAAGGATGTTACGGCAAGAGTGTTCCGTGAAAAGCAGGGCGACAATCTGTTGAGCGATGAAGTAATTAACCTGTTCTATCAGTATTATTTTTTCGACCAGCAAAAAGGGAAAAATATCGGTAAAATGGATTACAAGATCAGGAATGGTAAAACAACGATCTACAGTTTACTCAATGATAATCGATTGGGGACGAAAGCTTACAATGACCGCAACAACAAAAATTACACCGGATTGCCCTGTGCTTTTCAAACGGCGGCGGAAGAATTTTCCGTGATTGACGGTGTCCAGATCGGAATTGTTGTTCCTTATGGTGATGCCATGAAACTCGTTGACGCATTTCAAAGTTGTTACAATCCGAAGGAAAAAATGCGTATTTTGAAACAGTTGCAGAAGTATACGGTCTCCCTATATTCAAGCTCCTTGGGTGAAATCAAACAAGCGGTGGATCTCGTGGATGACACGTTTTACTTGTTGAGTCCGGATTACTACGACGCGGCTGAACAAGGGTTGAAGCGTAAGGCTATGTTTTCTTTGTTGAATGTGTAAATAAGGTAAGAGAGGTGTCAAAATGGATAAAAAACGCAATTCGGTAGAATTCAAGATCACGGGACGATATGCGATGTTTGCCGATCCCGTTACACGGATCGGCGGCGAGAAATTCTCCTATCAGATTCCGACCTATCAGGCGCTTAAAGGAATTCTTGAAAGCGTCTATTGGAAGCCGACTTTTATCTGGTATATCGACGCTTTGTGGGTAATGAAGAAGATTCAGACCGAGTCCAAGGGAGTCAAGCCGATAAAAATGAGCGGCGGAAATGACCTTTCATTTTACACCTATCTGCGGGATGTGGAATATCAGGTTCTCGCTCATTTTGAGTGGAACGAAAATCGCAAAAATCTTAAAGATGATCGTAATGAAAACAAACATCATAATATCGCGAAACGCAGTATCAAAAAGGGCGGACGGCGGGATATCTTTCTCGGAACGCGGGAATGTCAGGGATATGCCGAGCCCTGCGTTTTCGATGAAGGCGAAAGTTTTTACGATCATTATGGCGAACTCGATTTTGGGGTGCAGTTTCACGGATACGACTATCCCGATGAAACCGGACATAACGAACTTGTCGTCCGGTTGTGGAGAGCGAGGATGGAGAACGGGCTCATCAAGTTTCCAATGCCGAAGGACTGTGATCCTTCGTTGCGACGTTTTATTCGCAAAATGAAGGCAAAAGAGTTTGAGATCAACCGGAATTTTTCGTTCATCGATAATGATCCCACTGTGGAGTGCTTTTTATTGGAGGAATAACTTATGGGCTTTTGGCAACATTTAGCAGAAAGTTATGATAAAAACGCTGACGCATTAAAAAAAACATATCCGCCATATCCGCTTTCGACAACCTCCATTTCCAATAATGCCGACATGATTGTCGTAATTGTTATTGATGGAAAAGGTGAATTTCAAAAAGAAGAGTCCTATGCAGCCAAAATTGAAAAGGTAAAAAGAGATAACAAAACAGGAGGTTATATTGCTCCGCCAGTATTTCTTACTATTCCTGTTACAGAGAAGAGTTTAGGGCGTTCAAGTGGAATTGCTCCAAACCCGGTTTTTGACCAGTATGGCTATCTAAAGGGAGAAGGAAAGAAATATGATGCCTACATTGTACAGCTAAAAGACTTTGCTGAATCAGAATTCGCGACTGAGCAAATTAAGGCAATTTATCAATATGTCGCGAAACAAACCCTCGCCTCTGATTTATCGAAAATGGAGCCAAAGCCGAAAGACAAAACGAATATCGTCTTTCAGGTGGAAATACCCGACAATCCACGTACAAAAGTTTGGGAGGACGAGACATTCTTCAATGCGTGGCATCAATATTATATGGCTAAAAAAAGAGAATTGGCCGAAACGAAGAAACAGGCTGAAGAAAAATTGACCAACCAAAAGGAACTGTCATCGGATGAAAAGAAAAAATTAAAAGAACATGCAAAATTGAAGGACACGGCATCGCTGGACTATATTACAGGTGCCGCGCAGCAGCAGATTGCCACATCCCATCCCAAAAAGATTTCCAATGCTTCGGGAAACTCAAAGCTTGTTTCCGATAATGACAAAGCGAATTATACGTTTCGAGGGAAATTCAGCGATTCCTCCGAGGCCGTATCCATTGGATACGAGACCTCCCAAAAGGCGCATCAGTTTTTACGGTATCTTATCAATGATCGGGGATATTACTGCGGCGAACAGGTGATCTTGTCCTTTGCGATTGGCACCATGGAAAAACTCTTGCCACCTCCTATTGAAGACAAAAGTATTTGGGAGTTTGTACAAGATTCATCGGGCAAAACAGAGAGTGACATCCAGATCGACCTTCGCGCCGAAACGGGCTTTGATTATGCCGATGCGCTGCGAAAGTCCCTTGGTGGTTTCGGGCACGGCAAGGCGTTGAAGCAACATGTGAAAACGGCGGTGATTGCACTAGACGCGGCCACAACGGGCCGGTTGTCCATTACATTTTATCGCGAACTTGACAGAAGTGAATATCTTGAAAGAGTCGCAGACTGGCATAGCACCTGTAAATGGAATCAAAAGTTTTGGGACAAAAACAACGATAAATATGTTCCCTACATTGGCGCACCGTCCGTGGATAAAATCATCGAGGCGGTTCACGGCAAGCCACGCGGCGGCAAGGATGAGAGCTATACTAAAATTAAGAAAGCGGCACGGGAACGGTTGCTCCGCTGCATTTTTGACGGAGCGTTTTTACCAACGGATTATGTGACAGCGGCAGTGCAGCGTGCTTCCAATCCGTTGGGTATTACAAGGAATGGCAAATTCGACCGTAATAGTTTTGAACAGATTGTATCAACGGCGTGTGCGCTGGTGCGCAAGGATTTTCAACAACGCAACAAGGAGAAATACAAATTGAGCATTGAACTCGACAGAAACGATCGCGATTACCTTTACGGCAGGCTACTTGGAGCGGCGGACAAACTGGAGGAATACGTCCTCTATAAACAGGGCAATCCTCGGAAAAACACCGCTGCAATTCGGCATATGCAGGCATTTGCCCAGCGTCCGTACAGGACGTGGCACACGATACACGGCTGCCTTAATCCATATATTCAAAAGGAAAAGGGTAGCTTTGCCTTTAGTGAAATTCAGGCGGTTATGGGATGTTTTTTGGCCGGAGACTATGAAAAAGATGAGCCGTTGAATGGTTCTTTTCTGATCGGGTATTACCATGAACGCGCCTATATCGACAGTTTGGTTAAGGCTACTGCTGATAAAAATAAACAATCAACCGACCACAACGAACAGGAGGGTAACAATGACGGACAATAAAACACTCACGAACAAGATCGATTTCGCGGTCATTATTTCCGTGAACCGGGCGAACCCGAACGGAGACCCGCTGAACGGCAACCGCCCCCGCCAAACCTATGATGGCTACGGCGAAATTTCGGACGTTTGTCTTAAACGCAAAATTCGCAACCGTTTGCAGGATATGGGCGAATCCATTTTTGTTCAATCGGACGATAACCGGGCTCCAGGGGATGATTTTCGCTCACTCAATGACCGTTTTAAAGCTGCGTTAGAAAAGTGGGAACAGAACGCAAAGGAAAAGAAAATCAAATCTGCCGATAGAAGAAGCAACGCCCCCAAGGAATGGTTTGATGTACGTGCATTCGGTCAAGTCTTTGCTTTTAAGAAAAAAGGATCGGGAAAAAAAGGAAAGGATGCTGACAATTCGGAGGAAAATACGGATGCTGTGTCTATTGGAATTCGCGGTCCCGTAACCATTCAGAGTGCGTTCAGTCTTGCGCCGATTACGTCGGATAGTTTGCAGATTATCAAAAGCGTCAACCTCGAAACCGAAACACCTCCTGAAAAAAAGGGTTCGGATACGATGGGGATGAAGCATCGTGTTGATAAGGGAATTTATGTAACCTACGGCGCCATCAACACGCAGCTTGCAAGTAAAACAGGTTTTTCTGATGCCGATGCCGAGAAAATCAAAAAAGCTTTGCAGACACTATTTATCAATGACGTTTCTTCAGCCCGCCCGGAAGGCAGCATGGAAGTCGTGAAAGTGATTTGGTGGCAACACAATAGCCCAAGCGGTCAGTATTCCTCTGCCAGCGTTCATGGGGCTTTGCGTGAACTTTTGGAGCAAGAGAAAAATGGAACCTACGATTCAAGTGAACTGAAGGAAAGATTAAAAGGCCTTCAATCAGAAGAACTTGATCCCTTGGAGGGAGAGGCGTTGCAAAAACTTTACAAGTAATGCCATACCCGAAATTAATCGTTTTCAAACATCAGGTGCATAATGCTCAATTTTTTAAACGGTCTCGACCAAGATCTCCAAAAAGCACTACTAACCCAGCTCCGCAACCTGTGGACCCACACCTCCACGGCGATTGAAGGCAATACTCTGACCCTTGGGGAGACTGCGTTCGTCCTTGAAGAAGGTCTTACGATTTCAGGCAAGCCGCTGAAGGATCATGAGGAGGTTGTCGGCCACGCTAAGGCGATTGATCTTGTTTATGATTTTATTAGAAGCGGAGCCGATTTAGCTGAAAAAGATCTTTTTGATCTGCACAAGGCCGTGCGGACTGAACGGATCATGGATGTGTATAAGCCTGTTGGGGACTGGAAGGTGGAACCGAATTCCACGGTTATTGTTTCCGGCAATGATCAGATCATATTTGAATATGCTCCACCAAAAGATGTGCCGGAACTTATGCAAGGCTGGCTTGGCATGTTTCAAAAGATCTGTAGGGAAAATGCGGTAAACAAAGAGGCTGTGCTGTCGGCATATGCCTGTCTTCATGTTTCTTTTGTCAGGATTCATCCTTTTTGGGACGGTAATGGCCGGATAGCCCGTCTCATCGCCAATATTCCTGTTATCAGGGCCGGTTTTCCTCCAATCATTATTCCGAAAGAGCGCCGCAAGGCATACATAGATGCCCTTTCGGAATATCATCTCGCAGTGGGAACCGTCAGAGCCGGGAGTGAATTGTTACCCGAGCTTGATAAGCTGGACAGGTTTAAGCGATTCTGTGCAGAATCCTGGTCAGAGTCGATCAAGTATGTGGATGAAGCCCACAAAAAGCAGAAGGAGCGCAATTAATAGAAAAAAGGAGATGAAGAAATGAGCATCCCGATTCTTCTCCCACTCAAACCCATGACGATAAATGACCGTCTCACTACTGATTGGCAGGAAGGGTTATGGAGACAGGCATAGCTGTTTTTAGAGGTAAGGAAATCAGGAAGACGATTCATAACGATGAATGGTGGTTTTCGGTTGTGGATGTATGTGCTGTCTTAACAAAGAGCGCTGATCCGGGAGCATACTGGAGGAAGTTGAAACAAAGGCTCAAACGAGAAGGAAGTGAAACCGTGACATTTTGTCACGGGTTGAAATTGGTTGCTCCTGATGGAAAGTTCCGAAAAACCGATTGCGCCAACACCGAGGGCATCTTCCGCACCATCCAGTCCATCCCATCCCCGAAGGCGGAGCCATTCAAGCGGTGGTTGGCAAAGGTCGGATATGAACGTGTGCAGGAGATAGATGACCCCGAACTGGCAACCAAAAGAACCCGCGCCCTGTATAAAACGAAAGGCTATTCGAATGACCTACACAGAAGACGACCTCCTTCCCCTATCCGGCCTCCAGCACCTGCTCTTCTGCGAGCGCCAGTGCGCCCTCATCCACATAGAGCAGTTGTGGGCTGAAAATCGCTTTACAGCGGAGGGGAGGGTCATGCATGAACGGGTTCATAAAGAAGACCGGGAAACCCGAGGCGCTGTTCGGGTTGAATACAGCATGTCTTTGAGATCCCTTCGGCTCGGTCTCATTGGAAAAGCGGATGTGGTGGAATTTCATCGAAACAGGGATCAGAGAAATGGAAAATGGAATCCTTTTCCGGTGGAATACAAACGCGGCAAACCCAAAAAGGACAATTCCGACAAGGTGCAGCTCTGTGCCCAGGCCCTTTGCCTTGAGGAGATGCTTGACGTTGAAGTGAATTCGGGTGCTCTCTTTTATGGGAAAACCCGCCACAGGAAAGACGTTCTTTTTGATAACGACTTGAGATCAGAAACAGAGGAAACAGCCAGATGGTTTCATCGGCTTTTTGAAGGAGGAATAACGCCCAAGGCCTTTTATGAAAAAAAATGCGATAGTTGCTCCATGAAAGACCTGTGTCTCCCCAAGACGGTGAACAAGGCCAAATCGGTTGAGCGTTATCTGATGGATGCGACGGGGGAAGCATGAAAAAACACCTGAACACGCTGTTTGTCACCACCCAGGGCGCCTACCTCTCAAAAGAAGGGGAAACGGTTCTGGTTCGGGTGAAAAAGGAAACCAAGCTGCGTTTGCCCATCCACACGCTGGGCGGAATCGTATGTTTCGGAAATGTTCTTTGCAGCCCCTTCCTGCTGGGATTCTGTGCCGAAAAAGATGTCGCCATCAGCTTTTTGACAGAGTATGGCCGCTTTCTTGCCAGGGTGCAGGGGCCGGTATCCGGTAACGTTCTGCTGAGGCGTGAACAATATCGTCGGGCCGATGATTTGGATGCCTCGGCACGGATGGCCAGGTCGATCTTGACAGGCAAAGTGGCCAATTGCCGAACCGTGCTGAAGAGGGGATTACGGGATCATGCTGCAAAGCTGAGCAACACTGAAGTTAAAGAAGCAGCGAACAGGTTAAGCAATTCGTTGGACAATCTTCAGACCGGGTTACCCCTGGACAGCCTGCGTGGGATTGAGGGCGAAGCGGCCCATACATATTTCAGGGTTTTTGACCACCTGATTGTCTCTCAAAAGGAGGCTTTTGTTTTCAGGGAACGGAATCGCCGGCCGCCGCTTGATCGCGTCAATTGCCTGTTGTCATTTATCTATACCCTCTTAATGCATGACGTTCGGTCCGCACTTGAGACGGTCGGGTTGGACCCGGCGGTGGGTTTTCTGCACAGGGATAGGCCCGGGCGGCCTGGATTAGCCCTTGACATCATGGAAGAATTTCGACCTTTCCTGGCGGATCGTCTGGTTCTTTCATTGATAAACCTGAACCAGATTCAGGAGAGTGGCTTCACAAAAAGTGAAGCAGGGGCTGTTTTGATGGATGATGAGACGCGGAAAGTCGTGCTTGTTGCCTACCAGAAGCGAAAACAGGATGAAATATTTCATCCGTTTCTTGAAGAGAAAGTGACAATCGGGCTTTTATTTCACATGCAGGCTTTGCTTTTGGCCCGATATCTCAGGGGTGATTTGGACGGTTATCCCTGTTTTATCTGGAAATAGAGGGATAGTATGCTGGTAGTTGTGAGTTACGATGTTTCAACCGTCACGCCGAAAGGGCGGCGGCGTCTTCGAAGAGTCGCGAAAACGTGTAAGGACTACGGGCAACGGGTTCAATTCTCGGTTTTTGAATGCGCTGTTGATCCTGCGCAATGGACAAGGTTTCGGCAGAAGCTGATTGATGAGATTAATCCGGAGAAAGATAGTCTTCGATTCTACTTCCTTGGGGCGAATTGGCGGCGTAGGGTGGAACATGTTGGGGCTAAGAAAATCAATGATCCTGAAGGCCCTTTGATTGTTTAAATGCGTAGCGCGAACCTGATGTTCAGATTTTTGAGGATTGGGTTAAGGCATGGAAAATACCTAGGTTTTTGGCTGTTTGAGCGATCAGGTTTCGCATTTCGAATTTTAATATTAATTTCAGCAAGTTATGCTCCTATGAATTTTGGGGAACACATTAAAGAGGAAGGAGAAGCGGGGATTCGCGGAAAGAACCCTGAAAAAGCTTTAAATCCAGCGACTTCTGACGCTGGTGTCGCCCCCCATGCGGGGGCGTGGATTGAAACCGAGAACGTTAGCAAACGTGGCACCATCAGCCAAAGTCGCCCCCCATGCGGGGGCGTGGATTGAAACATTGTCCTATTATCCATTCCAAAAGAAAAAAGAGGTCGCCCCCCATGCGGGGGCGTGGATTGAAACATGAGGAGGAACACCGGGAAAAATTCACCCGGCGGTCGCCCCCCATGCGGGGGCGTGGATTGAAACAAAATATCGATCAACCGCCCCGCTTCGGAGGCCGGTCGCCCCCCATGCGGGGGCGTGGATTGAAACAACATCACGTACAGCTATGTGATTGAAACGGAGTGGTCGCCCCCCATGCGGGGGCGTGGATTGAAACAGACAATGCCCTTTTCCTCGGCAAGCCACTCCGGTCGCCCCCCATGCGGGGGCGTGGATTGAAACCAGTTTTTGTAGTGTTTTGGGAGCGTTTTATTATGTCGCCCCCCATGCGGGGGCGTGGATTGAAACTTTTGCGGCCAGGACGGCTTTGTCGAGGCTGCCCGTCGCCCCCCATGCGGGGGCGTGGATTGAAACGCTTGACAGGGGTTTTTTGAGGGGCATGTCCTGCGTCGCCCCCCATGCGGGGGCGTGGATTGAAACTTATGGACCTTTGGTCTGGACCTTCCCGGACCATAGTCGCCCCCCATGCGGGGGCGTGGATTGAAACCGGTTATATTTGAAGATATGGGAGTGTAAAGCAATGTCGCCCCCCATGCGGGGGCGTGGATTGAAACGGGAAGGATGCCCGGGGCCGCGTGGAAGCCCGCGAGTCGCCCCCCATGCGGGGGCGTGGATTGAAACCTTGGACGGTCCGGCGGGTAGCATCACCGCCGGGGGTCGCCCCCCATGCGGGGGCGTGGATTGAAACTCGAAAGGCTTGCCGTTGCCGCCAAAAAACACAGGTCGCCCCCCATGCGGGGGCGTGGATTGAAACACGTTTGATGAACTGACCCACTTTTTGAATACTCGTCGCCCCCCATGCGGGGGCGTGGATTGAAACTTCCGTCATGGAGAAATAGCGGGTTTCATAGCTTGTCGCCCCCCATGCGGGGGCGTGGATTGAAACAATATAAAAATCGAGTTCGTTACTTTTGATATCCCGTCGCCCCCCATGCGGGGGCGTGGATTGAAACATTGAATGGGTGGTAATCCTCAACGTCTTTATGGGTCGCCCCCCATGCGGGGGCGTGGATTGAAACTATGGACCTTTGGT
>Ga0222696_1001025_pt1 | contig 9609 bp, 8 predicted proteins | sample AntAcemetage1400_FD_179817 | JGI IMG/M metagenome (GOLD analysis project Ga0222696, IMG submission 179817) | Saline water microbial communities from Ace Lake, Antarctica - #1400 | ecosystem: Environmental > Aquatic > Non-marine Saline and Alkaline > Saline | place: Antarctica: Ace Lake | collected... | reverse complement strand
AAAACCCGGGGAGGGTGGGGATAGTGACCTCGAAGCTCAGTATTCGCTCGGCCGGCTTCAGTTACGGCGAAAAGGAAGTATGGCACGACATTGATTTGGAAGTGGGGAGCGGCGATTCTATATGCCTCCTGGGGCCGAATGGATGCGGCAAGACGACGCTCCTTAACTGTATTCATGGCGATCTTAAATTAAAGAGCGGGGAGATAGAAATTTCCGGGCGAAGAATAGCGACTATGTCGGTTACCGAAATAGCTCGGAGTATGGGATATGTTTTCCAGGAACATAGCGCGATGTTTCCCTACAACTCACTGGAAGTTGTGAAGATGGGCCGTACACCTCATCTTGGTCTCTTTGACGCGCCATCACAGCAAGATACGGAGATGGCTATGAATGTTATGATTGAGATGGGCATCGGCCATCTTGCCGATAAGCGCTATACCAATATATCAGGTGGAGAACGCCAGCTGGTTCTTATCGCCCGCACTCTTTGTCAGGATCCGGAGATAATATTACTTGATGAGCCGACCTCTCATCTTGATTTTAAAAATCAAGGACTGGTACTGGAGACCATAAACCGTCTCTCGAAGAGAGGACTTACCATTATAATGACAAGTCATTTTCCCAACCATGCCTGGTTGACCAGCAGCCGGGTAGCCATGATGAACTACAAAGGATTTATCGCTCTTGGTCCTGCCGCGGAGGTAATGACGGAAGAAAATCTCAGTCAGACCTATGGTATCAGAGTCAAAGTTTATCAGGCGATGGACGGAAACCGGGCCATAAATTTTTGCACGCCCGAGTATAGCAAAACGTAATTGTCCCGAAATATTTTTCAAAAAAGTAGGGGATGGAGGGGGGGAAAGTTGACGGTTGACGGTTGACGGTTGACAGTTGACGGGAAGATAATCAGTGGGACACGCACCGCCAACAGTCCCGCGGGCCCGGTCTTTATCGGGAGTTTGCGGGGATGACAGGGGCCGCGGTCAACGACCGCGGCTACAGTGTCCGAGGCCACCACGGAAAATCGGGATGAAGCATAAGACAACGTGGTTTACTGAAAGCTTACTGGGATTCGATTTGTTCTTGAGATATAAGCTCTTCTTTTTTAGACACTAATTAGAATATTCGGACTTTCTCTCCGCTACAACCTGGTGTTTTCTCTGTTCTCCCCGGAGGATTTCCAGGTGGATCTTGGCGCCAAGAGCATTAGTGACTTTGCGTAACATGCTAAGAGAATGCCCTTCATAGGCAGGAGATTCAAGACGACTTATCTGTTGCTGGGATGTCCCAGCTCTTAGTGCTAATTCTTTCTGCGATAATCCAGCTTCTTTGCGTAATGCCGCTAATTTCAGAGCTATCTCCCACGCCTCACCGGCTTTTTCGAATCGAGCGGCAAAGTCTTTATTCTTTAATTGGTCTTCCAGATACAGATCAAAATTTGTTTTCTCTTTCATATCGAATACCTCGCCATCCAATCCCTTTTCCTACTCGTGGCTACTTCAAGATCCCGCTTGGGAATCCCCCGGGCTTTATTGCGAATACCATGAACCAAGATGATCCTTTTGCCCCTGCTAAAAAAATACAGCACCCGTGTATTCAACTTGCCAATATGCCTCAATTCTAAAAGACCATCACCTATCGGCTTTGACAATGGTGGCCGGTGATATGCACGATTCTTCAGTTTGGCAAGACCCGCCATAATGATCGCAAAGTCATCCGGATCGGATGCTTTGAGCTTGTCTAAAAACTTCTGAACAGGGTTCCCACCGTTTTTCGACTCATAAAATACTATTTTAAATTCCATAATAATGCAACATCAATATTGTTGTATATCAATTCGGCGTTCATCGGCAAGTTCCTTCTGCACCGAACTCATAAATACGTTAATCTTCATCTGCCCCTCCATTGAATACGCTACTACTATTATATATAGGCTCGTATTACATTAGTCGGAATAAACCCAATTTTATTCCGGATTTTTTCAGAAAAATTGGGATAAAGAAGAATAAGGATCAGGTCTACCCTTTGCTCTTTTCGGAGGTCCAGAGCAGGCGGATAGAGAGGGAGGCAGGACTGAAGTCCTGCACTACGAGATTTGACTGGGGAATGAGGAGAGGAAGGTTGACAGTTGACGGTTGACAGTTGACAGAAAAATAACCAGGGGGGACGGAGCAAAGTAATCAAGTAACTGTGGGGAGGAAAGACGTTGAAGCATAAGAACGTTAAAAAGAAAGGACGTTGAAAAGAAGGGACGTTAAAGATCGTTGAAGTCCGAAAAATGGGGAATGGGGGGATAATAAGTTTGAAGTGTCTAAAGTTTGAAATGCGCTTCAGCCAGAGGCTCTTGTCCGCCTCTGGAGGAGATCCGCCTCCGGCGGAAAAGTGCCTAAAGTTTCCCACCCTATCCCTCCAAAAACAGAGGAGTAAGGTTTCAGTGAACACCGTCCTCTCGTAGCGGCTGCCTTTAGGTGCCACACGATGGCGACCTGAAGGTCGCCGCTACGATCACGAGGCGACGTGGTTTACTGAAAGCTTACATATATGGGCTTAGGTGCTGTTTTGGGCCTCAAAAACAGCGTTTAAGGTGGCTTTTCCCCTTGAAAAACTTCCTTATACCCTGTTTTCGGAACTGGATAACCTATATCTCAAGCGCTCGGGTATATTGAATCCCGGTGAAGGGCGGGCAAAATATGCTCAGTAAGAGAAATTTATGCATGATACCGGGAAATTTTCGGTTCACCCGGTTTTTTAATCCGGCCGTCCTGAGTTTTATTTCTATCTGCACAATCACCAATAAATATGGATTTTTGTGTACAATTAACTGAAATATAGTATGATGGATTTGATAAACTATTTATAATTAGCGATGTCCACACCAAGAAGTAAATAAATCGACAATGTTGGTATGGAATTTGCTGATATATTAATGCTCTGTACACAAAATCCGGTTACCCGAGCATCGGGTTCGGGATATCGGATGCGGTATGGCGCTGAACTGCTGTCACCTGAAAGGAGGTTATATTATGCAGAATATTATTGACCAACTGACGATCTTCGTCGCCGAGTGGGGTCTCAAGGTAATCGGGGCGATAGTCATCCTGATTGCCGGAAAGTTTATCGCCGGCTTGCTCCGCAAGCTTGTTGTCAAACTATTAACCAAATCCAAGACCGACCCGACCGTCATATCTTTTGCCGGGAACCTGGTATATTTCCTGATCCTGATCTTCACGGTGGTCGCGTCCATCGGTAAACTCGGGGTCCCGATGACCTCGTTCATCGCTATTATCGGTGCCGCCGGTCTGGCCATCGCCTTTGCCATGCAGGGGTCACTGGCTAACTTTGCCGCCGGCGTCTTGATTCTAGTTTTTCGTCCTTTCAAGCTGGGGGATGTCATTACCGCTGCCGGTGTCACCGGGTCGGTCAAGGAGATCCAGATCTTCGAGACAATTCTCGCCACACCGGACAACATCAGGATTACCGTTCCCAATGGGAAGATCTATGGTGATGTTATCAAGAACATCTCCGCTTACGATACCCGCCGGGTCGATATTACGGTCGGCATAAGCTACGACTCCTCGATGAAGAAAGCCCAGGAAATACTGGAAGGTCTCTGTAAGGATGATACACGTGTACTGGAAGACCCGGCTCCCACGATCGCCGTGGCCGAACTGGCCGACTCCAGTGTGAACTTCGTGGTTCGTCCCTGGACGAAGAAGGAAGACTACTGGGCGGTCAAGTTCGACCTGACCCGGCAGATCAAAGAGTCTTTCGATGCCAACGGGATCGAGATCCCCTTCCCGCAGCAGGTTGTTCACATGATAACCGAAAAACAAGCAGACTGATCAATTGGCAATCTTTCAGTGAACCCCGTTACCTCGTGCTCGTAGCGGCGACCTTCAGGTCGCCATAGCGTGGCAGCCTGAAGGCAGCCTCTACGAGAGGACGGTGGTTCACTGAAAGCTTGCATCAATCGCTTTTCAGGTGGATTGGCTAATTCTTACGAAGCAATATCAGATCACTAAAAAATATATAGAAACCACAAAGGGCACGAAGGCTTTCCAGATCTAATCAGGATAGTCTTAGTGTCCTGTGTGGTTAATTATTAATAAACAGGTTAAAGATAATGAAGAGATGTATAGTACTATCAATTTTCACCACTATGGTGGCGATGTTCCTATGGGCCGCTGCCGGCCGAGCGGAAGACAAGCTGGCAACCCAGATCGATGATTCGGTCAAGGCATCCCGGGAAAAAGCCGGCGAAAACGCGTCTTTCTTCCCAGGCTGGCTGATCGACTTCAGCGCCGGCTACTCACTCTCCCGGGGAAATTCGGATACATCCGATTTCCTAGCCAGGGCGGCTGTTATCAAGAAATTCGAAGAGACCTGGCAGTTGATCGCCAAGGGCGAATACGCCTGGGGTGAGGTGAAGGACCAGGATACGGGCGAATACGACAAGACCGCCGACCGTGGTCTTATCTCGGCCCAGGGTAATCTCTTTGTTATCGATAATGGTTTCCTCTACGGACGTTCCGAGGAATCATATGACAAGATCAAGAAACTGGACCGCCGCCTTGATAATGGGATCGGCGCCGGATATGATCTTTACCGAGATGGGGAATCATACACAGCCGTTGAGGCCGGGTTTTCCTATATTGACAGCAAGTACGAGGATGATCAGCGTGAGTACGGAATCTACCTCCGGTTGGCGCAGAACGGGGCATTGGTGATCAATGAGCGAGTTATTATTGTCGAGAGCGTAGAATATAAGCCCAAACTTGATGACTTCGATTCCTACCTGATCAACAGTGAGGTCTCTCTCCGGGTTGGGCTTTTTTCACAGCTGTATTTTATGCTGAGTGTGACCGATCGGTATGACAACACCCCGGCGGCCGGAACCAAGCGGAATGACCTCTCGGTCATAAGCTCCCTTGGGGTTTCTATATAGAACTTAGACCTCACTTCGTTCGGGCAACTAAATGAACTACGAATTACGCGAATTTCTTCATAAATATATCTGAAATATTGGTTTAATGCTTGCAACCTCTTGTTTTTTCGCAGAAAATAAGATTATTGAAATTCCGAAGCCGAAGGTCTGATAAAAACGTGGTACTGTAGTGATAGCTATGAAGAGACCGAATAGCGTAGGAAAGTCGTACCCTCGCAAGGATGGTCCGGATAAGGTCCATGGCCGGATCCGTTATACCGATGACATACATCCGCCCGGCACCCTCCATACCGCGTTTGTGATCAGTCCCCACGCCCATGCCGTGATCGTCTCAATCGATACGGCGACAGCCGAGGCAAGCCCCGGAGTTTGTAAGGTCGTGACCGGTGCTGACTTTGATATCCTGCTCGGAATCTATCTCGGAGACAAACCGCCGCTGGCCCGGGGAAAGGTCCGGCATTTCGGCGAACCGGTCGCGGCGGTGATTGCCGATACCCCCTATAACGCAGCGACTGGAGCCCGGCTGATCCGGGTTGAATATGAACCGCTTCCGCCCGTCAACAGTATTCAGGAAGCTATGGATTCGTCCGCACCCATCATTCATGAACGGATGGAGACCTACGCTCATATTCCCGATATGCTCCCCGAACCCGGTTCCAACGTTGCCAACCGGACCAGGATCAGGAAGGGCGATGTCGAAGCCGCTTTTTCCGAGGCCGACATTATCATCGAACAGGAGTTCAGTTTCCCCCCGGGTGACCACGCGGCCATGGAACCCCGGGTCTCCATCGCGGAGATTTCGCCCGACGGCACTGTTACCATCCGCTCTTCCACCCAGGCTCCTTTTGTGGTCCGCTCTCTGATGAGCGCCTTCTTCGATATCCGGCCGGGAAAAATTGTCGTCATCGCACCACCGGTCGGCGGCGGATACGGAGGAAAGGCCGGGATTCAGCTTGAGGGGCTTGCCTACCTCCTCTCAAAATCTGTCGGAGGAAGACCGGTCCGGGTTGCCAACAGCCGCGAGGAGGATATCATCTCCTCGCCGGGGCATGTCGGTCTGGAGGCCAAGGTAAAACTGGGAGCCCGGAAAGACGGAACCCTGACCGCTATGGATCTTCTCTATCTCTTTGACAGCGGTGCTTACGCCGATTACGCGGTTAATGTCAGCCGGGCCGGCGCCATTGCCTGTACCGGCCCCTACCGGGTCCCGAACGTGAAGGCCGATTCTCTCTGCGTGTACACGAATCATCCCTTCTCCGCCGCCTACCGGGGATTCGGTCATGAGGTCATATTCGCCATAGAAAGGGCGCTGGATGCTTTGGCCGGTCAACTGGAGATCGATCCGATGGAACTGCGGATACTGAACGCCATCCGCGCCGGGGATACCTCGCCAACCTGTTCGGTTATGGACCTCAGTACCGGCGATCTACCCGAGTGTCTCCGCCGGGCGGCCGGAATGGTCGGATGGGAGAAAGGGACTCGAATCGAGATCGGCGGCAACCGGGTCAGGGCGAAAGGAATCAGCGGCTTCTGGAAGGCGCCGGCCATGCCGGCCAATGCCGGGGCCGGTGTGATCCTCACTTTCAACGAGGACGGCAGCATAAACCTAAGTTCCGGCATCCTCGAGATCGGACAGGGAACTTATACCGGGCTTGCTCAGATAGTCGCCGATCGATTCGGGGTTGATCCGGTGGAAGTCCATGTAAATTATGATATTAATACCCGTCTTTCCCCCCATGACTGGGCCACGGCGGCCAGCCGGTCGCTCTTCATGGCCGGTCGGGCGGCCATTGCCGCGGCGGATAACGCCATCGATCAGATCCGGCAAATCGCTGCGGAACCACTCCGCTGCCCGGCCGCCGATCTGGATGTCTCAGGTGGACGGGTCTATCTCCGCGACGACCCCGAGCGCGGAATAGCGCTCGATAAAGTGGTGCACGGCTACCAATATCCCGACGGTTCGGCCATCGGCGGACAGGTCATCGGACGGGGCCGATACATCTCCCGAGGTCTGACCGGAATTGATCCGGAGACTGGGCAGGGAACACCGGCACTGGAGTGGACTCTTGGGGCCGAGGCAGTTGAAATCGAAGTGGACCTCTCCGACGGTTCATATCGGGTGCTTAAGGCCGTCTGCGCGATGGACGTGGGAAAGGTAATAAATCCCCTGCTGGCGCGCGGCAACGTAGTCGGATCGATAGGAATGGCCCTTGGTTATTCAACCACCGAGGGATATATTTTCGACAAGAAAGCGCGGCCGCTGAACTACCGGTTCCGGGATTACAAGACGCCCCGGTTCGGGGAACAGCCTGAATATGACGTCTCTTTTGTTGAGACTCCTCAAGGCGACGGGCCATGCGGTGCCCGGGGGTTGGGAGAGCAGGGTATCCTCGGTATCCCCGGCGCCCTGGCTAACGCGGTATCCCGGGCGATCGGTCGGCCGGTAGATTTTCTTCCCATCACACCCGAAAAGATATGGCAGCTCATCCGGGGGAAAGGAGGAGAAGAGTGATCCCCATTAATTTTACTTATTCTCGCCCGGAGAATCTGACGGAAGCTCTAGAGGCTTACACCATAGCCGAGAAGGAGGGGTTAAAACCACTGTACCTGGCCGGAGGGACTGAGATCACGACGTTCTGCCGTAACGGGACAATCACTCCCGGGGCTCTGGTTGACATAAAACGTATCCCCGATTGCCTCCGACTCGATGAAGAGGGTGGTGATTATGTATTTGGGGGCGCCCTGACGCTGAATGAAGTAGTGGAGAGCGGATTTTTTCCCCTGCTCTCACGGACGGCCCGGATCGTCGATCATACCGTCCGCAACCGTCTTACCCTGGGAGGAAACATTGCCGGCCGGCTTCCCTATCGGGAGACCGTGCTTCCATTCCTCCTGGCTGAGGCCCGGGTCCGCCTTTCGGGTCCCGACGGGGAACGCGTGGTGCCGATTTTGGATGTCTTCTCGAAACGACTGAAAATTGAACCAGGCGAGTTGCTGGTTCAACTACTGGTATCGAAAGCCGCGTTGTCCGGGTCCTGGTACTACCGCCGGGAGGTGAGGAAGACGCGGGTCGATTATCCGCTCCTGACGGCCTGCTTTCTCAGTATCAACGGCTCGATCCGGATGGCGGTGACGGGGGCGTATGGCTTTCCGTTTCGGGCCCGGGAAGCGGAAGAGGTACTCAATGACAGTACCATTGCCCCGGCCGAGAAACCGGCCCTGGCCCTCTCCGCGATCCCTTATTCCTTTTCAGAGGATATGCGGGGTAGTGGATCATATCGACGGATGCTTCTGGAGCGATCCATTGCTCAAGCACTGGGGAAATTTAAGGCGGGAGAATGATGGTTTCGGTCATATTGTGGTGCTGTCAAAAGAATTATGGAAGAATGTGCGCCAGAGGCGCAGCAGCCTCAGGCTGAAAACCGGCAAAAGGCAACTGAATATCCAACCCGCCGTCGCTAAAGCTATGGCGAGGCAGAGCAAGAAATATCTCATGATAAAATACCATAATACAGTCTCCATTTTCCTGCGTGTGAACGGGGAGAACCGCGAGGTTCAGGTCCGTCCCGCGGATACTCTGCTGCAGGTTCTGCGGAATCATCTGGGTCTGACCGGCGCCAAGGCCGGCTGCGAGAACGGCGACTGCGGTGCCTGCACGGTTCTGCTGGATGGAAGACCGGTCAAGTCCTGCATGATCCTCGCGGTCGAAGCGGAGGGCGCCGAAATCACCACCATCGAGGGAATCTCGAATACGGTGGTTCAGAGAGCGTTCCTGGATGAGGCGGGTTACCAGTGTGGTTTCTGTACCCCCGGTTTCATTGTCAACGCCGTCGCGCTCCTCCGGGCGCATCCCGATCCTGATAAGGCGACGATTCGGATGTGGCTGGAAAGCAACCTCTGCCGCTGTACCGGATATGAGGGCATTGAGAACGCGATCGAGGCCGCAGTAAAAGCGCTGAAGTCCACAAATCCAAAGGAGTAAAATTGGAGATATCGAAAGAAAAATCAGCTCCATATATTTGTCACATATTCGTCTGCGTAAAATCCCGTCAGGGTGAGAGAAAATCCTGCGCTGACGGTCAGAGCCCGGTGGTTAAATCCATCCTGAAGAAAGAAGTAAAGAGCCGGGGATGGGCTGACCGGGTAAGGGTATCCGACTGCGGTTGTCTGGGGCTTTGCCCGCATGGCCCCAATGTCATAATCTATCCCCAAAAAATCTGGTTCTCCGGTGTGACTGAATCAGATATCCCGGATATTCTCGCCCGGGTTGAGTCAGAACTGTTGATATAATTATAATCATTCAAGAAGAGGTATTCAGATGAGAAGATTTGAATTGTATTCTGCATTAATCTGTTTTTTATTAGTTCTCTCGGGCTGTCAAACAGCGTATTACAACACCATGGAGAGTTTTGGTGTGCACAAGAGGGATATACTGAAGGATAACGTTGAGGAGGCACGGGACAGCCAGGCGGAAGCCAAGGAGCAGTTCCAGACTGCCCTGGAGAAGTTCACCGAGGTCACGGGTTTCCGGGGCGGTGACCTGGAGTTGAAGTACAAAGAGATGAAGCGGGAACTGGAACGTTGCGAGGATAAGGCCGAGAAGGTGCGGACGCGGATCAACAACGTCGAGGATGTGGCGGACGCGCTCTTTATTGAGTGGGAGA
>Ga0222696_1001018_pt1 | contig 9749 bp, 8 predicted proteins | sample AntAcemetage1400_FD_179817 | JGI IMG/M metagenome (GOLD analysis project Ga0222696, IMG submission 179817) | Saline water microbial communities from Ace Lake, Antarctica - #1400 | ecosystem: Environmental > Aquatic > Non-marine Saline and Alkaline > Saline | place: Antarctica: Ace Lake | collected... | reverse complement strand
TGAAGATTTCGCTACCATGGAGAGCAATTACAGGCATTTTGTTTTACTCGGTTTTTATTCTGCTTTATTATTTGATAATGTATTATGAAGACCTACAGGAGAAAATTCAAAACGAAGCCAAATTAAATACATTGGTTCAGGAAGCAAAGTTAAATGCTTTGAAATCGCAAATAAATCCGCATTTTTTATTTAACAGCCTAAATTCAATAAGTTCGTTTACAATCAGTAATCCTGAAAAAGCACAGGACATGATAATAAAACTTTCCGATTTTTTGAGATATTCGCTTGGCCATGATAAAGACGAAAAAACAAGCCTGAAAAACGAATTAAAAAATCTTCAAAGATATATTGATATTGAAAAAGTAAGGTTTGGGAAGCGTATGGCTTTTTCAATGGAAATTCCGGATAATTGTTATGATGTTTTGATTCCGAATATGATATTGCAACCTTTGATTGAAAATACCATAAAACACGGAGTTTATAATAGCAGCGAAGAGGTGAAAGTTAAGTTAAGCTGTAATAATGAGAACGATCAATTGATTATTAAAATTAAAAATAATTACGACGAAAAAGCATCAAATAAAAAAGGTGAAGGAATTGGATTAAAAAACATAGGGCAACGTTTGCAATTGATATATCATAGAAGCGACCTTTTGAGAATTAATAAATCGGGGGGGTTGTTTGAGGTTGTTTTGATTATTCCTCGGTAAAACAATATTCGCGAATTCGCGGCAAAAAGAAAGTGAGCCGCTAATACGCTAATGAAAATTAAAATCATGTATTTGCAGTAGAATAACAAGCTGCTAATTCAATAATAAATATTCGCATATTCGCGGCAAGAATAGAGGGAGCCGCTAATTCGCGAATGAAAAGATTAGTTTAATGAGGCTATTGTTAAATTGTTATATGCTTATATTGTTGAAGTTTAATAGTTTTTTTTTAGATAAGTGTTTTGTGAATCTTTTTGAGAATCCATTGCTTTTATGTGTTTAGAATTTCTTGTTGGTGTTGTGAAAGTTGCTTTCTAAATCCTTCAAAAGTATTTCTACGTAGGCGGGAAAGATTGATTATTAACAGTATAATTTTATGATATTTTGCGGATTACTTTATGACAAGAAATATAATTAACCACAAAGTCTTCCCCTGAACTCATATTGGAAACGATATTTGAAAAAGCGAATTGTTCTTTTTTCAATGGATCGTTGTATAAAAGACTGAGGCAGTTTTTCAGATAGCAATAAAAATATCATTATATTCTTAAATCATAGCACTTTTGAAAGCATAAAGCATTTGGATCATAGCTTCCTGATTTTTAAATGCAGGAAAAACCACGATTTTCATATCTTTACAGTTCAAAAACATTTAGACATGAAAAAAACTTTGTTTATTCTGATGGCAATCATGCCAGTAACTTTTGCGCTTTCACAAACTAATATGAGCGTCAGCAACCCGGAAGCTGAAGCCGTGATCATGGGAAATTACGATCCTTCAGTCTTTATTCCGGGCACTATCATCAACCATGTTGATTCAATCCTGCACGGAATCGTTAATGATGTGTCAAGTGATACTATGATTAACTGGTTGCAGCATATCGACAGCTTCCATAACCGCAACACAGGTTCCGATACCATATCCCAGACAAATGGGATTGGCGCTGTAAGACGATGGTTGTACGGTAAATTTACCCAGATCAGTGAGGCCAACCAAAACAGGCTGCTTGTATCCTATATGGATTTCGATGCCCAGATATGTGGTATGTCACACCACAAAAACGTTTTCGGTGTGCTGCCTGGTTTGGATACTACCAAAAAGGAGATTGTTTTTATCGAAGGGCACTTCGATACACGTTGTGAGGGTGCCTGCGATACAGATTGCTATTCACCCGGAATGGATGATAATGGTTCAGGTACTGTTTTGGTTTTGGAACTTGCAAGGATAATGAGCAGATACGCTTTTGATCATACGGTAATTTTTGCACTCCCCACGGGTGAAGACCAGGGTTTATATGGCGGACGTGCTTTTGCAAATTATTTTCATGATCAAAATGTGGAAATCAGAGCCTGTCTGAACAATGATGTCATTGGTGGAATTGCCTGCGGTATGACATCATCCCCACCAGGCTGCCCGTACTTCAACCACATCGACAGTACAAACGTGCGTATTTTTTCATACTCCTTTCCAAACGATTCCAGCCGGAATTCGAAACACAAACAACTGGCCCGGTATATTCAACTTCATCAGGAGGAAGATATCAATCCTTTGCTGGAAACCCCCATGCAAATCAATATCATTCTACGCGAAGACAGGCAAGGCAGAAGCGGCGATCACATTCCTTTCAGGCAAAGGGGATATACCTCAATCAGATTCTGTTCGCAGAACGAACATGGCGATGGCTCGGGAACACCACCTGACCGGCAGCATACTACAACAGATGTCCTTGGATTAGACCTCACTATTCCACCTGATGGAATACTGGATACTTTTTTTGTTGACCCGGGTTATCTAAGGAGGAATGCCGTTATGAACGGTGTAAACCTGGGATACCTGGCCATGGCGCCAAACAGACCCGATCCGGAATTTGCTCCGCTATCGGATGGTTTTATTTTTCAAATGACCGCTAATGATACCGTTTACCAGAATTACAGGGTAGCTGTTCGCTCACTTGAAACCGGAACGCTTAACTGGGATACTTTGTACAATTTTACAGGTACTTCAACCCTGGAAGTTACCGGCCTTGATCCCGACAAAGAGTATTTTGTTTCGGTGATGAATGTGGAAAACGGATTTGAAGGGCTTGCATCCATCGAATATACACATTTAATTGTTGGTATTGGACACACTCACATGACCAACAATATCTACATATTACAAACCATACCCAATCCCTTTTCTGATGAAACCTGTATTACGGTTCAGGTTGGCGAAGAATGGATAAATGCGGCAGCAGAAATTCTGATTCGGGATCTTGCGGGCAAAAAAGTAAAATCTGTTTCGGTAATACTGGATCAATCAAGGAAAACGATCCTGATAAAAAATGATTCGGGGATGAAAGGTGTTTATACCTGCACGCTCTTAGTTAATGGTCAATCCGTTCAAACCAGGAAGCTGATAGCATTATAAGTGTGTGTTTCATTTCCGGGAATGCCGGACAAATAAATTACGTGACCGACAGGCAATTATTAACCAATTATTTGTTTACTTTGAGGTTAGGAAGTAAAAATACTGACACAGTTCAATGAGCACACCCCATAAAGATTTTAATTTCATTGTTACCACTTGTAAAATTCTTGACGGGGTTGTGAAAATTAGTTTCTATGTTGTTCAAATGAAATTCTGGTTTATGAAAACTTCCATCTATGTAGTGAAAACCCTTGCCTAACTTATGCAAACTATATTCTTTAATGTGTAAAAGTGTTTCTAAAAGATGAAAACCTCCAACTGTAATATGAAAGCTCTTGTCGGGCTTGTGCAAAATAGTTTCTATGACATGCAAAACAGTTTCTAAGACGTTCCAATTTATTTCTAAGAGATGAAATGTTTCAACTAAGACATGTAAATTGATTTTTAAGATATGCAAATTGATTTCTATGTCATTTCAAGGTATTTCTAAGACGTTCCAATGTGTTTCTAAGTAATGAAATGTTCCAACTAAGACATGCAAAATGATTTCTAAGACATGCAAAACTGTTTCTAAGATATTCCAAGGTATTTCTAAGAAATGAAAACTTACATCTATGTTATTTAAACTCTTGTCCAGCTTGAATAAATTGCTTTAGCTGTTATTGAAATGTGCTTCTATGAGGTTAGAAATGATTAATTGTATATAATATAAAGAAATACTGAGGATTAAGCTGTGCTAAGAAATAAAATTAACCGCTAAGTTTCACAAAGGAAATCATGAAAGCACACTAAGGAAAAGCTTATATAGAGGACGTAATATTTATCATACTTAAATTTTTTTTGATTTTTTTTAATGTTTTATTTTGAGATATGAAATATATTTCGTTAACTTTGCTAAAAACATTTATTGACATGTTTTACAGACCGGTTTTATAGAATTTGAAAGATATTTTAGTACGTTCGAATATTTTCTAACCCTATGCTTGAAATTAAAAATATTTATAAATCGTTTGGGGAACAAAAGGTTCTTCAGGGTTTAGATATGTCAATTGATAAGGGAAAAATATATACTTTGGTTGGCGGGAACGGTACGGGAAAAACAACACTCTTCAATTTGATAACAGGCTTCCTTAAACCTGATAAAGGAGAAATTTTATTGAATGATAAACGGCTCGACAAGCATTCTCCCGTATCAATAAACCGAAAAGGAATTACACGGACATTTCAGGATTTGCGGATTATTAACCAATTGACAGTAAAAGAAAATATTTTATTATCATTTAAAGATAATCCAGGAGAGAAAATTATTAATTCAATTTTACCTGCCGGAATTTTTAAGAAACAATATTTTGATTTCTTTGAAAAAACAGAACAAATTCTTGAAAAGGTGCATTTAGAAAATGTTAAAGATAATCTTGCAGGTGAAATATCTTACGGGCAACAAAAATTATTAACGATTGCTTGTCTACTTGCGAACTATGCCCAAATTTTACTACTAGATGAACCTGTTGCCGGAATCGATAAGGATAATTACACCCGAATTTATAATTTGGTAATAGAACTTAAAAATGAAGGACGGACAATTATTCAGATTGAACATAATCACAAATTTGTTGAAAGCCTTAGTGATGGAATCTGGTTTTTAAATGATGGGAAAGCCTTTCATTTTAAGGATTACATTTCTTTTATAAACGACTCAATTGTTCAGAAAACCTATTTAAACTAGAAGAACACTATGGAAAAGACACTTCTTTTATTGCCTGGTTCTACAGACCCTAATCACAAGGATTCTAAACATGATTACAGTAAAAGGTATAGGTTAGTTTCTGATGAAGCCCTAAAAAGAGGTTACAAGTCAATTGAAATTATTTCATGGATTGGACAAAATTCAGGGCAAAATGGAATAATGAATCTGGATACAGCATCAAATTATCTAAAGATCAAAATGATAGATTTAGAAAATGGTGGGACTCCCTATGATATATTTGCATTTAGTTGGGGTGCTAATGTCTGTCTTAAAACATTATTCGATATTGAAGAACCAAATTATTTGCAAAGAACCGTTTTATGGGGTATTGATGAGTATTGGCGGATGGTAAAATATTTTGACCCTTATACTGATACTTGCGAGACAATTATAGGATTAAAGAAAAAGGGGGCGTCAATAAAATCAGATTTTTTAACCTACGAATTTTCAAATGAATTTCTTTTGTGTAATTATAGACATAAGAATAAAGTTTTGGTTGCCTTCGGTGAAAATGATGATAAATCATCACCTGCCTTTGCAGATTATCTAAAAAGTTTTGTCACAAAATCTAATATTAGTTATCACATAGTAGCTGAGGTTGGGCATGTTGTATCAGAATACAACGAAGAATACTTAAATTGTTTATTTGGTGACAAATGTTAAATATTAATAACATATCGTCTGGCTATGATAAAAAGCAAGTGCTTTACGATGTTTCTATGCAAGTTAACAAGGGTGAGGTAGTTTTACTTACGGGTGGAAATGGTTCGGGAAAAAGTACTCTTTTGAAATGCATTTATAATTTGCTTCCATGTTGGACAGGTGAGATATTATTTGAAGGAAAGAAAATAAATGGATTAAACCCATCTGATTTGATTAAAATGGGAATTGTTTACATTCCTCAAAAGGATTTTTATTTTGAAAATCTCACGGTTGAAGAAAACCTGCAAATCTCAGGGCATACTTTGCCCAAGGCAAAACTAAAAGAAAGAATTACTGAAGTTTATGGATTAACCGGATTAAGAAAATTTAAAAAGCGTAAACCCTTTAATCTAAGCGGAGGTGAACGTAAAATCCTTGCTTTTGGAATGGGCCTAATTCATAAACCAAAACTTTTATTATTTGATGAGCCATTTGCGGGTGTAGATAAAAAAAATACCGTATCTTTACTGAAACTTTTTAAAGAAACAATAATTAAACCTGAGATTGCTTTAATTATTGTTGAACATAAGGATGATGCAAGACAATTGTTTACAATAAAAATAGAACTGGAATTAGGTAACATTATAAAAAATTAATCATGAAAAAGATCGTTTTAATACTCTTTGCCCTTGTTATATTATTTGGGTGTAATCAAAGTAAAGATGAGACAATAAAAATTGGAGCTATTTTACCGCTTACAGGTGATGCAGCTGCTTGGGGGATTCCACCAAGAAATGGAGCCTTACTTGCTGTTGAACAAATTAATGCAAAAGGTGGTATTAATGGAAAAAAGTTGGAATTAATTGTTGAAGATGGAGGTTGCGACCCCAAAATGGGGGTTAACGCTATTAACAAATTATTATCGGCTGATAAACCTATTGCAGTTGTTGGTGCAGTTTGTTCGGCAGTAACCTTAGCCATTGCTCCAATAGTAGAAAAAAATAAAACTGTTTTAATCAGTCCAGCTTCAACACACCCAAGTATTACGGATGCCGGTGATTATATTTTCAGAGTAATTCCTTCCGATGAATTAAGAGCCAAAATATTTGCAGAATATATTACTTCTTTGGGGTATAAAACAGCAGTTGTTCTGGCAATTAATAATGAAGCCGGAAAGGGAGCTGAGTTGAATTTTACTAAATATTTTGAACAACAAGGAGGGAAAGTAATTGGTGTGGAAAATTATATGCCGGATGCCAATACTGTAAAAACGCAACTAACCATAATAAAAGAATTAAAACCAGACATAATACTTGCATTATCTCAAGTTACCGATGCTGTAATGGTTTTGAAAGAAACAAAAGAATTAAACATTAATATTCCTTTGTTTTTCCAATCAGAAGCCTTAGATGATCCAAGCGTAATACAAAATGCAGGGAATGCAGCTAATGGAGCAACCTATATCACATTTGCAAAAAATGATAATGAAATTGCAAAGTCTTTTGAAAAAGCGTATAAAATCCGATTCAATGAAGAACCTAATGTTTTTGCTCCTGAGGCTTATGATGCAGTAATGTTAATAGCAGATATGTTAAATAAATCAGAAGAAATAAATTCAGAAAAACTTCATTCTGATCTATATAATGTTTCTGAATATATGGGTGCTTCTGGTATTCTTACATTTGATAGTAATGGGGATGTTATTAAGCCTTTAAATATTAAAAGAATTGACGACCTTATACCATCAGTAATAAAATGACAGCTAAAAAAAACAGGGCTAATTTTTTCAATAATAGTTATTTTCATGCATTTATCGGTGCAATACTAACAGCTATTTTATCTTTCATAATATTATTCTTTATTCTTCATAATACAGAGCTTGATTTACGTGTTAGAGAAATATTTATTTCGATTGTTATTGCCATAACTATCGCTTTTTTTACTTATGTAACAAGCATTATTAATAAATTATTGAGTTTATTAAAATCAGAATCTGAAATTATTAATAAATTAGAAGAGTATGTTGATAATCGGATTAGAAGGTTATATTTAAATACGCTTAATAAATTAAAAGGCAAAGATTATGAACACTTTACGGATTTTATCCTAGAGGTTACAGATAGAAGAATTTTTACTAAAAGCACATTATCGACAATTGAAGAGATCAGAAATTTAGAATATAAAGATATCATTTCTAATGCCATAGATTATAGCAAAAAAAAGTCATTTAATTCTACTTTGACTGGTGAATATTTACCTCATTGGTTTTTCAATGATCATGGTGGAATGAAGAGTGGTGAAAAACTAAATCATCTGAAGAATACTAATGAAATTAAATATGATTCAAAAAGGTTGATGATATTCAAAGAAGAAGAATTAGAGAAAAGTTTTGGATACTTAAATAAAAGTGACAAGAAAAAATTCCTGATATATCATGATAAAACGGAATTGTATTGGATTGATAAAGAAAAAGTTCAAGAAGTGACAGGTATTGTTATTGATGGTACTGATATTCCCGATTGTATATTGATAGATGATAGCATTGGCTTGCATAAGAAGGGGAATGTATTAAAGATCATCGTGGGAGACAAAATTGATAATTTGAAAATAATATTTAATAATTTGAATGAGGCAATAAATAAAGGAAATATTAATAATGGATCTCCGTTCAAAGATAAGAAATATATAAATGAGAAATTCAAAGCAAAAGATGAATAGAATTCAATTAATTAATCCCCCAATGGACAAAGGATATTCCCATTCATTAAGAACAGGAACTTATCCACCTTTAAATTTAGGTGTGCTTGCAAGTTTTATTAAAAAAAATGTAGAAAATTGCCAGGTTGAGTTATTTGATGGTGAAATAGAAAGCCTTGATACAATAAAATCTAAAATAAATGCAAGCTTTGTTGGAATTAGCTGTAATACACTTACTTATAAAACAGCCTTAGAGATTGCCGAAATTGCATACAATAAGGGTTCAAAAATCTTTTTAGGTGGCCCTTATGCTGGTGTATTAGCAGAACAAATATTATTAAACAGGCCTTACATTGATTGTGTTATAATTAATGATGGAGAACAGGCCATTAAAATGATCCTGGAGAATCAGCCTTATGAAATCATTCCTAATCTTGCATATAGAAAAAATGGGGAGATTGTTAAAAACAGCGCTGAAAAAACAAATATTTCGGAAATGGCAGTGCCTGATTATTGCAATTTACCATTAGAAAAATATTTCGCCAATCACAGAGAACGTTATGGTAATTTTAAACCCTTTCATTCATCATTGGCAATTTATTCAATGAAAGGCTGCAAATGGAGAGATAAAACCAATGGAGGTTGTGTGTTTTGTATGATTCCGCATTTTGGTGTAACATATAAAAAACCCATTCATGTTTGGAATGAAATACTTTATTATCATGAATTGTATGGTGTTGATTCATTTTGGGAAGTAAGTGATTCATTTGTTGATAATAATGATTGGTTAAAAGAGTTTAGAGATACTAAACCTATTGGCCTTGATGTTTCACTTAGTATCTATGGTAGGGCAAACGGAATAAATGCTGAGAAAGCTAAGCTTCTAAAGGAAATTGGAGTTTTTGAAGTTTTTATTGGTGCTGAATCAGGAGATAATCAAATTTTAAGAAACACTCGTAAAGGAATAACTACAAACAATACAAGACGGGCAATACAGGCTTTAAAAGATGAAGGCATAAATGTAATTGTATCATTTGTTTTAGGATTGCCGGGTGAAACAAAAGAAACACTAAACAAAACCATATCTTTTGCAAAAGAACTTTCAAACTACAGCAATATTCACGAAACTTCTACAAGTATTTTGTTTCCAATGCCGGGCAGTCAGGTTTTTGAAAGTTTAATGAAGGTTGAAGGAATGAAAGAAAAATATTCATCAGATATTTTGGATTATGAACAATTAAAACGTGATTGGTTGAAATATTTTACCAAAGTATCTTTTAATGAATTGGAAATAGCTTTAAATGAGATAACAAATAATTTTGCTTTAAATAGTACTTTTTCAAAACCTAAAGAACAGGTTTTGTCAGCATTGGATTGCTAAATTTTGTTTAATCCTGTTGTTGCATGAATCAAATCATTATTAATATTCTATATACTGGTTTTGTGTATTTGATAATTTCTATGTCATTTACAATAGAATATTACACGACAAAATTTTTTAATTTATTTCATGCAATTATTATATCTGTTAGTGCCTATTTAG
>Ga0222696_1001016_pt1 | contig 9758 bp, 3 predicted proteins | sample AntAcemetage1400_FD_179817 | JGI IMG/M metagenome (GOLD analysis project Ga0222696, IMG submission 179817) | Saline water microbial communities from Ace Lake, Antarctica - #1400 | ecosystem: Environmental > Aquatic > Non-marine Saline and Alkaline > Saline | place: Antarctica: Ace Lake | collected... | reverse complement strand
TAAATTCGCTAAAAAGCGGGTGTAGAATGAAAAGATTATTAAAAACTATATTTATAATCGCAATAAGCATAACAACGCAGTTTGCTATGCTTGAAGCAGGGCAGGCGCCAGCAGGTTCTTTAAGCGTTGCTTCTGCGCAAGGCCTTACTCTCAAAGGCACGCTCTTTACTCAGAGCTTGAGCCCTTTGGCCATAATAGAGGATGCCAGAAGCGGGCAGATTGTTATGTATGAGCTAGGCGATGATGTCGATGGGCTAAAAATAGTGCGGATAAAAAGAGGGGAGATCATACTCAATTCTTCAGACGGGGAATTTACGCTCACGTTGCCCGGTGGTGGGATATCTCAGCCTGTTACAGATATGATTAATGATGAGAAATGGTATAATGTAATAAAGCAAGGTAATGTAATTACCACTGATAGAGAGACTATCTCGGGTGCTATATCCAGAGTACGTGATATTATGAGAGATGTAAAGATCGGGCCTTATTCAGCTGACGGTAAAAAACTTGGGATCGCTATTACCAGGCTTAATGAAAAAGGTATCTTAAAAGAAATTGGGATTAAACAAGGTGATATCATAGAGACTGTTAACGGGTTTACGTTGAATAGTCCATACCAGATTTTTAACGCGTATAGGAAACTAAAAGGTAAGGATCAGTTAGAAGTAAAGATATTAAGAAGCTCACAGCCTCTTATCCTCACATACAGGGTACAATAATAAAAATTAAGATATAGTAAAATTATTATTGATATCTAGTATCTATTTATGCTATCCTAAATATGACAATATACTCGGTGGATTAACGCAAACTTGTAAAGGAGCTTGAGTGTATACTCCTTTTTTCTTTTGTGTGTAGAAAAAATATATTATTATGATAAAAAAAATAAATTATATAATTATACTTGCGGTATTTGTTCTGTTGCAGTCGAATTTAGCGTCTGCCGCCGAAGCAAATAAAAAAACACTTTTTACGCCGTGTCAGTATAAGGGCGCTTATAAGTATTATATGAACCGCGCTAAAGGTTATCTTGATGATAAGCAATATGAATCCGCGATAGAATCATATGAACGAGCGCTTATCATCCAGCCAAACTCAGAAGAAGCACGTCTAAAGATAGCGATGTCAAATGCTATGCTGGCAAATAAGGATTATCCATCAAAGAAGCAGGTCAGAAAAGATGTGATGAACCGCGCTGTTAGTTATAAGGAGTATGCCTCAAAGAGGCCCGTATCTGCACTTGGGCCCCAGAAGACTCAGGATATTGCTACAAATAAACCAACGCGTCGTGTTGTAGCACAGCAATCAAGCAGAGATTCCTATTATAATAATTCAGATCCTGAACCAAGTAAGAGGCCATACACATCAACAAAGCCAGAACCAAGCAAAAGACCTTACGCCAAGCCAGAACCAAGTAAAAGACCCTACACTCAACCTGAACCAAGCAAGCGGCCTTATGTTTCAACCAAGCCGGAACCAAGCGAAAAACTGCCTTCTTCATTAACAAAGAAGCCGGAACCGGCCCCGAAGCTGGCAGCCACTCTCAAATACCCCTCAACCGTTGCTGTAGAAAGAAAACCTGCGCGAACGCCTTATGCGGAAGAACCCTTTAGATGTGAACTTCCCTTTTTTGAGGAATTTTCAGATGGTATAAATAGTAAGATACAGGAAGGCACAGAGAATGTAAATAGTTATCTTGCGCCTTCTGTTATAAGGGGTGAGTATCGCATGGCATTCGGTGTTACTGAAGATGACTTTATATGGAAAGACGCTAACGCGGATTATCATAATATGCCCGGAGATACAAGCTGGAGATATATATTTGGAAGAGATAGGCAGAATAGCTATGACAAGGCGATATATTCCAGGCTTAAGATGGATATGGATGTACACATAACCGATAAATTAAGCGGTTTTGGCGAGATGACAATAGACCCTTGGACATTTGTAGGAAAAAAAAGGGTATCTGTCTCAGGCTCAAATGGAGATAATGTTGAGATAGACTATAAGTACTGGTCAAATGTCAGAAGCACAATAAATGAGACATACAGGACAGAGAGAGGAGATATAGTAAGTATAGCTGAGAACAAGGTTAAAGAAGATAAGACCTCTCTAGGGCGCTACACAGGACTTACGGATTGGGGTACAAATACATTTAATGTGCCTGAAGAAGAGATAGACAGGATGTATGTGCCTATACGTAAATTATGGGTTGAGTACGATTCAGAGCCTTACAAAGCAAAGGTATTCGCGATGGCGGGTCAAGAAGAGGCACTTACATCAGATGATCCTATGAGTCTCTCCAATAATAAGGTATGGTGGGAAGAAGGCGCATGGCTCGACCGTTATGAGCAGAGTAGAGAATTTGACAGGACAGGGACCTCTGCCCCTGTAGGGTTTGATGGTTCAAGGCAGCCGATAAAGAAAGGTCAATGGGTACGTAATCTCTCATTTGTCTCAAGGGATAGTGATGATGACTTCCTTACTTTTTTGCGCGGTGCGTCATTTAAAGCTAATTTTGCCAATGGCGCGTCTGTTGACATGGTAGCAGCGACACCACGAAGTCTTTGGGATACATATGATCAGGCAACAAACATACCAGCCGCGCTGAGGGTAAAGACACCTATATCTGACAAGTTTACACTTGGAGGTTTGTACACCTTTAAAGGTGGTATGCGGCACCAGTCATTAGAGGCGATGAATAATCTTGGCGCCTTAGACGGATCCTATCAATTATTTGATAACACAGAGCTTTTAGGGGAGTTTGCTGTAAGTAACATGCGTACAGAAGAGGCCAGTGGATATGAAAACCATTATACGGGTTATGCCGGAAGCTTTGGTTTAAAGAACCAGGGCCCTATCGCTTTAACTAATGGCCCTGCGGACAGGTATGAGCTTAAGGCGTCCGTTGCCAGTATGGGTGATCAATTCTTCCCGGGCTTAAGTAACTATAGATTTACAAGGAAAGAGTTTGAGTACGCGAAGCATATATATTTTGAGGATATAGACCCTCGAAATGAAGAGATAATGTTTGGAAATGGAATGGATATAGGAAGAAATGCCTTTAATTTTAATGCGAAAGCGGAGTTTCCGGATTATAATGTAGACACCAAGTTTGATTTCAGGACAGTCTATAGTGATGGCAATGAGCACATAGAAGATGTATACAGATTAGAAGGAACTTATCAGCCCACAGAAAAGATGACTCTTAAGGGGTTAGCTTTCTACAAGCATCTTCCAAAGACTAAACAGGGCATAGACCCGCTTATTAACGCGAAGAGTTCTTATAGCGCTTTTACGGATTACTTTGCATATGAAGACGTCTGGCTTGAGAACACGGCCATAGAAGAGGGCAAGGACCCTTCTATAGGTGCTTTTTCAGGAGGTTTAGAGTATGATTTTACGGATTATTTTTCAGGTATAGGTATATTCGAGACAACCAATGACCCTAAAGATTATCCGCGCGGACTTTTAAACGGTGCCTGGGTAGGCGATTATTACAAAGATGGCGTAGTATGGGATAGAGTAGTTCCTTTTTTGTATGATCAATCCGCTTTTGGGCTTCCTGAATACCCATATTACAATATATATAAAGCACGCTTTACCTACCTTCCGTTTGACCCGCTTAAAATTACCTTAAAATACACATATAATGAGAACAAATACGCCATGGCGATAGATGATAATCCTACTGCGCAGGCTATTGAGTTTGAATATCAACCATGCCCTAATACTACACTTGGCTTCCTGTACCAGTATACCCGACAGAGAGACCTGTATAAAGAATTTGTCGTTGATCAGGGCACGCATTTTGACGGCCATCATAATATATTCGCGTCATTTGATTACCAGCTTAATCAGGATCAGCATTTAAGAATAATGTATGGTAGTTACGTAGGCTATGATTATGATACCCCTGAACAGCATGATGATATAAACGCGCTTGATACAAGGCATATTGTAAGAGTAGCATATTCAGGTACCTTTGGCCCATCAGACAGGCAGGCTGATTCAGATTATATTGAAAACGCCACTCCTAATCTTTTGGGTCCATTAAACCCCGCTATACCGGGCGCTACATTCATAGCAAAGCTATCAACAGGATGGGCAAAGTATAAAGAAGAGGCAGTTATAGCGCCGGTAGAATCAGATTGGGATAACTATCTCTTAAGGTGCGATTTAGGTATGGATGCTTATGATAGAGAGTACTGGGAAGGTAGTCTGCGCTTAGGCTTATTTACCACATTAACTGACGAAGAGAAGTGGGATTATGAGGGCAAAGGTACTTACCAGACTGATGATATGAGTTTCAGAGGCGCTGATGTTAATGCCAATATAGGATGGGCAATAACCAGTGAGTCTAAATATTTATCAGTAGCACCCCTTGTTAACATAGGTTACAGGAGAGTAGAATTCTCAAGGGGTAAGATATCCACCACTTCCACTACAGTACCTCAGCTCGGAGAGAATGATGAGAACTTCAATGTATCATACGCGGGGCTAGGGGCAAGAGTAGAGCTTGGGCCGGTTAATAATATGAGCTTTTATGGAAGTGGATACTGGGCGCCCCTTGTATACGCGCCTATAAATAATAGTGAGCTGGGTCGGACAACCTGCGATCAGGGTACCATATGGCATGCAGAAGGTGGTTGTGATTATAGTCTTTCTGAAAAATTTGATGTTAACCTTGGCGGATTTTGGGATCTGCAGCATCTTGAGAGAGCAGATCGTATAGATAATGGAATAGTAAATATAGAGACCCCTGAGAATAAGCTCGAGACCTTCGGGCTTACATTAGGTGGACAGTATAGATTCTAAGCAGCAATTTCTAAAACGGTTCTTAATCATAAGTAATCATGCCTGAGAACCGTACTTGCATATAGCAGGCCTATGTAACAAAAATCACAAAAAAACGCAAAATCACTTGACACAACGCGAAAAATAACGTATACTTAATCAAAGACTTTTAAAACGTTATATTAATATAAGAAAATGTATATAACAAGGATGAGAACAACAGAGAAGGCGTTTTATATGAAGAGAATATTAGGCATTGCAGTATTAATATCTATACTATTTGCTTCTACAGCAAGTGCTCAGTCTATTAATAATATAAGAGAGATGGTCTCTGAGTCCAACGGCACTATAAGGGATAGTTATTTTGCAGGCGGTAACAGCGGCATAGTAGTTCATATCCAGGATCTGCATTGTAATTACGATGCGCAGATATCTGTTTATAATATTATTAATGAGCTTATAGATAAATATGATCTCGATTTAGTATCCATAGAAGGTTCTGTTGGCCAGCTTGAAACAGCTCCTTATTCAAAGCGGCCTAATGACAAGACAAAGGAGTTTGTTGCAAGATACTTTGTTAAGACAGGAGGCCTTGATGGTGCAGGCCTTGCTCATATGATGAAGCATAGCGGTTTTTCATTTTTCGGTGCGGATGATGCTAAGCTGCACCAAGAGAATGTGGATGCTTATACGGAATCCCTGAAAGGCCAAGCTGATAATGAAAGATACTATAATAATATAAAAGAGATACTGGAAAAGCTTAAATTTAAGGTTTATTCTGAGGAGCTTCTTGATCTAGATAGAAACATACAGGCTTTTAAAACAGAGGATCTGGATTTCGCGTCATACATATCATATATCAATGAGCTCATATTAAAACATGGCTTAAAAGAAGAGGATTATCCGAATTTTATTCAGCTTACGGAGGTCCTTGAAAAGGAATCTGATATAGATTTCTTAGAGGTAGATACGCAGCGCTCAGAGTACATCGATTTTTTAGGTGATAAACTTGATAAAAAAAGCTTATCAGAGTTGTTGGATAAGAGCCTTTTCTTTAAGACAGGAAAGATAAACGCCCTTGAATTCTACAGTTTTCTTGAGGATGTGTCTATAAGAGAGCAGGATTTTAATATGGCTGAGCACTATTCAGGCCTGGCTAGGTATATAGATTATATAAAGCAATATTCAAAGATAAATAATATCAAGCTTTTTATTGAGATAGACGCGATAGAAAAGGCTCTTAAGGAAAAACTTTTTACTGATAAAACGCAACGTGAGATAGATAGACTCTCATATACGCTTGATATCTTAAAAGATTTATTCTCACTAAGACTTACAAAAGAGACCCTGCAGTATTATAAAGATAACAAAAAAGAGTTTACTCCGTCTTATATTATTAATTTCATATCAGACGCGGCTCGTAAATATAAGGTGCAATACAAGCTTGACCCGTCCTTTAGAAAGATAGCGGCCAAGCTTCCTGATATGGAGAGGTTTTATAAGATCGCGGAAGAGCGTGACAGCATTCTGGTTTATAATACGCTTGATCAGATGAAAAAGAAGAATACGGATATAGCTGTTTTAGTATCAGGCGGTTTTCATACAGACGGCATAACAAAACTCTTAAAAGAAAAGCAGGTATCTTATATAGTAGTGACTCCAAAGGTTGAGAAACTGCAGCTGGATAATCCTTATCAGTCGCTGATTCTTGGTGAAGAGACTGCTCTTGAGAAATTTATTAAAAAGACAGAAGAAAATACAAAAAGTTATAAACAGAACGCACAAAAGGAGATTTAAAATGAAGAACGCTAAATTTGTCATCATGTTGCAGGTATGTTTTTTAATAGGCATATTTGTATTCAGCGCGAGCGCTGTATACCAGCCTGAACAGATAACGCCTTGCGCTATTACCAACCTCGCTTTAAGGCAGGACGGCCTTGAACTGGCTTCGCCAAAGGAGCATGAGGCATACCTGTTTTCTTATGATGCTCTGGATAATTTTAAAGAGATGGCAGATGCATTGAAATCCGGTGAGGCTATTGAGAATCGTGAAAATGTTAAAGCGATTCATGGGGTTGGTACTGACAATCCTGTCTATCTTATATCATTTACTTGTACGCAAGAAGGAAGTAAAAATGGGAAGCAGTTTTATTATATTATTGCGCCTAAAGATCCACAACTTCCTGAAATTACGAATCTTGTAAACGAAGATTCCAAGGAGATATCTGAGGCATTAGGTGTGTTCATAGCCCCGTCTCTTACTAAGCCTCTTACGGATGTTGTTGAAGCTGCAAAGACATCATCCGCTGGCAGAGATCTGGTATCCCCATGGTTGCATATTGACAAGGACGAGCTAGAGGCGTCTATTACGCGGTTAAAGAGTGCTAGTCAGATGCCGTTTGAAGAGGAGAGTAATGACTTGGCGATAAAACGTAATATCAACCGCGATACTATTATATTGACTGCTATGCATGAAATAGAGGAGATAGGTTTTGATGCAGCATATACCGTCGCGCCAGATAAACTGACAGTACTTTTGACCAAGCTTTTAGCAGATAAGTCATTATTAATTCAGCAACAAGCGGCTTTTGCCATAGTTGAAACAAAGGGGCCTATCGCGTATCGAGCGTTAGGTACGCTGATAGAACTTTTAAAAGATGATAGCGCTAGTGTTATAGAGCGCAAAAAAGCTGAAGAAGCTATATTGGATATTGGCTATAGCGCTCTCCCGCTTCTTGATAAGGAATTAGTTCTTTTTGATAAGCAATTAGAATTAGTTCTTCTTGATAAGGAATTGGAAGGTGACTACCCTGAATTGACAGAAATCATACAGGGCATTAAAGCGAGTGTAAAGGAAATACCAAGGACTTCATCCAGTGGTATTGTAGATGATAAGGAAGCTATAAAAAGCCTGTTCAATGCTTTGCAATCACAGGGTTTAACTAATAAAGAGCGTACAAGTATTATAGAGAGCCTAAGGACAAGAATAACCGATCTATTTTCGTATGTCGGATATACCGAACAATCGATGAAGAACAATGCTATAGATGCGATAGTTGAGATTCGTTCAGATATAATAACCGTACTTAACGTCATAGCCAAGGAACAAACGCCTACTGGAAAGGAATATGCTAAGATAATGATAGGTCTTGTTACCAATATAGAGTCTTTCCGTGGCCGTCCTTTTGAAGTGCAACCTAAAGACATTAGCCCTGAATTGTATAGAGAATTATTTGGCAGTCTTGCTATACAGGGCAGAAATATAAATAGCAAGGCCATAAATAATATAAATCTTGAAGCAGCAGAGCAGAATTTTGAAGAATTACAGGCGCAGCTTAAGGAAGCAAAAAGCAAAGAAGATAATGGCATTCAGGTTCCAGTTGATGTTATGACCGCCCTTATAAGATCTGTAAATGCAGCTGAATTGAACTTGCTTGCTCTCCAAAGGGAAAAATATATACTAGATATGCGAGAAGACGCAGCAAGGACATCTTCAGGAGGCATAGATAAAGCAACTGAGATAAAAGAGCAGATTGAAGTTGCTCAAGTTTATATGGATAATCTTACTAGTAAACTTGAAAAAGCAATGGTAGAACGCGATATAGCAAATCAGAAAGGCACTGCTAATGATTTTGCTCTTGCAGACATTGAGGTTGAGAAACTTAAAGAGAGCATTGCGCTTAATCAGAAAGATATAGATGACCGCGTGGATGTTATAGCGGGTATTCTGAATGAGCAAAATGAAATCAAGGCATCTTCAGGCGGTTTGTTGCCTTCTCATCAGCAGATACTTGATAGCCTTAAATCAGATCAGGCAAATCTTACTACGCTAGCAGGATTGCAAACAAACATTAGCCAGACAGCATCTGAATACAGGCAATTATCAGTGTCATCTACTAGCGCTGAAAGTGAGCAGGCGTATAATTTGCAGTATTTAGGAGATACAGGTGCGATAATAGAATCTACTCTTTTTGCTAATGAGATATTCCAGAATAAAGAGCCATTCTATATCTTATTCGATAAGAATCAGTTTCCAGAAAATCAGTTTGCGATAGCAGAACGCGTAAGAGAAATAGAGCGCTTAAAAGAGTCTATGAATTGCATAGTAATTAGAGGAGACATTAACAATATTCCTAAGGGGGCAAATAAAAATAATTGCATAGCTTTTTCATCTAATACAGAAGACTTCAAAAACGCAGGTGTAAGCGTTATGGGAGTATCTGAGATAGAAGCGAATCGTTATATGAAGTTTATCACATGGGCAGTAATTGGAAAAGCGTCTATTATTTTAGGTCAGGATCCGTCAAATGGTAGAGTGAGAACTATAATGACTAATGCATATAAGCTGTTAACGGGAGAGCCCTTACCAACAGAGATGCTGGAAAACTATATCAAAGATCCAGCAAACTTTATAATAACCATAGTATTGCCAGAGATGTATATTGTATATGAAGAAGGAGAACTTGAGAATCTGCATATGCAGGCTACAGAAGCATTGAAAGCTGCATAAGCTTAAGCATAAAGTCGAACAGTTGCCAGGGGGACGGGTCCTTAATTGGGTCCGTCCCTCATTTTTTTACTTAACCCTAAAAGTATGTAAAAGGTAAAAGGGTAAAAGGGGTCAGAGTGATTTTTATTGACATGAATATACAGCAGGCTTATAATTAACTATGCCTAGAAAACCGAGAATAGTTCTTCCTGGATACCCGCATCATGTTATATTGCGGGGGAATAACAAGAGTGTAATTTTTCATGAAGATGAAGATAGGTATTTCTTTATAGAATGCTTAAAGGAAGCAAAAGAGAAGACAATATCAAAAATTTTCAGTTATTGTTTTATGAAAAATCACGCACATTTCATTATAGAGCCATCAAACGATAAGGGCATTAGCAATATGATGCAATCGCTTGGAAGAAGGTATGTAAGATATATAAATGATAAATATAGAAGGACAGGAACT
>Ga0222696_1001007_pt1 | contig 9825 bp, 13 predicted proteins | sample AntAcemetage1400_FD_179817 | JGI IMG/M metagenome (GOLD analysis project Ga0222696, IMG submission 179817) | Saline water microbial communities from Ace Lake, Antarctica - #1400 | ecosystem: Environmental > Aquatic > Non-marine Saline and Alkaline > Saline | place: Antarctica: Ace Lake... | reverse complement strand
ATTCCTCCTCCGAATCTTTACCCTGCCGGATAATCTTCTGCTCCTGCTCAACAAGTTTATTTTTAGCAGTGAGGATTTCCATAAGCGCCGGATGAACATTAAGCTGGTGATCAATCCCAAGGAAGTTTGTCGCCTCAATTATCTCATCAGTGAACACCCGCTCGGCGCCGGCAGACCAAATATTTTTGAAATATCTCTCAAATTCCCCAAGTGGAAATTTTTCCCGATACGAATCAAGCTGAACTTGAGTCATATTCGGGTTCATGAAATCCGAGAACTTACCCTTCGAACTACAGCGATAGGAATAATATAAAGAAGGATCCTTACCCCTCTTGAAAGTTTCATAGAGCTTGTAAAGAACGTGGGACTTAGCAGACACAGTGGAATCAATCACACCCAACGCATTGGGAATGTTTCTCGTGGAACCATCCAATTGGACATAAAATTTTGGGTTTTTCATATCAAACATCTCAGAGAAACTAAAACCAGATATATTTGACACAATTCCACTAAAAGAAGAAATGGCACGGATAATTGAACGAACATTACCCTTATCGTCTGTGTAACGAATTTCTTTTTCTTGAATATTCTTTCGGGTGATCCTGGCAAGTAACCTTGGTGAATTAAGAATAAGGTCCCTAATTATATCGTAGTGGACAAAACGTATTTGGCTAACAGAATTTGCCCCAAGCATTATTTGCTGCCTTGGCCAATTACAAAATTTCCACAGTTGAATTAAACAAGCCAGCAAACTCTTGCCGTCCCCGCGAGACCAGCAAAGAACTATCAGTCGATGCTTCAACCGTCCGTCTTTCATTTGAAGCGCTTCAAGGCAAATCTCCTGCTGCATTCGCCACATATCAGCATACGATCTCCCAGTCTCAGGATTCTTTTCTTCTGGAAGTTCACCCATGAGTGTCCACACTGGGATATCTGATCCTTCAGGATAAATTGGCACACATACGTTTTCATTGCACCATTTTATAAACCCTTCACCACCATCTCGGTATTCTTGGGTTTTGGTTTTCATTAATTATTTACCGCAATAACTTCCTCGGCTCCACTTGATAACACAGCAATTGTTTTCTTTAAAACACTCATCGATTCCTCAGTTTGGGCTTTATACTCCTCAAAATCCTTTTTGATTTTCAAATATTTATTTTTCCATGAATTGGGAATGTCAATTATTTCTTTCTTTGTATTCGGATACAATTCCGACCGTAAAGACGCAAAGGATCGCGTAACCACGGTACTCCTTGCTTTTGTTACAATAGCCTTACGTTCTTCATCGGTACTATTAATATAAGTTACCATATTTCCCCGGCCAAACTCTAAGAACAATTCTTTTCCATTTTTTACAGCTAAAATTTTATTTATTCCCACATACCAAACCATCGTTATTGCAAAAACTTCCTTCAAAAAGGTTGAAAATGAACTGTCTTTAAACTTCTCCAGAGTTTTGTCTCCACCATAGTAAACCTTTTTTTTCCACACCCCTGAACTTTCTAAAACGACTAAATGGGTATGAACTTCTAACAATTTCTCATTTGAGGCTGTCCTGAAATCTTTCACCATTTGGAGGCTTTCTTTAATTGTATTTTGCATAATCTATCTCCTTTTTAATTTTTTCAACAGATTGCATTAATGTTTGATGCTGGTCTAAAAATTCTTTTGCCTTTTTTTGAGATACCTTTAATTTATCTGCAAGTTGTTTAACTTTTGGAGCATTATTTATCATAGCATTAATTTTCGCTATATGACCACCTGCCAACCCTAACCACCTTTTAACTTGTTTTAATTCTGCGCTTACTCCTAACATTCCACTTGGCCTTAATCCCCACACTAAATTTGACAATTTATCGTTTCTCGCATCACCATCCCTTCGATATAGCCAGTAATCTTCTCCTGGACATTTTTTAAAGGTTTCTAAAACAAATTTTCCAACGGTTAATTGCCTCATCTGTTTCTTGTTTTTTATTTTTAAAATTTTATGTGGGTGACAATTATCCTTACTTTTCCATCCCCCATTCGCTATCCTTAAATTATTTTTAAAAAGAATAGCTACCCTTCCTAATGTTGATGCAAAATAAGGAGAATAAGATTCTCCAGGCCACCTTTTCCATTTTTCGCCTGGCAAAGCAATTTCTAAAAAATCAACCTTAATTGGTTCTGGATATAAAGGCTTCCATTCTAAGTTATCCGATCGATTATTGTAAGGATTTCCATCTTCCCAAACAATCTCTTTACCTTGCCTGGGAGATGGTCCGATGAAAGTTTCTAAAACCATACCTGCAACTTGTCGTCGAGTTTGTCGATCCAATATGAACACGGCTACGGAAAAACCTTTCCTTTCAGGTAAAACGTATGGAGTTAAAACTCTTCCTAAAATAGCACCACCCGTAAATGTTTTATATGGAACAATCCTTTTCACCTCTCCATAATTTGAAACAGCATAATCAGGGTTTGTAGGCCACGATAACCATTCTTCTTCCATGTTTTCATCCTCCCATAGAAAAATCCCCGAGTGGTGTCAGCGAACAGTAATTCGCCGCGGTCCTTGCGGATACCGCCCACTCGGGGATTAATTTAAAGATTGATTTATGGGATACTGTTTTAGACATAATCTCCTTATACGACTAACAATTAAAAAAGTCAAGGATTAAATTAATTATTTTGCAATTTCCTCATATGACCCTGGAATTCCTTTTTCAAATAATTCTTCAAGGCTCACATCAGTTATTCCTATAGCAGATCCAAACTTTTTCTTCCATTTTTCTTCAATTTTTAACGCCCCCATAACTCTCTCAATCTCTCGGATTACAGTCCGGATCTCAGCAAAAATCGGATGAATCTTAACGCTCCCCTTTTTATCGCTTATCACAATCTGCTCAACAGCGAATGCAATCTTCTTAAATCGAATTAACTGCTGGTATAATGGCATTAAATGTAACCCCACCCGCTGAAGCTCAAAATCGCTGAACTGCTCGGATATCCCCTTCGCCGAATCAGGGTGAATTAAATTCCGGTAAATCGTGTTCATATATGTCTGCTCTAAACTACACCGACCTTTCTTCTGGTACGGACATTCTTCATAAAGAACACAATCTCCACTACATTGAGTAACAGGATCCCACCGAAGTAGTGTCCGATCGTTCTTATCCATCCCAATCGTAGGGTATAATTGATTAAATCGTAATGGGTCCATAATTCTCCTCTCAGACTTTATTTTTAATACTAAAATTAAAACATTAACTACCTGAAATTACTTATATATATAGGGAATAAAAAATCTTGATCATATGCGCTAATAAATTATTACTTGTAATAATTATGAACTCAGTTTAGCGATGTATAATAGTATCAATAAGTAATTTTCAATGTTTCAATAAATTCTATTTCTATTTGGATAAATTAACGATATATATATTACTTAAACACGCACGTATAAGTTTTTCTTATGCGTCATTAGAATATCTTATGGGTAAGATTTGAAAATGTCAAGAACGATTTTCGGCTTGGACTTAGGTTTGAAAAATTGGTAAATAATCCATGAACAGTTACCAGCCACCCACAGAAGACGGGCGGGTATTGGGATAGAAGTAGGGGCGGGTATGGCATGAGTACTTGTAATCATTACATATAATCCAAACCTATACTTAATAGGGTATTAAGTGTAGGTCGTGGTGGTAGGGTGTTGTTGGGTGTTGGTGTTGGTGTTGTAATTAGTGTTGGTGTTGGGGTGTTGTATGATATGGCGACTCACCAATTATTTGTATATCCCAAGCGTATATCCCATGTATATCCCAAGCGTATATCCCAAGCCTGGTGATAGTCTCTCCTCTCCTCTTGTCCTCTCTCCTCTCTTGACTCCGTGTCTTGTCTTGACTCTTGACTTGAGTCCGTCCTCTCCTCTCTCTTTCGTCCGAGTCCAGGAGTCCAGGAGTCCGAGTCTCCGAGTCCACCACGTCCGTCTTGTCCGTCCGAGTCTCCGTCCTTTCCTCTCTCTTTCTTATTCGTGTCTCTCTCCGTGTCTCTCAAGAGATTAGAGAGTATAAAGCAAAAGGACTCAAGTCTTTTGACAAGAGTCCTCTTGATTAGATGGTTAGATGGTTACATGGTTACATGGATTAGTGACTCTCTTCTCTTTCTCAAGATGGTAGTCCGTCCGGAGTCCGTCCGAGTCTTTCGTGTCCGTGTCTTTCCGTCCGTCCTCTTGACTTTCTCCGTGTCCGTGTCCTCTCCGTCTTTCTCCTCTTTCTCTTGAGACTTGATAGCGAGATATTGTCTTTGTCTCTTGAGTCCGTCCGTCTTTCCGAGAGGAGCAGTTTCAATAGTCTCTGGAGAGACTATACCTGTATGGACTTTAAACGGAGTCTTGTCTTTCTTGAAACCGGTAAACGTCCTCTCTTTCTCTGGAGTAATGAACGTCTCGTATATCCGGACTCCAGAGAGAGACTTGTCCATATCAAGACAAGAGTCCGTTCTCTTTCCTAAGTATGCGGACTCAAGACTTTGAAGTCTTCGTATATCGGAAAGAGACTCTTTTGCTTTCTTTCCGTCCTCTTTCTCCGTCTTTCCGAGAGGGATTAAACAACGTCCGGACTTTGTAAAGAGAGAAGTCTCTGGACTCTTGACTTTCTCTATCTCTTTCAAGTCTCTCCGTCCGTCCTCTCCGAGAGGACAAGAGACTCCGTGTCCGTCCGTGTCCATCTTTTTTAGGTGTCTCTCTCTTGAAAGTCTTGACTCCTCTCTAAACTTTATCAAGTCTTTCTCCTCTTTTGTCCGCCTATATCTCTTGAGAGGATTGATATTTGGAGACAAGTCCTCTCCGTCTCTGTGTCTAAAATACGTCCGTCCGGAGTCCACAACATCCGTCCAAAGTCCATCTTGTCTCAAGTCTTTTGTCTCAAGCCCTCTCTCCGAGAGAAAACGTCCATATTCATCTGCTATAAAACGAAGTCTCCGATAAATAGTCTTTTGACTTTCTTTCATAAGTCCGAGTCTTAAAATTTTATGGGTTGAAAGTCCGGAGACAAAATAAGCCGAACATAAAAACTTGTCTTTCTTGAGAAAGAGACTTTTTATAAACTTCTCAAAATAGTATTTTGACTCTCCGGACTCCGTCTCTCGGAGAGAGTCAATTTGTCTCTCCTCTCCGTCCTTATTGTATAAAGACTCCTCTCTTGTTTGATGGACTCGGACGTTGTCGTGTCTTTTACAGGCTAAAAGATAACGTCTCAAGTCCTCTTTTGTGGCCGGTAGTCCGTCCTCTCCGTCCCTACTCCTCTCGATTAAAGAGATTACAGGGCTTGAAAGTCTCTCCGTGTAACCTATTGAGTCCGAGACTTCTCCGATTGCTTTTTCGTACGTCTCTTGAGATAGTTCCATTATTTTTCTCCTCTCCGTGTCTTATTCGTCCGTGTCTCCGTGTCCGTGATGGACTCTCCGTCCGTCTTGACTCCTCTCCTCTCTTTATAATGATGTATCTTATTTATTCGTCCGTCTCTTTCTCCGTCTCCGTCCTATTTAATAACCACCTCTTTTTTTCCTTTTTCAATAACCACCTCCGGAAACTGAAACTCTGTTTTATTAATCGGCTTACGAATTTTCAACCCTGTCAATTTTACAAATTCTTGGATTGTCATAGCTTCTCCTCTCAAAAAAAAGTCTTGACTCAAGAGACGTTGACACGGAGAGGAGTCCGGAGACTCTTTCCCGTCTTCTCAAGTCAAGACTTTGGTTTTTTGTTGTCCGGTTTTTCAATTTATCTCTCCGTGTCAATAGAAAGATAACATCTTATTTAATACCTGTCAAGCCTTTTTTTTCATTATTATAAAAATAAATTGACTCAAAAGAGACTTTCAAGACTATATGAATTGAGAGGACAAAAGAGAGAGACAAAAGAGAGAGACAAGAGAGTCTTGTCTTTTGACTTTCCGTCCGTCTTGATATTGTCGACAATCTTAATATCGACAATACTATTGTGTGTAATGCTATCATACTAATATACATAATGTTATTGTGCATTGTGCGATTGTCGATATTAACAATGTCGATTATAGCAATGTCGATATTAACATTGTGCATTATTTCATTATCGACAATCTTGATATCGACAATTACATTGTCGATTGTGTGGGGGTGATGATATGAAAAAGCTAAAATCATTCATTCAGCATAACTTCCGACCGCTGCATTTAATCGGTCGTATCGTATGGCAGTTACCATCGCCATATAATCGCAAGGTGTTGAGATATCTTGTGTCATAAATAATCGAACCATAAACCTTTGATGGTACGTCCTATCCTGGACGTACCCTGAAAGGCTTATGAATGTATGTGTATAAACCTTTTCGCAAGGCGGGGATGAACCTGGCAAGGTACTGCAACCGTCATGTTGCTAATGGCTTATCTGTCAAAAGGCCACGAATGCTCCGCCTTGCGTAAGGGCTTATGCGATGTCCAATAACGGGCTCCTGGCGTACCTGCCGGGCCTGTGGGCTGATGCTGAGTTCTTTGATCCTGCCAGCGGATTACGGCTGGACTGTTGGGGTTACGCCCTGACCGGGCAGTTATGCCTTGGAGAGTAGCCTAAATATCGGCGGTGATCTCTCAAAATAGCCCTGTGCGTACGGTCTCACCTGGAGCTGTGCGTACCTGGAGGCTGTCCGGGTCATAGCTTATGGTGTTTGCTATGTAAAAAACTATACTCGGTGTGCTGGGATTCCTGTATCGCCTGGTGTGCTGTATCTGTTAAATATAGGGCAGGATTGGATCGCTCCTGCATAAAATAAGATCCAACGGTTTAGTGCCACCGTCAAGTGTACTCGGTGCGTATGCCGTCAAATACGTCGTCTGCAAAGGGGACTGGTATAACCGCCATGCGGTTTTCCGAGTGTTTCCTGAAGTGCTGTCGTTAGCACTTATGGGCGAAATGTAGATACCTGTTAATGCAGGTTGCCGGGGCTCCGAGAAATTCTGCGAGAAATTTGCAGGAAATTTTGGAGCTGGCAGGGTTGCTGAGGTTGGTATCTGTTTATCTTTTCGCTGGTGAGTGTGATGGTATGGACGGGGATGTAAGGTTCTCCAATAACGGGAAGGCCACTCTCCACCGCAGACACCTCCTTTGCTTCGGGGCGAGAAATTGCTCCGAGAATTACAGGAAAATCCTGGGTAGTGCAGAATCCGGTTTCGAGCCGGTATTAAGGATGCGCCCAGGAAATTCCTGTCTCAAATGCTGCTTTCAAGCGGGCAATACGACACGCTCTGATGATCGAGAAAATTCTCTCTTTCCGGCTGGTGAACGCTTCGGCTACCATAACAGCGGGAAAACTGGATATTTTTATATCTGTGGGAAAATTCTTAACTCTTCGGGGATACCACCGGATTATCTGTTTGAAGGCAGGGTGAAGGGCGAAAAAAGGTGGCATGAACTTGTAGATCAAAGATAGGCTTTTGCTACTTTACCTTTCCTTGCCTTTCACCCTGCTTACAATAGCGGGAAAACCTGGGGGTTGCGGGAAATCTGCAATTCCTTTCGTAGCTCCCAAAACGCAAAGGGAGGGACGGAATATGTTACAGATAATAGAGACCGGGAAAATCACGGTAGATCCTACGTATCAACCACGGGAAAACACTGATGAGGCCCATATTGAGTCGCTTACAATCAGCATGAAATCTGAAGGTTTTAAACCTGATGAGGCTATAACGGTTGAGGCTCAGGAAGACGGTATGTTTAAAGTCGTCAAGGGAAATCATCGGTTTCCGGCTGCGGTAAGGGCTGGTATCCCAGAAATTCCATGTTTTGTGGTTGGATACCGGAACGACGTGGACAGGAACCTTGACGCTCTTTCGAGCAATCTGGGTTTGCCCATGAAGCCGATGGAAGAAATTACCCTGGCGTCCAGATGTATAGACGCTGGCGCCTCTGTCGGGTACGTTGCGAGCAAGCTGGGAAAATCCGTGAAATCCTTACAGTCTGATCTGCCGATCACGGAACTGCCTGGCATGGTCAAGAAATTGGTCAATGACGGGGAAATCTCCAAGATGGTAGCCCGGCATATTGCCGAGTGTTTTACCACTGACGGGGTTGATCCTATCAAGGCCGCCGGGAAAGCCCTTGACGCTGGCGGGAACGCCAACAAGCAGATCGCGGTCGTGAATGCTTACCGGAATGAGGTTTTTCAGTCGAGAAATAACAGGCTGGGGAAGCTCATAAAAGAGCAGAAAAAGGAAGTGGAAGCAGAGAACAAGCACGTAATCTGCGAGTATAACGGGAAACCCTGGACGCTCAAGAACACTAAGGGTATCTTTGGGAAGCTGATGAATGTTGCCAATGATTATGACAGCTCACCCAATGGAAACGGTCATAGCAAGCGACTGTTGGATGCCGATAAGGGCTGCGACAAGAAAATGATTGCCTTGTCGAAAACGCTCAGGAAGATCGCCGGGAAATTAGAGGGTGATGCGGTTGAGTATCAGGCCGCCGTGAACGCTTAATCATTGAGACCTACCAAGCCCTGCGGGGTTTACGGGGTTTGGTGGGTTTATGGAGTGATTAACGTCAGGAAATCGGAGGAAATCATGAAATTCATACTCAATAAGATTGAAGCTAAATCTGGGGTAAAAGTCTCCACAGTCGGACACATAAAGCTGTGGAATGAAATGGTTGGACGCATTGCAGATTTTCGCCAGGAATGTATGGATGAATATGCGAGAAAAGTACGGTGCCGGGAGGTCGCTGAATAAATAACTTATATGGGGGCTGAGAGACATTACGGGAAAATCTAAGGGTGGCGGTCTCTCGCACCTCCCGTGCAAAGGGGTAGACTGGGAAATTGGTTCCGGTCTGCCCCTTTTTTTTGGTCTTTACTCAGGGTGGTTTACCCGGTGTCGGGTGGAGCGTCCTGCGGGAAAATCAAGGAAAACTGGAGGTGAGAAATATGAAATTTAAAGTAGGTGATATTTGGAAAGAAAGATTTACCTGGATATAGGGTAGAGATATTGGCCGGGCATCAAAAAGGCCAAGAAACAGTTATTGTAGAAGAGGATGAGGTGAGAAAATCATGCGAGATTTAATCAAAGCAATCACAACAATCGGGATATTCGCTGCTGGAATTTTCTGGATGTATGCGGTGGCGTTTATCGTGATGGGAGGACTGGGAAAATGATAAAACAAAGACTCAAGAAATTAGACAAAATTGACGAGATTTTCGAGAATGCTGAACACCAGGCGGATGCGATCGTGGAAATTTACAAGACCGTATTCCCTGACTGGGATGCAATCGAGAAAATCAATGGCTGGCCATCGTGCGGGGAAGACCTGGCATTATACATCTGCGACAAATTCATACAGTTCGATACAAAACATCATCCTGATGTAATGGCCGGTGGTTTATGGTTGAATAACGGATTTAGCCGCAACAAGAAGCTGAAACCGTGGGAAATTGATATGTCAACCGCGAAAATCACCTATAAAGCTGTTTTGAAAGCAGCGTAACGCGGGAAACCGGCCTCTCTCCGGGGAGGCCCCCTGCTGTGTGAGCCCGAGAAATCAGACTCATGCAGGAGGGGAGGAGGTTTTATTATGATAATAAACAGAAAGGAACTGCTGGACGCGCTAAAGATTGCTAATAGGATCGTCCCGAAAAGCTCCAGTATGCCTATCTTGGCGACTGTGCAGTTGGACGGGAAATCGGCCACGTTACAGGCGACTGATCTGGAAACGGGTGTTGAAATCCCGCTGGAAATTCCCAAGACTGCCGAGAAATACACGTTATCTGCCCACCGGCTCACGGACATCGTGCGCTCGCTGGATGCTGATGAC
>Ga0222696_1001004_pt1 | contig 9874 bp, 6 predicted proteins | sample AntAcemetage1400_FD_179817 | JGI IMG/M metagenome (GOLD analysis project Ga0222696, IMG submission 179817) | Saline water microbial communities from Ace Lake, Antarctica - #1400 | ecosystem: Environmental > Aquatic > Non-marine Saline and Alkaline > Saline | place: Antarctica: Ace Lake | collected... | reverse complement strand
TCAAAAAATGTGCAAGCCTAGCTCTTGACAGGGCGTCCGCTGATCTGTTGACAGGGGGTGGGCGTTTTGCCACTCCGTAGCAGATTATGGAGCCAATAAGAATTATATCAACAGTGAAGTAGATGGAAACTTCTTGTCTCCAGAAGGTTTATGAACATTTTTGATAACGACAACTGCAAAGGAGAGCTAATATGAGACTTCAAAATATACGGGGCGTTGTGCTGATAACTGGGATTTTCCTCGCTCTGATTGTAAGCGGAACCCTTGGTTGCGCCAGTGTCAACGTGGATATGGTACAAGCACCGATGGTCTCAAATATGGTGGACAAGATCACTGACACAAAAAGCGCACGTCTGGTGAAGGATGGGCTTCCAGGCCAAATACTGTCGGTGACCGCCATTACAGAGATGTCGCCGAATAACCTTAGCCTTCTGAAAGAATCTGCTTTGCTCTATTGTGTTTATGGCCTTTTCATTGAGGATGAGGATCCCGAATACGCAAAAGAATTATATTCTATCGGTAAGGAGTATGGGCTAAGGGCTTTAAAGCAAGATGATAAGTTTAGAGAAGGGCTTGAAGGTGGGAAAAAGATTTCCGAGCTGGTGGATAATCTTGGTAAGAAATATGCTGAGGCCCTGTGCTGGACCGGGTTGAATGGCGGGCTTTGGCTCATTCTTAGCCTGGATGATCCTGCAGTATTAACGGAAATGGCGGATATCGTTGCGCTGGTAAAACGATCCATCGCTCTGGATGAGACCTATTTCTATGGGACAGGGAAAATTTTTATAGGTGCCTACTATGCACTGGTTCCTTCATTCTTAGACCCGGCGGGAGGGCCGAAGAATTCCAGGAAGATGTTCCAGGAAGCAAGATCAATTTCTGACGGAAAGTTTCTGCTGGTGGACCTTTTTGAGGCACGCTATCTTGACACAGCCATAAGAGATCAGAAGCTTTTTAAAAAGCGTCTAAAAGACGTACTTTCCGCTGATTCCGGTGAATTAAAAGGGGCGTATCTGATCAATGAACTGTCAAAGATGAAGGCCAAATACTATTTAAAACATCAAGATGCCCTTTTTTGAAACAGAAAAGAGATCAGGGTCAAACCTCGACAATTAGCAAACAGAGTTCTGGATTGAGATGACGTTGGAACATGGCAAAGGCCGAGGGGAGTCCTGAATGCAGTCTTTAATGGCATGGCAAACTCTCTAGCGAAGCACGAGAGGGTTGAAATCTGTGGATTCTGCTCGATGTTTATTAAGCAGTACAAGAGGTACACCGGCAGGAACCCAAAGACGGGAAAACAAATCAAGGTAAAGCCAAAAAAGCTGCCTTTTTTTAAATGTGGTAAGGAATTGAAGGAGAGGGTGGATATCTAAAAAATGAAGGAAGCCAAAGGAGGAAATTTATGAAACAACTGAAAAGGGACCTGCAGGCGGTATCGAAAAGCCTGAAACAGCTGACGTTGAGAACGGAAAAGATTGTGAAGAAGGGTATTTATATTGGGGTGTAACCCATAAGAGAATGAAGAACCCATTGGAGGCCTGCGGGGATATTTCCTTTACAACGTTTTTGGGTAAGGCTGATAGGATTTGAATTTGCCGACACACTGTTGTAGGGGGACCTTGGTCTGGTTTCAGCGCCGGTGAAAGGAGAAAACCATGGATCATATCTCAAGAGAATCGAATGAAATCGCACAAGATATTGTCGGTGACATGATGCACGTTCTGAAAAGGGAAGTCACGGTCCGCATTATGTTACTCATCTTGTTGCCGCTTTTCTGTTTAGTTTCCGCATGTGGCACTGAGAAATCCAGCGATGAATTGAACTCTGTTAAATCCAGGGTTGAATACATAGAGAAAAGATTAGATGGACTTGAAGGCACAATAACTAAAAAGCTGGGTCGTCTTGAGCAAAAGGTTAACAGTCTTGAGCAAACAATGACAAAAGTGAATAGGTCGCTTGCTACTATGGTCAAGACTAAATCTGTTCAAAAAAAAGCAGTTGCTACGATTAAAAAGGCTCACCATACCGTCGGTCGGGGAGACAATTTATCCCGAATAGCCAAAAGATATGGCTTGTCAGTGGTCGAACTATGCCGGCTTAACCAAATAACACCAAAAACAATCATTCGCCCAGGCCAGAAACTCATAGTCTCAAAAGCCAGGGGTAAACCATAATTAGGGTAATTGAAGATAGAATTATTAGTCTAATACTCTATCGAAAAAAGCAAGGGTACAGTCTCCATCCTTGCATAATTTTGGCCGATATGAGACAGAGGACTAATGCACGGTTCGAACCTGGCGCTGGTTCGATGTTGTGAGGGAATAGAAGCCCTCTCGGGTAAGGTTTAGTCAACCGCCCGGAAGCATACTTTCATATTTTATGGAGGTTTGCATGTTTAACGAGGTAAAGGGTGAATGCCCTGAATCTGCCCCTTAGCCCCGAGAAATCTGAATTTTGGAGGGTGCCGATCCCTTCGTGCAGGGCGCAGGCAATATGAGTGGTGCGTTAAAGACGAGTGCCATTTCATCCTCCCGGGGTCACAGACAGTATCGAGTTAAACAACGATATCGAAGTAACCAGGCAAGCATCGGAAAATCTCAAAGGTTCCTGGTGAAGCATCCCTGATCGAAGGGATAGTAGCCGAGTACGGTCGACCAACGTAAAAGGAGGCGGCCGGAAGACGCCGATGCGAGGGATGGGGACCGGTATGACCGCAATGGTTTAGCGATGAAACGGCTAATTCCCGTTGAGCGAAGGTCCCCACGGTTAATTGCCCGTGTAAGGAGAAACATTGGCACTATTCAAGGAGTGATAACCGATGATAACTGACCTGACACGGATAGGAGAAAGGGCAGGCAATGAGTTCACCTTCTCACCTAAGTGGTTTAGGTGGATAACCTGCAGGCATACAATCTGAATGGTTAACCGAAGAGCCGGATGTCTGGGAAATCCGCTTGTCCGGTTCTGAGAGGGGCCGGGGAACAACCGAAGGTATGGCTGAGATAAAGTGGCACCGCCGGGAAACCAGGCGGCAAACGGAGAAAACAAACTTCAGCCTGTAGCCATGGGAGGCCCCGGTCTACTCGACAAAGTCACACCTGAGGGTATTGTCAGATACCAAAGGAAATCGAATACCCGGAACCGATGAATGTCTATCACTTCAGGAGGTGAAAAATGGCCAATACTGCTTTGATTGCAGACAACGATCTCCTTTTTGTTGAGTTCTTTGGAGAGCTATTGGAAACGCGGGGATACCACGTATTCAAGGCTTTTAACGGCGTTGAAGCCCTCGCACAGGTGGAACGCACCGCGATGGATCTGTTTTTCGTAGATATCTACATGCCTGAACTGGACGGCAGGGAGGTTATACGCCGGGCGAGAGAAAAATTTTCTTCCGATGAAATGAAGATCATCGCCATTTCCGGAGCAGCGCGTCAAACGGTGGAAGGACTGGATGAACTGGATTTCGACGCTTTCCTGCAAAAGTCCCCACTGGAAAAGATGTCCAAGGACCTGGATCTTCTGATGGATTCACTTGAGGAAGGTTGACTTGGCACTTTGGGCTTTGGACGTCGGACAAACCCATGACCCCAATTTGAGTTAACGCCGTATTTAGATGAAAACAATGCCCTTCAAGACATGATATAAACCAAGGCAGGGGGACTAATGGGAATTGCAAAAGCTCATACACAGTGTCCAAGGCACAAAGGATTATGGGCTTTTTCATTTTGAGGGTATTTGGAGGATTTCCTGATGACCATAAGACCGACCTACGAAGAATTGGAGCAAAGGGTCAAGGAGTTAGAGAAGGAATCCGCCGCGCAAGCGGAAGGGGGAGGTGTTAGGAAATCTAATGGGTAAAAAGATAAGAGGTGACCAACAAATCACATCAGCAGGGACGATACTGGTAGTAGACGATGAAGAAGATTTTCTATGGGCAACGGATACAATGCTCCAGAAAGCTGGATACAGCGTGATTCAAGCGAAAAACGGCGAGAAAGTCCTAAAGTTGCTGGAGAAAGATATTCCTGACTTAATTCTTATGGACTACCGACTACCCAACCGGAACGGCTTGCAAGTTGCCGCTGATGTGAAGCAGCGGATTCCAACAGTGCCCATCATAATGCTGACCGGGTATGCGGAGGTGGGGTCCGCAGTTGAGGCCATGAAGATTGGGGTATATGACTACGTTACAAAACCCGTAGACATTGACGACCTCCTTTTTACCATCAAACGTTGTCTGGAGAAGCAGGACCTCATAGAGGAGGTGGGGCGTTTAAGAAAGGCGATAGAGGAGCTTGAAAGGCTTATCACCACCATATCAACACGCTTCATCAACCTTAGCTCAAATGAAATTGACAGCGGGATCAGTGAGGCAGTGAAAGAAATCGGAGCATTTACCGATGTTGACCGGAGTTACGCCTTTGTGCTTTCCGACAACGGAACAAAAATAGATGATACATATGAATGGTGTGCAGAGGGTGTTAAGCCACAGACCCAAAACCTCAAAGGGATTTCAATAAATGATGAACTCCCCTGGTTTGCAAAAAGACTAAAGGAGTTTGAGGTGGTCCATGTCCCTTGTGTTGCTGATCTTCGGCCGGAAGCAAGTGATGAAAAAGAGTATTTCCAAGCGCAAGACGTTCAATCTCTGTTGGCCATCCCGATGACATATGGTGGATCTCTTGCTGGGTTTCTGAGATTCGATTCGACGCGTGCGAATAAAAAGTGGACGCAGGGCATCATCGCCCTGCTTGGAGTAGTGGGAGAAATATTTACGAATGCCCTGGAAAGGAAGCGCACTGAGGTGGCGCTACAGGAGAGCGAGGAACGCTACCGCACCGTTGCAGACTTTACCTATGACTGGGAGTACTGGCTTGCACCGGATGGGCAGTTTATCTACATTTCGCCGTCATGCGAACGGATCACCGGTTATAGTTCCGAGGAGTTTGTCAATGATCCCGGGCTGTTTGAAAAGATAATCCATCCCGATGACCATTCAACCGTCATCAATCATCTTGGCGAAGAGCAGAGCTTGGAAAAGTCAGTCTCCATCGACTTTCGTATTATCACCCGCAGAGGGGAAGAGCGCTGGATCAGCCATGTTTGCCAGGCGGTATATGGTGCCGACGAGACCTATCTCGGCCGGCGAGCCAGTAATCGAGATATTAGCAAACGAAAGCAAATGCAGGAAGAACTCCTTAAATCCAGAAAAATGGAGGCTATTGCCACCTTAGCTGGCGGTGTTGCCCATGAATTCAACAATGCCCTGATGGGAATTATGGGGAACATTGAGCTGCTTAAAATGGATTTACCTGAGGAGGAAAGGAGAGATAGATATTTTGAGGCAATGAGGGGTTCGGGGCACCGGATGTCCCGTTTGACCGACCAGTTGCTGGCCTATGCGCAGGGAGGAAAATATCAACCAAAGAATCTGAAGTTGGATGCTTTTGTGATACAAACATTGCAAATCCTGCAACATGACCTCAGCCCTGAAGTCAGGGTGGAAACACATTTCTCAAAAGATATCTCGCATATTAAGGCCGACAATGCCCAGATGCAGATGGTCCTGTCTGCCATATTGGCCAATTCAAATGAAGCTATAGAAGATGAGGGCCTTATCAGAATAACTGCTGAAAACAAGGATATTAACGAGGATTTCACAAAACAGCGTCCCGGTCTTAAGCCAGGGTATTATGTTTGTCTCACTATCAAGGATGACGGTAAGGGCATGGATGAGGAAACAATAAGCGGGATATTTGAACCGTTTTTCACCACCAAGTTTCAAGGCCGTGGGATGGGTATGGCCGCAGTGTATGGGATTGTCAAGAACCATCATGGTTGGATCTATGTGGACTCTGAATTGGGAAAGGGAACCCTCGTTCAAATTTACCTTCCTGCCATTGAGATAGAGCTAAAAAAACCAGAAAAAGCCGAAGTTGAAATAGCCACAGGAAGCGGAACAATACTGATGATTGAAGATGAAGATGTGGTTATTGAAGTTACCCAGGCGATGTTAGAGTGGTTAGGTTACCGGGTTATGGTCGCCAAGACCGGCAAAGATGCCATCCATATAGCCGAAACCTTTGATGGCCAGATTGACCTCGCCCTATTAGATATAAAACTGCCTGATATAGAAGGCGGAAAGGTCTATCCTCTGATCATGAAAGCCCGCCCGGACCTTAAGGTGGTTATTTTCAGCGGTTATGCCATTTATGGTCCCGCCCGGAAAATCCTGGATGCAGGCGCTCAGGACTTTATCCAAAAGCCATTTTCGCTTGCGACCTTATCAGAGAAACTTAAGAAGGTATTGGAGGGGAAATAACCAATAAAATTAGTCCGATTTCTTTGGAAGTCCGATGCAGGATTACCTGCTCCTGGAATTTCAAAAGGCCGAAAAACCTATGGCTGGGAAAAGAATTCTTGGCTATTTGTCGTCGATTTGACAGCTTTGACATAATGCAAGACAGCTTCTGTTTCGAGGTTATCTGATTTGACACCAACTTGAATATGTAAGCCTGAATCCCGCTGTTTTCAAAGATTTGTAGTGCCGAATTGGTTGTGCTACTATTGCTCTTATTCCAGGCCCTGTAAATGCTGAGGGGTTTTGCATAAACATCAACCTTGGTCTTGTTTCAGTGCCGGTGAAAGGAGAAAACCATGGATCACATCTCAAGAGAATCGAATGAAATCGCACAAGATATTGTCGGTGACATGGTGCACGTTCTGAAAAGGGACGTTAAGGTCCGCGTTATGTTGCTCATCTTGTTACCGCTTTTCTTTTTAGTTTCCGCATGTGGTAATGAGAAATCCAGCGATGAATTGAACTCTGTTAAATCCAGGGTTGAATACATAGAGAAAAGATTAGATGGACTTGAAGGCACAATAACTAAAAAGCTGGGTCGTCTTGAGCAAAAGGTTAAAAGTCTTGAGCAAACAATGACAAAAGTGAATAGGTCGCTTGCTACTATGGTCAAGACTAAATCTGTTCAAAAAAAAGCAGTTGCTACGATTAAAAAGGCTCACCATACCGTCGGTCGGGGAGACAATTTATCCCGAATAGCCAAAAGATATGGCTTGTCAGTGGTCGAACTATGCCGGCTTAACCAAATAACACCAAAAACAATCATTCGCCCAGGCCAGAAACTCATAGTCTCAAAAGCCAGGGGTAAACCATAATTAGGGTAATTGAAGATAGAATTATTAGTCTAATACTCTATCGAAAAAAGCAAGGGTACAGTCTCCATCCTTGCATAATTTTGGCCGATATGAGACAGAGGACTAATGCACGGTTCGAACCTGGCGCTGGTTCGATGTTGTGAGGGAATAGAAGCCCTCTCGGGTAAGGTTTAGTCAACCGCCCGGAAGCATACTTTCATATTTTATGGAGGTTTGCATGTTTAACGAGGTAAAGGGTGAATGCCCTGAATCTGCCCCTTAGCCCCGAGAAATCTGAATTTTGGAGGGTGCCGATCCCTTCGTGCAGGGCGCAGGCAATATGAGTGGTGCGTTAAAGACGAGTGCCATTTCATCCTCCCGGGGTCACAGACAGTATCGAGTTAAACAACGATATCGAAGTAACCAGGCAAGCATCGGAAAATCTCAAAGGTTCCTGGTGAAGCATCCCTGATCGAAGGGATAGTAGCCGAGTACGGTCGACCAACGTAAAAGGAGGCGGCCGGAAGACGCCGATGCGAGGGATGGGGACCGGTATGACCGCAATGGTTTAGCGATGAAACGGCTAATTCCCGTTGAGCGAAGGTCCCCACGGTTAATTGCCCGTGTAAGGAGAAACATTGGCACTATTCAAGGAGTGATAACCGATGATAACTGACCTGACACGGATAGGAGAAAGGGCAGGCAATGAGTTCACCTTCTCACCTAAGTGGTTTAGGTGGATAACCTGCAGGCATACAATCTGAATGGTTAACCGAAGAGCCGGATGTCTGGGAAATCCGCTTGTCCGGTTCTGAGAGGGGCCGGGGAACAACCGAAGGTATGGCTGAGATAAAGTGGCACCGCCGGGAAACCAGGCGGCAAACGGAGAAAACAAACTTCAGCCTGTAGCCATGGGAGGCCCCGGTCTACTCGACTAAGTCTCTGTTTCCTGGTTTCTAATATCAATCCAATTTGTGGAATTTGACATCATAATTATCTCAGGCATTTAATTACCCACCTATACGTGGTTTTTCATCATGATTCATTTTTGTTATAGGAACAAATGGAGAATTTCCTAATGGCCAGAAAACCGACCTATGAAGAATTGGAAAAGAGTCTAAAGGAATTGCGTGGAGAGATCTTAAAGAGAGAGCATGTGGAGAAGGAATTGCTTGTAATGAGGGGACGGCTACAACATCTGATCACATCCAGCCCCGCAGTTCTTTATACTTCCAACCCCGGCGGTGATTATGGGGCCACCTTTATAAGCGAAAACGTTAAGGGACAAATTGGATACGAACCGCAAGAGTTCGTGAATGATCCCATGTTCTGGGCCAACCACATCCATCCTGAAGATAGATCACGAATCCTTGATGGGTTATCACAGCTTTTTGAGAAGGGATTCCACTCCCACGAATATCGTTTTCAACACAATGATGGCACCTATAGATGGATGCGAGACGAGCTTCGATTGGTGCTCGACGGTGAGGGCCATCCGGTTGAAATTGTGGGATACTGGATAGATATCGATGATCGTAAGCAGGCAGAACAAGAGCTTCAGAAGGCTCATAACAAATTGGAAGAACGGGTAAAGGAACGGACTAAAAAACTGTCAAAAGCAAACGAGGAACTGAAAGTTGAAAATATAGAGCGTAAGCAGGCCGAGGATGGGCTACGGGAGAGCGAAGCGAAATATAGGCAGTTATCTGATTCATTACCTCAAATCGTTTTTGAAACAGATGAAAAAGGTAATTTGACTTTCACAAATCGCATGGCTTTTGATATTTTAGGTTACACAAGAGAAGATTTTGAAAAAGGGCTGAATGCACTTCAGATGTTAATACCTGAAGATCAGGATCGGGCTCTCAAGAACATTCAGAGGGTTTTGAAAGGCGAAAAATTAGGAGGTACTGAATACACAGCGCTGACGAAGGACGGCCGCAGATATCCTGCGGTGGTATACTCCACTCCTATTATTAGTGAAGGGAAATCTGTTGGTATGAGAGGAATCGTGGCTGACCTCACCGAGGTCGAGCAGGCACAAAAGGCACTACTGGAGAGTGACGAACGTCTTAGGATTGCGGGAAAGGCCGCTTATGATCTGATTTATGAATGGGATGTAGCAAGTGAGGCTCTGGAGTGGTTCGGGGATGTTGACGGATTGCTGGGATACAGAAAGGGTGAGATATCAAGAGATATCAATGCGTGGCTTGACTTGATAAACCCCGAGGATAGGGTCACACTTGAGAATGCGGTTGAGCTTCACAAAACATCAACAGAATCTATTCAATACGAATACAGGGTAAGACATAAGGACGGCACATACAGGCACTGGAACGACCACGGGCTTCCCCTTCTCGATGACAAAGGCTGTCCATACAAGTGGGTCGGTGTTTGCACTGACATCACCGAACGCAAGCGTTTTGAGGAAGCGCTGCGGGAGAGCGAGAAAAAATACCGAACCCTTCTGGGAACTACATTGGAAGGCTGCTGGCTGTTAAACCGTGAAGTCAAAACCATCGAAGTTAACGCGGCTCTTTGCAAAATGCTTGGTTACAGTCAAGATGAGATGCTTGGCAAGACACCATTTGACTTCGTGGATGATAAAAACCGCAAGATTTTTATTGAGCAAACTTCAAAAATATCTGACACAGAACATCGCAGTTATGAAATTACCCTGAAAAAAAGGAACGGTGAAGACCTGCACACCTAT
>Ga0222696_1001000_pt1 | contig 9890 bp, 12 predicted proteins | sample AntAcemetage1400_FD_179817 | JGI IMG/M metagenome (GOLD analysis project Ga0222696, IMG submission 179817) | Saline water microbial communities from Ace Lake, Antarctica - #1400 | ecosystem: Environmental > Aquatic > Non-marine Saline and Alkaline > Saline | place: Antarctica: Ace Lake... | reverse complement strand
TCAATCTTCACTGGGTATACTCCGACCGCAAGTCAAATTCAGAAATCTATTAATTTCTTTTCCGCTTCATTATAGATTCCATCAATGCTTTTCTGAATGTTAATCGTGTGCTTGATGGCTGTTTCTATCCTGCAGTAATGTTTAACATCATCAAGGGATAATATCCTTCCTTTCCTCTCTTGCATCACCCTGATTTGCAATCTTGGCAATTTTTTTCAGATATGATTTCAGCATACAGATTACCTGGGTTTAACATGTTGTTATCATTTTATAACGAAAGCATCAGGTGTTCCGAGAAGCGGCGCCCCTTTCGGAGTGCCGCTTCTCGCAATCACTCTGCATGCATATGTTCTGTTTCAGCCTATGGTTTCTACAAAGTAAGCTTCGTCCCACAGCCCTGTTTCCACCTCTGGAAATGCAATAAGGTTAGGGAACCGCCCAAGAATTGGTACTTCTAATAACCGTTTGAGTTTTTGAGCCATATTGTCCGGAGATACTTCCCCATCCGACTCCACGTATAAATGTATATGGTCCGGGGCCAACCACAGGAGACTGGCAAAACCACCCACTGCCTCGCTACAAGTCATGATAGTATCACTGATGAGGTCGATAGTAGTTGCTGGCTCCGCAAAGGCTGGTCTTCTGCCGACCACGTTCCAGGCAAAATGGTACTTGATCTCAAGCATCACATCGTCGGGATTACGGGCCAATTTTTGCAGAGCCAACGCCCGTTGATACTTTACCTTATCGGAATCAAGCAGTTTTTCTAAGGTGATCTCCGCAGACTGGGCTTTGGGCTCCGGCCGAGTTTCCTGCCCGGATGACGGGACCAGTTTCAACATCGGCTGAAAAGCATGGCATTCAAAAAAAGTAGGATTCTGTGTTGACCGGTTTAGATAACAAAGCACTTCTTCTTGAAAACTCAAATCCTGGCAAAAGCTGCACCTGCCATGAATGAATGGTTTGGATGACTTGGCACACTCCAGACATTTTACAGGAAAATGATTCCGAGATGACGTTTCCTCCAATTCCATATCTCCTTACATGATCATATCGGGCATTTGAAACGCTCAAGGTGGATTGCCCGCAAAGACAGAACCAGTTAGCATATAGTTTCTGGGGTTGGGCCATGCTAACTTATTGAATATTATAGCTTAACGTCCTAAAAATAAGTGTTTTTAGGCCCAATATCCCCCTTTAGCCGGTCCGATGCGGCTGACAATTCCGTGTTTTTTTATATACCCGATATTTTTTTCAATAGAGGTTGTACTGATTTGTACCATATACCTTATTACCCTTTTTATTACCCTTTTTAAAGGGTATTACCCCTTTTCTGCCAAACCGCCCCGGGACCCCGGCCCAGACATTCCACGAATCCGGCCTTTTGTAAATTTCTCAGCACTTTTCGAACCATATCCCGGCTAACCCCCATGCACGTGCGTTCAAGTTCATACAGCGTGAATCTTCCGGAAAATGCCTTAACCGCTGCCTCGATCTGCTTTGTTTTGGCTCCGCGAGGGCTCTTCAGGTGATCGACGCGATCTTCAAATTCACGATAAGCGTTTTTGAGAATGGAGAGAGTGTAATTGATGAAAGGCCATGGGTCATGCTTGCCTTCATGCCAGCCCTGCGAGCTTTGCTCAAGCGTTTCGTAGTAGCGTTCTTTGTTTTGTTCGATCAGCCTTTCCAGGCTGACATAGCGGCCAACTTCAAGCTCTGCGTGATAACAGGTCAGCAGCAAAAGGAGACGCGAGACGCGGCCATTGCCATCGCGAAAGGGATGAATGCACAGGAAATCGAGATTTAAAGCGGCCAGGAGGATAAAAGGATGAGCCCATCGTTCTTGAAGCCCTCGAGACCAGAGTTCAATCATTTCACTCATAGCTTTAGGCGTTTGATCTGCAGGAACAGTTTCAAAGCGCACCCGCTGACGTCCATCAGGGTATTTCTGGATGATATCTATATTCTTTTCCTTATACTTGCCTGCATCCCATATCTGCCCGCGCGAAAGTTTATGCAATTTCAGGATAGTTTTCTCTGAAACGGTAATTTCCCCGGCCTTTTCATGGATGAGTTGTAAAGCATCACGGTAGCCCCGGACCTCCTCTTCATCCCTGTCCTTCAAAAGCGATTTCCCCAAAATAAGGGTATCGATTCGAGACCGGTCAACATTTATGCCTTCAATCCGGTTCGAAGAAATAGCGCTCTCAATCAAGGCATGCTCACGAAGAATCTTGAGCTTCTGAGCTGATTGATGAGTGAACAATTCCTGCTTGCCCTGTGCTTTACTCAAATCGGCCAGATACCAACTGGTAATAGTGGGAATTGTTGATGGCTCCGCAGAAAATTGTCGCAATGTCATCATAACAGTTTCTTTCCGTTACACATTAACCCTTCCGCTGTGAATTGGGCCATTCTGTTTGTCATGCACTTACCTGTTGGGAATCCTCCAGTACTTGATCCCCGGAGCCCCTTCCTGACATTCGGGACATCGCCTTTCGTGCATGTCTGATCCGTTTGTTCCATACACATAGCCACAGATGGTACACTCGGTCTTGTACGCATACTGCCCATGATCGGTCCCCGGAACGCCGCAAAGACCGCAGCACTGCTGGCAGTTAGGATTCAGGTAGCCGATTTCTACGGACTCGCCGCTGCCTTCCTGCCATTCAATTTGTATATCGATGTCGTTCATACTGATCTCCTTTACCAACCAGTAAGTATTCAGTTTCTGGATAAATACGATTTCTGAAAATGCCTGCGAGCCGCTTACCGCAATCCCTTCATAGCTTTGTCATTGACGATACCTTTCTCAGTTGCGAGAAAGGCGAAGAATTTTTTGAGCGCTACCCTAAGCTGATCTGGTGTGGTTGAATCCCAGACCTTCCGTTTCCACCATTTTTTGAAATGAGTATTGACCATTCCGCGAGTGATCTCTTCGATACTTTCGACATCGGTCTGCCGGCAGATGAAATCGATGAACAGATCGGTGATAGTAGAGTGATTTCGAGCGGTTCTTTCAGTATATTTTGTCAACAGGTATTCGTAGAACTCCTCATTTAGCTGGACCAATTGGCGGCGAAACGGTTCCCTTTCCTTTTCAGCTTCCTCCAGCAGCTTCAAATATTCCTCAATCTTATCGCCTGGAATAGTTACTTTTCCAGTGTAGACCTTGGCCATATCCTTGCCCCCCTAAAGTCTTGGGTACTATTTAGGAACAGAACATAGTACATTCGCATAATGTGAACCACTCCTTCTCTATCCCAAACCTGTATATGGCGTCTTCAAGTCGTCCAGATGCCCCATCAGCGTCTGCCTTCCTTCTGTTTTCCAAAATGATCCTGAAAATCTGCGTTCATCTGCGTCCCATCAGTTTCAGGACCGGGGGGAGAACCAAGAGGCATGCCAACATGCCCATCAGCGATCCAAGGACCATGACTCCCCCTAAGCTTGCCAGTCCCCGGTGCTGGGCGAAGAGGAGGCCGCCGAATCCGATCATTGTGGTGGTGAAGCTCAGGGCCACGGCCGTTGGGGTGCTGGTATGAAACAGCCCCTTCTCGTCTGGCAGGGCGCCCCCGGGCTGGTACAGAAGTTCTCCTGAACGGGCCAGTAGGTGGACCCCCCCATGCACTCCGATGGCAATGAGGATCGGAATGGCAAAGAAATTGGCCAAGTTAAAGTTCAGACCAAACCAGCCCATAATCTCAAGGAGCCATAGCATACTTGTGCCTAAAGGTAACATGGTAAGAAACACATAGCGAAAAGAGCGTGAGTAGAGCCACAAAATGAGGACCACTAAAACGATGGTCAGGGCTGCGGCGAAAAGAAAGGTCCTGTGCATCATACGGGCTGACTCAAGCACGCCCACGGGAACGCCACTCACATCGGGATCTACACGACGCAACTCCGAGACAAAGTGCCCTAGAGCGTCAAAATCCCAGACATCTCCCTTTGGAATAACCTTTATTTGATAGGAGCCGTCTTTGCCCACATAGAGATCTCTGAGTGATGGGGGGAGGTCCTTAGGTGTCACTGATCCGGCAGACAGCCATCGTTTCAACTGCTTAAGAGATTTCTCTATATCCCTGCCCAAACCGGCCTGAAGGCCTTTAAGGAGTCTTGCCCTCTTTCTGTCCTGTTTGAGCAACTCGGCGGCCGACTCAAGGTATTCCAGGTCCTGATCAATCAGGGCAAGTTCCGAACCGGCTCCGGCGGCAAATAATTTCTCCTCCAACCCCTCTAATGCGTAGGAGAGCCGGGACAAAGCCCTGATCAATTGTTCCGGATTGAGGGGAGGGGAGGGTAGGGCATTGGCCGGAATATGTTCCAATGCTTTGGCTGCCTCTTCATATATAGCCGATTTTCGGGCCTGTTTTGTCGGGATGAAATCGAGGATACTTTCCACCTTCCCCACAGAGGGCATCTCCTCCAAGGTCTTAGTCAGGCGCTTGGCATCTTTAAGATTGTCGGCAGTAAGAATGGCATACCAGGTGGATTCATCCGATTCCTCAATCAGGGTCCTTTCGTATTCTACAGATTCAAGGCCTCTGGCCTGAAGTTCTAACAGATTGTAGTTGAAATGCACTTTTAAAAGACCTGGAAGTCCGGCCAAGGTTATGGCAATTAGGATTAAAAGCGCCCATCCGGGTCTTATTGAGAGACGTTCTAAGAAAGGGAGGGCGGTTACCTTAGGCACTGACGAAGGGAAGAGCTTTTTCCTCCCGGCTATTAACAACATGGCAGGAAGTACGGTTAACATGGACAAGAGGCAGAGAAGCACCCCTGTTCCACCGATGAGTCCCAATTCAGCTAATCCGATAAAGTCAGCCCCGAGGACCGAATAAAAGGCGCAAACCGATGTGATTGCGCCCAAAATTATGCCGGGACCGGTCCTGAAAATGGTAGTATGGACCGCATCGTCTACGTTTAAACCGCGCTTGTTGGCCTCAACATAGCGCATAACCATATGAATCCCGAAGTCTACACCAATGCCAACCAATACTAAGGCAAAAACAATGGACAATAGATTCAGCTCGCCTACCGTTATCGTGGCAAATCCAAAGCTCCAGGCTATGGCCATTATTAAGGATATCAAGAGTAGGAGAGGCCTTACCCATCCATGGAGTATGGCCACAAACAGGATAGAAATAAGGGCCACAGCAATTATGGCTGCCCTGGTCATGTCTCTGTTCGTGGTTTCCATCTCATCGGCCTGGAGCGCCGGCCTTCCCGTTAGACCAGCCTCGATGTCAGGGAATTCCGCTTGTGTGGCTTCAATGGCCTGGCGCACCACCTGGAGGGGTTTGCGTATGACGTCCATGCTTCCGAAATCTTTGTGCGGCAGAAGACGCATGACCAGCAGTTTACCGGAAGAGGTAAAAAAATAGCGGCTCCCGGTCTGAGACAGATCGAATACGGACTGGTATGACGCCTTTTCTAACAGGATATCATCCATATTCTTGAGAAAATCCTTCAACACATCGAGGGCCTGCCCCATAATTGCCGGATCCATATCAGGGGCGCTCCCTTCCTCCCCTCCCAGGAGCCGGGCTACCATTTCAAGAAAGCCGGATAAGGATCCGTCGCTCGTCCAGGTATCTATGAAAGGGGCGAGGAAGAGAATGGTCTTGGACAGGGCTTTCGCCTCTTGGGGGGAAGCAAAAAGGAGCGCGCCGCTGCCCAGATCCCGTGCTGATATACGGTAGTAGACGGCCTGGATAAGGTCCTGGTGTTGGGCAAGGCGGCGGTTAAGGGCTTCCGCAAATTGTATGGACTTCTTTTTCCCGGCTTCGGTTCCACCGGTCTTTATAACAACATAGAGGTATTCCTGATCTCCGAAGTTTTTGAGATGCTCTATATACTTTTTTTGAAAGGGCACGTCAGGGGATACAAGTTTGTCCTGGTCGCTATTCAAGCGCAGGAAGAGGAAGGAGAGAGAAGCCGATATTATGGCTAATATCAGGCCTCCCGCAATGACGGCGCCGGGATGGGCGGATACGAGGCGCCAGAGCGAGGTTAAGAGGCCTTCCTGGATTTGTTTTCGAATGCTCATGCGGTTTTTGCGGTGCGAAGCCCTAAGTTCTTGACCGTTGTCCAGGCAGAACCGGGGAATTTGTGGGCATCTTTTAAGACTTTATCGATGGCCTCAAGAAAGCAATCGGCGTCGGCATTATCAATAATCAACGGTGGGAGTATCTTAACCGTATCTAATCCGTGCCCGGCGACCTGGGTCAGGATATTATGTTTTTCCAAAAGGGGGATGGTAATCATCTGGCAAAAGAGTTCTTCATTCATTTTGTGAAGGAGTTTCCAGCCGGTCTTAAGGGTAAATGACTCGGGCGCACCAAACTGTATTCCGATCATTAGACCTTTTCCGCGGATTTCGTGGAGCAATTCGTAGCGGTCGGCTAAGTCTTTTAGACCGTTCATGAGATATCCCCCCATACGGGCCGAACGTTCGATCAGGTTTTCCTGCTCGATCACATGAAGCGTGGCAAGTCCGGCGGCCATGGCCAGGTCATTTTGCCCGAAGGTGTTGGAATGGGCGAAACACCGATCCATACTGTCAAAGACCTTAGAATGGATCTCCCGCTTAGTGATAACAGCCCCTACCGGGATATATCCCCCTGAGAGGGCCTTGGATACGACTAACAGATCCGGGACAACATCCCAGTGATTCAGCGCAAACATCCGGCCTGTGCGACCGAGACCAGTCTGGACCTCGTCGGCGATAAGAAGGGCCCCGTATTCATCGCACAGGCGCCGTACGCCCGGCAGGTAGTCGTCATCAGGGATGAATACGCCCTTGCCCTGAATCGGCTCGACAATAAACGCGGCCACGTCCCTGGCTGAAAGGGCGGAATCCAGGGCGTCCAAGTCATTGAAAGGAACGGGGATGCAGCCGGGCAGGAGAGGTTCATTGCGCCCCCTGAATTCCTCGGTGCCGTTCACAGAAAGGGCACCTAAGGTCAGCCCGTGAAATGCCCGGTCGCAATAGACGACCTTGCTCTTTCCGGTGGCCTGTCTGGCAAATTTAAGCGCTCCTTCCACCCCTTCAGCCCCTGAATTGGTGAAAAACACCGCTTCCAGGTCCCCCGGGGCGATACGGGCCAGTGCCTCGGCCAAAAGCCCGGAAACGGTCCCCACATCCATCTGGACCATGCTCGGCGGGCCGTTCTCCATCATATCACGCAGGACCTGGGCCACTAAGGGATGGTTGCGCCCGATGTTGAAAACGCCGAACCCGGCCAAAAAATCGAGGACCTCCCTGCCATTTTCGTCTGTAAGCCGTGCCCCTTTTGCCGAGGTATAGTTGCGGTTAAAGCCAATAACCTCCAATACACGCACAAATTGCGGATTCACGTATTGGCGGTGCAGGTCATAGGTCTCTTTAACACGGCTCTTTATAATGGATGCAATATCCATAATCGATGGAGCCCCGCCTTCTGAAGATTTGTAGATTTAGTGTAGCCGTTTACGGGTTCAGAGGTTCAGAGTTCAGAGGTTAACTGGATGAAGAAGTCTAATGTAATGAGGGCGCTGTGTCAAGCAGGGAGACAGCACGTCAGTCATTGATTTGCCCGGTTCCTTTTAGGCGTTGGTAGACCCTCATTGGAAAAATGAGACCGAAGAAAGGGATCATATACATGGCTGCGAGAGTAGGTTCCAAAGGGCCAAAAAATTCTGAGGCGAAGACAAGGACCAGGACATTGTTCATGTTATCTTTGGCCTCTGCTTCGAGGCATATGATCTCCCCTTCCATTCTGAGCCCTTTCCCTGCCAGAACCGGATGGCCGATGTCCAGGTCATGGCGAGATAGAGGGTTCCAACTGCAGGAAGGCAAAGGATCCATGCTTTTGTCAGGCCATAGAATCTAAGGGTCGGGAAGTAGCTGAGGGCCATGGCGCAGAGGGCACAGGCGGAAATTATTTTTGCAATGGTCGAGGGAAAGAACAGCCCTGCAACCGGCAACCAGAAAACAACGATCATTATGGCAGTACAGAGAAAGAGGAGCAAGGTAGAATAACGAAGCTGGTTAAAGGCGGTACGCGCCACCATGTCCCAGATTGCTCTGAGGTCGTCATAGGGGCGAAGGCTGCACGCAGAATGAGAAAGGCCGATCCATATCCTCCTGCCGGAGGATTTAACCCGTTTTGCTAAGGCGCAGTCATCGATCAGTTCGCTTCGCAGGGCGCCAAAGCCCCCGATTTCCTTGATTGCTTCCGTTTTGACGAGGATACAGCCCCCGGCAGCCGCGGCAACCCACGGAAATGTGGAATTGGAAAGGCGGAAAGGATAAAGCATCTTGAAAAAATAAATAAAGGCCGGCATCAGCAGCCGCTCCCAAAATCTGACCATTCGCAGGGTCACCATCAGTGATATTAATTGGAGACCATCTTCGCGCATCTTTTTCCGAAGCGTCTGAAGGATGCCCGGTTTGAGTTCAATGTCGGCATCGAGAAGGAGCAACAACTCCGTATCAACATACCTGAGACCCTGTTCAAGGGCCCAGAGTTTGCCGCTCCAGCCTGATTTGGGGAGGCTGCCTGAAATAACGCGCAGGTTTTTCCCGGCAGAAGCCTTAGCTGCGCGGGCCGTGCCGTCAACAGACTGGTCATCCACAAGGATGATGTTGAGATTATCCCCCTGGGTCTTGAGGCCTGTAAGGGTGGTTTCGATTACCCCGGCTTCATTTCTCGCAGGGATGAGAACCGTTATATCACTCAGATCCTCTTCAGAAAAATCCGGAGCAGCATCCAAAGACTCGGATGTGGCCCAGGGACGCCATGGGAGAAGCAGTATAACAATCCATATACAGGCTCCAGCTATGGCTAAACAGGTCAGGTTCATAAGAATCATTAAACTATACCGCAAAGCGGGATGCGAATAACGCTTATGACGTTACTCTGCCGGGCAACCGTGATTACCTCTTTTCCAAGGGCCGCGAAGGGCTAAGGGCTCGCGCAAAAATAACTTCACATTTTCGCATCCCATCTTCAGATCATCTTCGGCCGCGTCTCAATGGCAGGTAAGCGAGCTTGTGAGACTCCGAAATCCTCGAAATAGTCCTACTATTCCTTTGGTTTCGGAGTCTTCCCTTACCTGCTCAATCGGTGCAGCCAAATCTAACCTAAATCTGGGCGCCAATTCTGGGAACTTATTTTTGCGCGAACCCTAAGTCGAAAAGGAATAAATATTGAGAGATCAACAAAGCTTATCACACGGGAAATGGGAGTGCAAATATCATATTGTTTGGATGCCAAAATATCGAAGAAGGGTATTATAGCGAGAGGCGGAATTACCCTAATCAAACTGTGACTCCATTTTATTCGCTTGAAAAGCCGATACTCTTTCATTAATATGAAGCAGATAACCGTTGATATTTTTATTAAAAATAGGAAACGCTGTGCAGAAATATTTGATGACGTTTATTCTGATCATAACGATTCTCCATGCCTTGTTTATCCCAGGTTCAGTCTCAGGGAATCAGGAACGTCAAAGTGTTATGATAGAGAACCCGCATCGGACCTTGAAAGTGGGCTGGAACAATCTATACCCGTACCAATACAGCAAAGACATTCATGGGTATGGAACCCTTTTTGGGCTTGACATCAAACTGATTCGGGCCATTGCGGAACAAATTGATTATGACCTGGTATTTACGAAATGTATATGGGAAAAGCAATTACAGATGCTGAAAAACGGACAGCTGGATGTGGGCCTCAATGCCATAAAGCTGTCTGAACGCGAACAGGATTTTTGGATTAGTGATTCGGTCCGCAGATATGATTCGCATATTTCTAACAAAGCGTATTTCAGGGAGGTGGGGCAAGCGCGGATTGGCACAGCTTTCTTGTTTGACTTGACTTGATTTGGGACGTCAGATTGAA
>Ga0222696_1000996_pt1 | contig 9930 bp, 1 predicted proteins | sample AntAcemetage1400_FD_179817 | JGI IMG/M metagenome (GOLD analysis project Ga0222696, IMG submission 179817) | Saline water microbial communities from Ace Lake, Antarctica - #1400 | ecosystem: Environmental > Aquatic > Non-marine Saline and Alkaline > Saline | place: Antarctica: Ace Lake | collected... | reverse complement strand
CCCCCCCCCCCGCTAACTGACGCCTATAGCGTAAGTTGCAAGTATATACCATTAGAATATAATCTCCTTTTATTTAGATATGTAATACACAATTATTGGGTAGCATATAACACTTCAATAAAATTTTACCTACCTTACCGAAAATTTGTTATAGTATTTAACGAATTTATCGATATTTGTATATGGACAATTTCACACATATCCATAAATAGAATTGATAAAATGGAGAGGATTTCGTGAAAAAATCACATAATCATAATAATGAAAATCATAGAAAACCTTTAATACTTATCTTAGAAGCTAATGTCGATTATAGGAAAATTGTTATACGATTTTTTTTTAAATTTGGTTTATACCCAGTAGGCACTGGTACTATTAAATAAGATGATGAAATTTATAATAATTAGTCTTCAAAAAAGGAAAAATTGTTTGGAGGTATATAATGAATCTGATAACTCTATTAAATAAGAAAGTGAGATTTTATGTACTTAATATATAAAAATTTGTTAATTTCTATGTTAGGCCGAAGTTTAATTTCGTTAATTAATCAAAAATTCTTAAAAAAAAACAAATTTAAGGAGTAATTTTATGAATTACAAAAAAGTAATATTATTATTTACTATTCTTACATTTGCAGTATTTAGCACTGCTTTTGCTGAAATCCGGACTCAGGGTATTAGTGGAGATGTTACTCTATCCCAGCCAATACCATCCGGAAATAATGTAGAGAATGCAATTGTTGAATTTTATCAGGGTACAACTTTAGTTGATCAGACTTCACCGACTGAATTTGGTCATTATGAAATGTCACTTTTACCTGGCACTTATACTGTTGCTGTAAACGCTGATGCTCTGCCAGACTATTTTGGTGACATAATTGATGATGTGATAGTGTACCAAGACCAAGTAACTACTGGCGTGGATTTTTTTCTGCTACAACCCCCTGGCATTAAAGGTGAAGTATTTCTTGTAGGAGGAAGCGGAAATGTTGAAGATGTAGAGATCAAAGCAGAATCAGATGTTGAGACTTTTATTTTCCATCCAGATAGTGATGGTTCATACCGTAAAGCTGGAATGCCTCCAGGTATTTACACCGTTACATATTTACTTAATGATTATAAAGAAGTAATAATTCCTGATGTTGATTTAACAGTTACACCTGCCGTGATAGAAGATCTTGGAACTACTGAGCTTTTTGCCTATGCATATGTCGAAGGTCATATCACGCTTGTTAATGGCGTAGGAGATCCTGAAGATGTCGAATTCGTTTTTGAAGAGACTGATACAGGTATTACTTGGTTTCCGATAGAAGTTACTTTCTACAATGTGCAAAGCTTAGAGGCTGATTATACCGCAAAATTTGAAGTTGATGCTGAGATTATTTCTTTGACTGAACATGCTGAATTATCTGGCTATTTTAATTCCGAAAACATACCAGTTCTGCTCGAAGCTGGAGAAACATATGAAGCTCTTGATTTGACATTATTGTATATACCCTTTGGGTGGATCGAAGGAAATATTGCGCTTGTTGGTGGAACTGGAAATGTTCAGGATGTAGAATTAATTGTTTATGATGCAGATGGATTTGAAATTGAACCCCTTGTTGAACCTACTATTGATGCTTATGGAGATTATGTAATTGAAATGATTACCGGTGTTTTCTCTGTAGAAGCAAGTCTTTTATATTATGCTCCTTCTACAATAGAAGATATTGTCGTTATTTCCGGACAACATAATGAGGGTAATGATTTTGTCCTTGAATCTGCAGCACCTGCTTACCTTGAAGGCACTGTTACACTTAACGGAACCGGAAATGTAGAAAATGTTACAATTACTGCAACACACCCTGAATGGGGTGCATTTACAGAACACCCCGATGCATCAGGTTATTATCATATGGATCTGCTTGCACCAGACGGATCAACTGATTATGATGCAAAAGCAGAATTAACAGGTTTTTTCCCTGCACAGAAAACAGTTACTTTAGACCCTCTTGAAACTACAGAATGGAATCCGCAATTAGGACCTGCTTGTACGATTTCAGGAACAGTAACTTTACTACCCCCTTTAGATCCCACTGGATGTGAACTAGATTCTATTGTTGTTCAGTTGTTAAATTTAAACTTGATTGAACAACAACGTGTTACAATGGATTCACCTGGACTATACCAATTTTTTGTCGGTGAAGGTACTTATGTAGTGAGAGCTACCAAAATTGGTTACAGTATAGAAATGAGTACTGTAACTGCTTCTCAAACTCCGGCAACATTCAGTCCAGACCTAGAACCCCTCTCTTTTGGCTTCATTGCTGGTAAAGTTGATACAAATGACGGTTCATTACTGGATGATGTGATACTTCAATTAGCTGGAACAATATATGAAGGAATTTGTGATACCCTCGAATATTCATGGGCTAACCTAATTCATCCTTCTACTGCTCAACCAGATTCTTATGAAGTAAAAGTGTTTGTTCCTAATGATGAACCTAGCACTTCAGCTATTGTGAGTGCCAAAAAAGTGAATGGAACACCTGCATTCCCAGAATCATATGAGAGGGAAGTACTTCTGGGTGCCACAACACCTGATATTGATTTTATCTTCAACCCAAGTATTGAAGGCACTGTTACTCTAAATATTGGTCATGGCAATGTACAAACTGTAATTATTTTAGCAAATGATATAACTCGTAATCCTGATCAAAATGGCTATTACTTCTTCCCCGCTTTCCCCGCTGGTGATTATACTGTTACAGCAACTTTACAAAACTATTATGATAGTGTTGCTACAGTTACAGTCAACCCTCCAAGCACTACACCGCATAACATAGTATTAGTTCCTAAAGATGCCACAATTTCTGGAAAGGTAACCCTTAATGGTGGTTGTGGAGATGATATAGAAGAGGTTGTAGTAACTGCTGATGGTGTTTCTGATAATTGTGATGCTCAAGGTAACTATAGTTTAACAATTGATATGGAAGGTCATGCAATAACTTGGGATGTAACTGTTACAGCTGTGTTAGATGGTTATTATGATGTTGATACGGAAATTCTTGATATAACGGAAAATGTAATTTATCCCAATACAAATTTAACCTTAAATCCAAAACCAGGCTGGATTGCAGGAAATATTCAGCTTTTTGGTGGTGGTGGTATTTCATTACTACCTCTTCCTGATTCTACCTTGAATCTTTGGGTTGGACATATTAATGACCCAATGCAGCTACATACTACAATGCGCCCATTAAGTGGATATTCATTGGATTATGTCACTAATGGCATTTCCGTTGATGGCTTCTTCCCACCGGACAATAAGTTTAATCTTGCCGGACAGGTATGGGGTTATGTGTTTGATAACACACTACCAAATATAGAATCCATTGATGTTTGTAATAATGATACAACATTTGCTCAAGACTTTCAGTTAGAATCTGTAAGAATTATGGGAACAGTAGTAGTACCTCATGGTTCTGGTAACGTTATTGATGTTTCTTTTATAGTTGAGAATGCAGCTGGTAATACAATCACGCCTTATAATGATCCTGTACATCCTGATGCGGATGGATCTTATGCAATAGACGTTGACCCCAGTTCTCTTGGAAATGGTTTATATTCTGTTACTGCAATACTTGACGGGTATAGTGATGAACCTGTAACTAAAACAATTACGAATATTGATCTTCCAGATTATCAACATTCATTTGGAAATGATTTCAATATGGATTTATTAAATCCAGAAATTGAAGAATTTTATGTAAAACAAGACAGTGAAGTATTGGAAGGTATCATTGACTATGATAATGTAAGTGTTTATCAGAATTATTATCCTGCACCAGAGACACGTTTACCTATTATTCATGCTAAGATTGTTCCAAGTGTAGCTGCCGAAATTGATACCGTGTTATTTGAATATGTATGGGCAGACAGTCTAACTGATCCTGATTGGAGTGGCGAATGGATTAATATCCATACCTTCGATGGTCCAGAGATAAACGATATTTATGAATATGTTTGGTCCATTACAAATCCTTTCGTTTCATCTATTCGTACTGGACAATATGCAATAAAAGTTACTGCTTGGGATAACACAGTTACTCGTTCTGTAGTTCAAGAAAAAACTTTAGATGCAGTTTATGTACGTAATGTTCTTTTGGACTATGACGGAAGCAATCTAACTTACTCGACCGAAGATGGTGGTCCAAACACAGGAAATAACATTCTTCATAATAGTGAAGCAGCTCTTACGGTTGCAGTATTGGGTACACCTGATGATATCTCTCAAGTAGATTCTCTTAAGATTGACGTTGTAAATCGTGATGGTGGAGCTATACTTACTTCTGTAACAAAGGATAACCCGTATTTCTCTGAAACCGAATGGACTTGGTATTTCTCAAATACAAACTTCAACATGTGGGATGCTGACGGAAATCCAATAACAACAGATTACCTCCTAGCTGCCGCTGGAATTGGCGCTGACCATATCAATATTGACTTCAATGTAGCATTATGGGATACAACTGATGCAAACTGGGTCTGGTATGATACTCCTCTTTATGAAGACATTTGGATAGATGCCCAAGACCCTGTCCTTCCAGGCTATGATAAAGTTTCAATATCTAAAAAAACGAGTGGTGAACAAATTGACATTACTGATTTAATTTTACCATCAAATACTACAATTGAAGTCAAGCTAGTAGATTGTTTTGATGAACTTACTCATATTGATAATGTTGACCTTCTGTCTTTTTATCCCGGTTATTTGAATCTGGATGATGATGATTTTGATATTGATGCAGCAAACAGCACTATTACTTTTGATTTCTGGACAGAATATGGTGGTCCGATTTATTGGTTTGAGTTTGAGATATTGGTTGATGATTGGATAAATGATAATCCAACAACTAAAACCTACCGCTTCATTAGTGAAGAACTTCTTGCTCAAATGGATGCTTATGACTACAACAATCAACCATATCCGTTCCTTCCTGAGGTAGTGTGGACTGACCATCTCGAAAGAGATTACTGGTATCGTACTGTTGCATCTGATGTGAATGATTGTGTGGTTAATGTTGATTTCTATAAAGTTGTTTCTCCAGAGGGCTTTGATGGGGGATTAACTGCTGATTGGGGACAAGCTTTTGGAAGTGATAATGACGCTCCTTATAATGTAGAAAAAGCAAGTTATGACTCTACTAATGCAGGACCTCCTACACCTCCATATGCAGAACTATTTAAGCATAATCAATATTACGAGTTCATAGGATTTAGTAAAATTCACAATGCTGTTGATCTTGTTGATCATGTATTAGGAATAGATGAAATAAAAGGTTCGGCTATATATGATATTGACTTTAATAACAGCTGGACAGAATTCAAGAATGCTGGCTATGTGAAGAGAATCAAATATAAGGATGATACAACACATAATTTACCAGATGTTTCCTTAGAAGGAATCTATGGAGATCCCGGTGAAATAATCCAGATCAGCCCTGATGAATTCATAGTTAATAAAGAAGTTGGCGGCGAATGGATCGATGAAGTGAGAATTGATGATGACACTATTCCATGGGATATAATCAATCCGTATGAATATTTTCCCTATGGAGTTGGAAAGATCCAGTACTATTATAGTCATGGCGTAGCTGATGATAATCTCATTGCTACTGTATATGGACCTGATTTCAGCCTTTATGATTGGAACATCTCCATGCTTGAAGAGGGCGAATATGAAGTGTACGCTCTCGGTATTGATAATGTAAATAATACGCAAACTCAGATTCACTCACTTTATATTACAATTAAAGAGACTGCTTCTACCTGGATATCAGATCTCGCTGGATTCCCTGTTGAAGATATCTACTATAATGGATATACTCTACATGGTGATACTATTAGTATTACTGCTAAATCTAATGGCACTATTGATGGATTTAGATTCTATGCGTCTCCCGACCCTATTTTCACTTTAGATGAACTTCTTCCAGATGGCGTAGTGTTACAACCTGATTCAGTCTGCACTTACAAGTATTGGGATGTTGCTGAACTGTCTGATGGACCTTATTGGGTTGGTTCTACTTCTCTTGAAGATATAGAACCTCCACATTATGGTGTTCAGATTACTATTGATAATACACTTGACTTTGCTCCTCTTGAAGAACAATCTATAGTTGATAATGACATCCTTGGTGATAGTACAGTTATTGTTTTGAAGCACAGGGATATTGATGATCTCGCCCCTGCTGCGACAATTGAATACAGAAACATGGCTCCTGATAGTCTCTGGAAACAAATAGGTACATTCGATTGGGATTGTCTTACCGGTACTATTACAGATACTTTAGACCAAAATGTTCCAAATTGGAATGAGGGTTTCTATCAATTCAGGATCATGGCTGAAGATTTAGCAATTCCTGAACCAGGTAATGCTGACACATTGATTTTTGCTCAAGATATTCGATTTGATTCTGCTGCTCCAATAATTACAGATTTTGCAGTTGTTCAGAATGGATTTGAATACCAGTGGCCTGATAGCTCAGTGAATATTTCAGCAGGAGATCCTGTTGCATTTAAGCTGTTCGCTGATGACCAGTGTGAAAGTGGTATCACTCATGCGATGATTTTACTTGCCTATGATGGTAACTGGGGTGAGCAGATCATAATTCTTGATGAAACCTATGATTCGGCTCCTGACATTGAAGAACTTGTTGATTTTGATCTATCTGCCTATCCGCTTGGGGAGTATTCCATAAAAATAGTTCTCGAAGATATTGTGAATTCTGATGAATTTGGATACGCCTTTACTCTTCTCTCACCGGACATGATTCCAGAACCCATTATTGCCGGTTTTGATTTCAAAGAAAACACTGATTGTAAGGATAGGATCTATGCATATACAAAAGCATGCTATCTTCCAAATGGATCACAGATTCCTGCTACCGGAATTAGGTTTGAATACACTATTGACGGTGGAACAAACTGGATTGATATGGGTACCACAATCACAGAAGTAGATACTTCTGCTTCTGGTAATGAGAAACTTTATCGTGTCGATTATAATGTTGCTGAGATTGAATTAATTCGTCCTGTAGCATACCTCGAGATCGCAGATAGTATCTACTCAAAGATCGGTGTTCCAGTTGATCCGGCTGATTACACAGCATTTAGTCAAATGACAGCAGATGGTCTCAGAATTGTTGCTGATGATGTTGCAAAAGTTGGATCTGCTTCACCCGTTGATTTCATAATTGCATTGTCAGAAGAACTTGGAGATGATAATTGCGATAATGATGAAGCTGAAATTGTTGAACTCTCAAGCAACAATAATACGTATGCTGGTGAGATTGTGATTGCAAATCCTGGCGAGATCGGAGCCAACAGTGGTACTGTTTCTCTCTGGATGTATAATGCAGATGGACTGTCCTATAGTACAATGAATGTTCACAAGGTAACTCCAAGTTTCGGTTCAAATGGAATCGTTACAAGTTATGATGCACAGATGACTGCTACTATTCCTGCAAATTGTGTAACAAGTGATAATGCTGTCTGGTTTGAACCAAATGAAGAGTACTATCCAACTAATAATGAAATGCTAACTCAAGTAAGTGTCACTGAAAAAGTTATTTATTATGGTGGCCTTCCGAGTATTCCAGATCAATTGCCTGTTTATACTCTTGCATATGATCCTGTTTTAGTACCTGCTGAAGCATTCCTTGAAGTTTATTGGTATGATTTAAGTCTCAATGTATGGGATAAAGTTGATGATGCTATATTCAATGACATTGAAGCTGAGTTCTCAACTCCAATTGTTGGCAATTTTGCAGTATTCGCAAATTCTTGTGGAATCTTGAACCTCGCAGTAGATGATATTGAAATTGATCCTGTATTTAATAATTACACAACTACAAGTCCCGATTTCTGGACTGTGGTAACTTATCAAGGTATGCAAAGTGACTTATTACTTGATGTAATACTAAATGGTTACTACTTGGTTGAAGATAACCAAACAGGTCCGGCTCCATGCGAAGTCGACTGGGATTGGTGTGGTATTGATGAAGTAAATCACATTCTTCACATTTATGGTATTGAGGACCTAGAGCCAGAGACAGAATATACTTTGGAGATAGTCATAACTGATATCTATGAAAATGAAGATTCCTCTGAAATCATATTCAATATTGATGATGTAGCACCGGTTGTTTCCAATGCTACTTACGAAGGATTAACCTTCTCTGCGGAAATCACAGATGCATTGACTGAAGTTGCTGATGTCGTATTTGAAGTTGCTGGTTTGGTTAAGACATTAGATCAGATGACGGTTGCTGGAGATACTTATTCCTACACCTTTAGTTACGCTGAACTTGCAGATGCCTTAGGTGATCCATTTGGTTTCCTTACGGCAGTATGGACTGCTTACGATGCTCTTTATAATTATGAGACATATGAATTCAGTTATGATTATGTTCTCACGTATAGTATTACATTCGAAGCATTTAACGGTAGCTTCTGGTATAATCCAACTCTGACAAATGAATTCTTCTTCAATGTTAATATTCCTGAAGGAGTTGTAATAGCAAACGGCGGTGTGATCGTTGATTTCGAAATTGGTGGCTCGACCGTTCAAGAAAATACTATGGCAACTGCCCTTGGAGAAAATCGATATAAGGTAAACTATGGTGGAAACTATCCTCCAACTGCTACAGCAATTACTCTCATTGCAGAGGTAACCACTACTGATGGTCCCCCGTTTGACGCACAACAGAATTACGGTATTGATTACGGAGCACCTAGTGTATGGGCAATAAGTCCCATTGGTGATCCAATTGATAATGATAATGATGGTTTGTACAATGAAGATTGGCCAGATGGGATAAATCAAGACCAGGATTATGATGATCTTAATCACAACGGTGTTTGGGATTGGGATGATATCAACGGTAACGGCATCTGGGATTTGTATTTGTACAGTTATGTTACTCCATGTGATACGCTCTGTTACTGGGTTGAAGAACCCGGCGAACCTGGTATAGTTGATGAAGATCCTATTGACTTCTTGTCTCCTGAAATGCCTTACGGAACAGAAGTTGTAATTTCGATAGGTTTCAATGATGTTCCAATGTATATTGCCAACCCAGATACTTCTTTGGGTTACTATTATACTGCTGCAAGTGGAATTAATACTGAAGGTATTGATTTACTACTAAATGGTGTTCTCATTAATTCAGAGGATTACTATGTTAGTAATGGTGTGTTGGTATATGCTGCTGGGAAATTGGAAGCCAGTCATTATGTGATTACGGCAATAATTCCTGACCTTGCAGGAAATGTAGGAACTACATGGGTAGGCCAAAATGCAAATCCATGGCAGTTTGAATTCGACATCAAAGCACCTGCCCCAACAGTTGATTTCCAACCCTTATTGGTCGGTGGTACTGAAACATGGATCGTACAACCCTACGACGACATGCAGAATCTGTTCAGATTCAGTGTAAACTGGGGTGGCAATGCAGAAATAGTACCAAATGAAGTAAACATTACATTCATAGAACAAAGCACTGAAGCTATACTCGATGGACCTCGCACAATACTAGCTGACAGCACAAATGGCACAATGGCATTCTACTCCGAATATCTCGGTTCGAATGTGATTGACGAACTCACACCTGGCATTATCCTTGAAGTCGAAGCTACTAATATCTGGGATGCCAGTTCGGTTAGCAGACACACCTATATGATCATGCATAGCCCGGAATTATCCTTTGCACTGCCAAGTGAGATGATTTACTCAGAAAACCCACTTCGTCTTGGTAATGGTTCAAAGGGTATTACATCATTCCCTCTTAGTCTTACCAGAGATGCGTATGTTACAGTTGAGATATATAACTTCGCTGGAAAAAAAGTTAGAGTTCTAAAATCTAATGAACTAGTGAAGAGACTC
>Ga0222696_1000994_pt1 | contig 9934 bp, 8 predicted proteins | sample AntAcemetage1400_FD_179817 | JGI IMG/M metagenome (GOLD analysis project Ga0222696, IMG submission 179817) | Saline water microbial communities from Ace Lake, Antarctica - #1400 | ecosystem: Environmental > Aquatic > Non-marine Saline and Alkaline > Saline | place: Antarctica: Ace Lake | collected... | reverse complement strand
AATCAGTAAGATAAGCTTGTTGATAAGTAGAGTTTTTATTAACAATCGGGAGGTTTATTTGATCTTCTTGAAAGTGATGGGTTTTTGCGCAGTCTGACGGTATGTGTATATGTCGGCTTGTGCATTTGTCCGCACTGGCGGTGTTGCTATTTTGTTACTAAATTTACGTTTTATATTTAATTGTCCGCCAGGGTGGACAAAATCTTTTCTGTACAAGCTGGCCACATGCACGGTGTTGTACGCTGTATTTTTTCTCGTATATTTCTTTCTCATTGATCCGAATAAGAACGGCTGGCTTTAAGTCTCTTGTAAATATGATCGCGTCATAGCAATCCGAAATAATACTTCTCTTTTTATAATTTAATTCGGTAAAATTCCACATGGGATCTTCAAAAAGCTCTAAATCTGTCTTTAAAAAAAACATGTCGGCACCTGAGTTGTATAATATCGCTTCTAAACTATTCTTTTTAGCTGAGTTTAGAAGATAAGTATCCTTAATGTATCCTTTTCCTATATTGCCAGGAAACCCGTACAAACCAATATAATATGATTCAGTTCCATAGATTTTATATAAGCGATGTCCAATTGAGTTATTTACAGTAGCTGTCTTGCTACCAACGACAGTTGATCCTCCTCCTTTACTAATATGGTCATTGTGCGCCCATATAACAATCTTTTTATCAAAATAAATCGAATCAATTAAGTATTGTATATTCTGAGCCATCAATTGTTCTCTCTGTTCATTCGTAATCATTCGTTTATCAAAGCTTTGGCTAATATCATTGCTACTTTCCAATAAATAGAGTTTATTCTTTATCGACAATTGAAATACATGACTCATATGGCTCTCAATTTGTTTATCGAGAGAGTTGATGGTCGCCAATATATCGATGTAAGGTGTTATAAGGGATTCTCTAACACTGTCTAATCGTTCTTGTAAAATTTTATCAATTTCTTTTCCAGAAAAATATTTAAATCGGTCTCGGTTGTATTGAGAAATAGTAGAGTCCAAAATAAATAGTTTTTCGACTACTTCCTGATGATTGGGAAGAAGCTGTATATAATATTCTTTATCTAGTATGAGAGAGTTAAGATTGGGATCAAATCCTGTGATATTCAAGTTGTTCTGCTTTATGTAGTTCATCAACTCTGCATTTATGGGTGTTCGCCATGCTCCAAGTATCGAATGGGTCAATATGTAGAATGCATCAATCGAATCTTTAACAAGATTGCAGTGCATGCAAGAGGATAGATTGCTTTCGAATGCGACTACATTAAAATCCAATTCTTGATGAAGAAATCGAATCAATCGGAACTTTATTTCATTATAACTCTCCGAGTGGTGATTGCTCTCACCAAGATATACGATTTTTTTATCACTGAGTTCTTCCTTGAGGAACTGGAGGTCTGAAAAATTATCTGATTGACTATTCAACGGTTTCATCTTAGATTTTACCAAAGACACAAGAGTTTTGTTGGCTTTCGCTTTAACAAATTCTTGCGATGGTCCTTGATAAGCAAAGAATAAAATAAAGAATGTGATGATCCAAATGTTTTTCAAGACTCCGTTTTATTGATTATATAGCGTATAACGCTCGTCTATAAGTATTACGTTTATTTCTATTCTTTGAATAAAATAAATTCACACAAATATATTGAAAATTACTTAATATTTCAGTATCAGTTGGGGAATAATTATTAATAGTTAATGATGCTTCGGCATACTTCGACAAACTCAGTATCCGAGCCCAGAATGATATTTTGAAGTAAAAGCCCTCCACCATTTTGGGGAGGGTTGGGGAGGAGGCGAGGAGTGGGCTTTAATAACAAATGTCGATTAACGAATGTTGATTTCAGAAGTATTTCTGAATAGGATTTACAATCTTCAATACCTCAAAATTCGCCACTCGAGTATTCGAATGGATATTGAGAATTTATTTCAGAAACCTGCAACCGATTCCCCATTATCACATTAGCATATTATCACATTAAATTTAGGCCCCTAAGGCCTTAAGCGCTTCATAAACCAGAAAAACCGGCCATACAATTGCTTTTAGAAATCCCAGTACACCCATCCAGAATCCACAGGCGTTTGAGATAAAATATATTGCGGCTCCTATTAAGCCAAGTCCATAAACAGCACTATTATGTGCATTTCCACTGCTTTTGTGTCCCATTTATACCTCCATTTTTTTTAGTCAATTATTATTCGTTCCAAATTGTTAATAGATATTGATAACAAAATGTAACTAATAACATATGACCTATAACAGAAATTATTCATTTTTGCACAAATATATGCATATTACATGTAATCTAATATCTTATTGGTAAATTTAATTTCAACCACAATTATTTTATATATTTGCTTCCCAATATTTTAAATCATAATGACCATGAACAGAAAGCTAATAATAGTAATAGCAATACTCATTATCATTGGCGGCTCAGTATTGCTGATGATGTTTTTTGAGGGTATGAAAAAGGAAGTTGCGAAAAATCCGACCAAGGAAATGATTTTATCTGTGAAAACCGATATTGTGAAATACTCTGATATAAAAACAAGTGTTAATGCAACAGGCCGTCTGACCTCTCAGCAATATGTTGATTTGAGCACAGAGGTGCAGGGCAAAATACTAGGAGGCAACATACCATTGAAAAAGGGACAAACATTCAAAAGGGGAGACCTTTTGATAAGAATATTTAATAAAGAGGCATTTTATAATCTGCAGGCACGAAAGAGTAGATTTCTTAACTCTGTAGCAAATATTCTACCGGATATGAAAATTGATTTCCCCGACATTTACGATAGCTGGGTAGCATATTTTGAATCAATTACTATAGATAAAGATCTTGATGATCTTCCCAAAATACAGTCTGATAAGGAAAAGATTTTTCTTGCAGGAAGAAGTATCCTAAATGAATATTTTACTATTAAAAGTGAAGAGATAAGATTGAAAAAATATTCTATCTATGCTCCTTTTTCCGGTGCTTATATGGATGTACTTCTTGAAGTAGGGTCTATTGCTAATCCGGGAAGCCGTGTGGCAAAGATCATCCGTACAGACAAGCTTGAACTTGAAGTACCTATTGAAATAGATGATGCTAACTGGATTAACGTTAACGATAAAGCTGATGTAATCTCAAAGTCAGGTCAGGATCATTGGGAAGGTTTTGTTATTCGTAAATCACCTTTTGTTGATCCCGGAACACAGTCAATAAACATTTTTATATCCATTAGCAATTCATCAGAGACAACCTTATACAAGGGTCAATATTTACAGGCAATCTTTCCCGGAAAAATTATTAAAAATGCTATGGAGATGCCGAGAAATGCAGTTTTTAACAGTGATGAAGTTTTTATTGTTGAAAATGAAAAGCTTATTAAAAAGCAAATAAATATTCTTAAGTATAATGAAAAAACTCTCATTTTCTCCGGCTTGCTGGAGGGGGCAGAACTTGTTGTTGAGCCTCTTGTAAATGCACAGGAACATTCTGCTGTTAAAATTCTAAATTAATATGAGAAAATTAGTAAGTGTTTTTATCAGATTTCCGTTTTATGCTAATATAATTATTGTATTTCTTCTGATTGGTGGAGTCTTTAGTCTTCTGAACATGAAGAAATCTTTTTTCCCGGAATTTGAATCAAAGGTTATAACAATAAGCATATTCTACCCTGGAGCTTCACCAAAGGAGATGGAAGAGGGATTGACTGCCAGAATAGAAGAATCTATCAGGAGTATTGTAGGTATTAAGGAAACCAACTCTACCTCATCAGAGAACTTTGCCATTGTAACTATCACAACAACCGGTGAATATGATATAGATGAAACTCTCACTGAGGTTAAGAATGCTGTTGATGCTATAAGTTCTTTCCCCGCTGATGCTGAAAAACCTGTAATATTTAAACGAAGATCAATATCACAGGCAATGTATCTCGGCCTTTCAGGGGATGTTGATCTGATTACATTAAAAAACCTGGCCAGCGAAATAGAAGACGATTTTCTTAACTCAGGTGTAATATCACAATTGAGTATTAATGGTTATCCCGATCTGGAAATATCTGTTGAGATCACTGAGGACAACCTCCTGAGATATAAGTTGACTTTTGATGAAATTTCCAGGTCAATTGCAGCAAATAACAGGGATATATCAGCTGGTATGATAAAATCTGATGAGGAGGAGGTGCTGATAAGATCCCGGTCCAGAAGCGTTGATCCTGATGAAATAGGAGATATTATCCTGCGTGCTAACGATGATGGTAGTTATTTGCGGATCAGAGATGTTGCCAGTGTGAAAATGCAGTTTGCTGACGTGTCAAGGAGTCTGTATTTGAATGGCAAAAGAAATGTATCGTTTGCTGTTAATAAGCTTCCTGAAGAAGATCTTGATGCTATTGCCAAGTTTTGTAATGATTACGTTGAAGAATTCAATGAAACACACCAGGGTGTGAAATTGACTATAACCTACGATTTTCTGGTAACGCTTAAAGGCCGGTTAAATTTATTGTATAAAAACGGTGGTATCGGGCTTTTACTTGTCTTAATTTCCCTGGGATTATTCCTGAGTTTTCGCTTATCATTTTGGGTTGCCTGGGGTATACCGGCTTCCTTTTTAGGAATGTTTGTGATAGCAAGTGCTTATGGAATTACAATTAACATGATCTCCCTGTTTGGGATGATACTGGTTATCGGAATATTGGTTGATGATGGTATTGTAATTGCCGAGAATATTTTTACTCATTTCGAAAAAGGGAAGAGCCCGCGGCTTGCTGCATTAGATGGTACAATGGAGGTTTTGCCGGCAGTTATGACCTCAGTTATTACTACAATAATTGCATTTTCACCCTTGTTTTTTATTAGTGGCAGAATGGAATTTATGTTTGAAATGGCTTTTGTAGTGGTTTTTAGCCTACTGATATCATTATTTGAAGCCTTTTTTGTCCTGCCTGCCCATGTGGGAAATAAATTTGTTTTACGCAGAAAACATAAAGTTAATACAGGCACACGTATCCGTAACTTTCTTGAAAGAATTCTCAACTATTTTAAAAATAAAGTCTATTCAGCAACACTTAAATTTATGATAAAATGGCGATGGGTTGCTGTTGCTTTTCCAATTGGATTATTAATAATCACCGCAGGATTATTTGGTGGTGGATTGATAAAATCAACTTTCTTTCCATCAATTCCTTTTGATCAGTTTAATGTAGATATTTCATTTAAAGCAGGTTCCGGAGAAATGATCACACTTGAGCATTTAAAGCGAATAGAAGATCTGATCTGGGAAGTTGATGAAGAATTAAAGGAGGAACTTAACGACACAAACTCCTATGTTAATTTTACATTTGTCAGTACCGGAAGCGCCTTTAACGGTCAGGAATCCGGTGCCCATGCAGGGAATATTTTTGTTCTTCTACGTGATCTTGAAGGTGCAGGTGTATCAAGTTATGAAATTGTTAAAAAGGTCAGAGATAAAATAGGGGAGTTCCCTGAAGCTGAAAAATTCACCATTGCCGGGAGACATACCTTTGGTACACCTGTCTCAGTTAGCTTGCTTGGAAAGGACCTTGACGAACTTGGTGAAGCAAAACTCTTACTGATGAAAGAAATGAGGACGATTGAGGTACTGAATAATATTAATGATAATAATTCTGCAGGTAAAAGGGAGATAAATTTAGAACTTAAACCAAAAGCTTACTTTCTGGGACTTGATAATGCTAGTATTGCCAGCCAGGTACGACAAGGATTTTTTGGCGGACAAGCTCAAAGATTACAAAAGGGTAAGGATGAGATCAGGGTCTGGGTAAGATATCCCAAACATGATAGAGTTAATATCGGACAACTTGAGTCTATGAAAATAAAAACTGCTTTTGGAGAGTATCCGCTTTCAGAACTGGCAGCATACACTATCGAGCGAGGTCCGGTTGACATAAAAAGATTTAACGGTGCACGCGAGGTGAGGATAAATGCAGACCTGGATGATCCATTTGAACCTGTTCCTCCCATAATTGAGAAAATACGTACGGAAATTATCCCCCAGATATTAGTCAAATATCCTGGTATTAAAGTTGAATATCAAGGTCAACAAAGAGATAGTGATGAAGCTATGGGCGAAATAAAAAAACTGTTTAGTCTTGCTTTTGCATTAATGCTTCTTGTGATTATGATACATTTTAAATCTGCAACTCAAGCATTAATAATTATTATGATGATTCCACTGGCATGGATGGGTGCTACATGGGGCCACGGAATAGAAGGAGTGCCTGTGTCAATGCTTAGCACATGGGGTATGGTTGCACTTTCAGGTGTTATAATTAATGATGCAGTGGTCTTCCTGCAAAAATATAATACTAATCTGCTTGAGGGACAAAAAGTTACTGAGGCAGCTTATAATGCCGGTATTGCAAGGTTCAGGGCTATAGTATTAACAACTCTGACAACAGTTGTTGGTTTGTATCCTATCATTATGGAACAAAGTTTTCAGGCTCAGTTCCTAAGACCAATGGCAATTGCTCTTGCTTATGGTGTTATGTTCGGAACTGCCTTTATTTTGATACTTTTTCCGGTGCTGATACTGGTGCTTAATGATATTAAAGTCTATCTTACCTGGATGTGGACAGGTCAGAGACCAGTAAATGAAACTGTTGAAAATGCGATTAAAAATAGTAAAAGAATAATTCAGTAAAGTACTTAAAGTATTTAGAGTACTTAAAGTATTTAGAGTACTTAAAGTAATTAGAGTATTTAGAGTGCCTTAAGTTAATAAGATAAAAAAACATGTTAAAAAAAACAACCATATTTTTCATTCTTTTGTTCATAAACTTGGGATTATTCTCTCAAAGTAAGTTAAGCCTTTCGGAAGCCATATTAATAAGCATGAAAAACAACTACCAGGTTCAAATATCACAACTCGATAAGGAGATTGCGGCGAATAATAATTCATGGGGTTTAGTTGGTAGATTTCCAGGTATAGACTTTGGAATAAGTCAGAGAAATCGATATGACAATCTTCTGAGTGGAACTTCTTCTTCTGATGGCAGTCCTTCAGCTAGCGGTGATTATTCTACAAATAATATTGCTCCAAATCTTACTATGAACTGGATTTTATTCAATGGGTTTGCAGTAAAAATCAATAAAAGAAACCTGGAGTCTTTGCAGTACTTTTCTGAAGGAAATGCAGCTGTTATTATTGAAAATACTATACAGGCTATTGTTCTTGCATATTACAAATCCTTACTTGAATCAGAAAAGCTGGAAGTCCTGCAAAAAGTAATGAAACTATCGCGCGACAGATATGACTATGTAATGATAAAAAAAGAACTTGGCAGTGCTGTAACTTTTGACCTGCTTCAGGCAAAAAATAACTATTTAAGCGACTCTTCAAATTATATACTTCAGACTTTAAATTATGAGAATTCCCTAAGAAACCTAAATCTACTTCTGGCTGAAAAAGCTTCTGTTCACTATGAGCTAACAGAAAAATTCGAAGTTGAGACAAAAAGTTATGAGCTTAGTGAATTGTTAGGGAAGATATTAAATGATAATAAAACCCTGAAAAATCAATATATTAATCAAGCTATTCTGAATAATAATATTACGCTGAAAAAAAATTCCATTTACCCAATGGTATCAGTAATTGCTGGAACAGATTATTCCAATAACAGACTTAGATATGATGGAACATCTGCTATAAATACTTCGTCCTATGATTATTACGCAAATTTTGTATTGAGTTTTAATATTTTTAACGGAGGTAATACCCGAACAGTCATTAAAAATACTATGATTGAAAGCAATATTGGATTGTTACAAATTGATGAAATGAAACATAGCCTTGCAAATCAATTAACTAATACGTATGAGATGTATAATGTACGTAAACAGTTATTCAATGTTGCTGTAGCTAGTATAGAAAGTGCAAGTTTAAACCTGCAGATTGCTGACCAGAAATTTAAGTCAGGTACAATAAATTCATTTAATTATCGCGATATACAACTTATATACCTCAATGCTGCATTTCGAAAACTAATATCCACATATGATTTAATTGAAACACATACTGAATTAATGAGACTTACAGGTAGTGTTATCTCCGAGTATTAGTTTTGTAAGAAATTTTCCCTCCAATTTACACTTGAATACTATTTTTTTAAATATAAAATATTCAAATGTAGATATTAAATTTTTTTCGTATAAATTTTTTTTTGTAATTTTATACTCCAAATGAGTATCTCTTTTTTGATCACTAATTAAATTTAAGTCATATGAAAACAAATTACACCAGACCTTTAATTAGGTTTTGGAGTATTGTCTTTATTTTGCATTTTATTTATTTCGATTGAAAGCAAAGCACAAACTTCAGCAGATGTTAAAGTATTTTTACAAGGTCCATATATAACCGGATCAAACATGATGCGAACGGATCTTATAGCACTGGATTCCTTTCCAACCACACAACCTTACTCAGCTTTCCCATGAGATTACTATGGGACTGAGTCTATTGGAACTGTCCCTTCAAATGTTGTAGATTGGGTGCTTGTAGAACTGCGAGATCCTTATGATACAATTGTCGATCTTAGAGCTGCATTATTATTGGATAACGGGCAGGTTGTTGATACGAATTTTTTACCAGGAATATACTTTGAGCACGTTGGGCCCGGCAATTATTATGTTGTAGTAAAACATCGAAATCATATGCCGGTTATGACAGAAGCCTTATACTTCAGAGAATTGTCAATGTTAGCGGAAGTACTAGCCTTACAACAACAATTGATGGTTTTTATAAGGAAGATCTGACAATGGACGGAACACTTAAATACAGTGGCCCGGGAAATGATCAGTCAAAGATTATTCAAAATATTACCTTGCTTACAGGATCGGGTTCAATTACAGGCAATTTCGACTGTGAAGTACCCGCTGCCATAGTCTATATACCATGCACTCCTCAACCCACTCCAGCTTATGCAGGCCCAAACCAATTGAATGTTTTTGCTGACTCAACAATGCTAGAAGGAAATCATCCTTTGTCCGGGACAGGGATATGGAGTATTAGTAACGGGGCAGGAGGGATCATAACTAATCCGGGTGATTCTAATTCTTATTTTAAAGGAGTAATTGGAACAACATATACTCTTATCTGGTCTATCAGTACTACATGCGGAATCTCTGCAAGTTCGGTTAATATAAGATTTGTACCCTGCTCTCCTCAACCTATACAGGCAGACGCAGGCCCTGACCAGATATACATACAGGGTAATACCACTACTATGCAAGCTAATTATCCAAATCCAGGTACAGGCCAGTGGACTTTTATTGGTGGTAATGGCGGTGTATTATCAGATTCCTCAAAATATAATGCACTGTTTTTTGGATTATCAGATTCCACCTATGTTCTTAAATGGACAATTACAACTATCTGCGGTAGTACTTCCGACTCAATGATAGCCAGTATGGTATAGGTGATGCAGTTTGGGATAATACCGGAAACAGAGGTCTTGATGCTGGAGGACATCTTAAATCAACAGGCACAACATATTGGACATCGCCTAACTTTGGCGCAACAGATATTACGGAATTTAGCTCCTTGCCAGGAGGTTATAAACATTCTAACGGAGCTTACTATGAAATAAAAACTGTAGGAGCATACTGGACATCCAGCGGATATATAAATGCATCTTATGCATGGATGAGATATCATTCATTTAACACTGAAATGGCTTTTAGAACATATTATGGTAAAACTTTCAGGTTATCTGTTAGATGTTTAAAGGATTAATTTGGGTGATTCACAATTATTTTAAATAAAAACATCTAACCTGATTAATTCACAAACTTAAAATTTAGTCAAATTTACGAAATTATTTTCAAAAAATCGTATCCTCAAAATATTTTTTAGTCAAATCTCAAATATTTACAGAATTTCCAGGCTGATATAT
>Ga0222696_1000976_pt1 | contig 10042 bp, 7 predicted proteins | sample AntAcemetage1400_FD_179817 | JGI IMG/M metagenome (GOLD analysis project Ga0222696, IMG submission 179817) | Saline water microbial communities from Ace Lake, Antarctica - #1400 | ecosystem: Environmental > Aquatic > Non-marine Saline and Alkaline > Saline | place: Antarctica: Ace Lake... | reverse complement strand
TACTGAAGATGATTTCAAAGGATAAGAAATCAGCACCGAAATTATATCAGGAGTTTGTCGCGAAGGGAATAGGAGGAGATCTCGAAAATCCTCTTACAAAAACCTATGGTGGTTCGATATTGGGTGAGAAGGTTTTCATTAAACAGGCATTGAGTAGATTAAAGGAAGGGGTTGTAGGCCGGAAAGAGACATCTCATGGAAGATTATTGGAATCAACATATCAACCGGATGTAATTGTAAATGCTGTCTCGGTCTTTTTTGGCATCGATAATAAAGAAGCCTTAAATGACAGAAGAGAGTATCGAAACATCAGTATCTATATTATGAAGAAATATACGGGCATGACGAACGTGCAGATAGGTCAGATCTTCAATGGTCTAACCTTTTCTGCAGAGGCAAAGGTGTATCATAGGATGTCAAAGGCAGTTGAAGAAAACAGGACGCTGAGGAAGAAGGTGGGCAAAATTATTTCTGCTTTGTCCTAATTCAAGGGCTGACCCCGTGCCCCTACAGAAGCATCAAATTTCGAATTTCAATCCCGCGCTTCGCGGGATCAAATATCTTTGGCTATGAATTATCATTCAACATAAATGACATTTCCAACTCGATTCGGTCAAACTTAGAGACGATTTTGGGATGTCTCAACTTCAAGGAGGAACAGGTATGGAAATCACAAAGCGCGAATGGCCGGTGCTCATTATTTCAGGGCAGTTCGATGCCCAAAACGACGAAGGGTACAGACTGCGGCAGTTGACTGAACAATTAGAGGAGATCCAGGACTGTCGGGTTATCCCGTCTTTTACTTATGAAGATGGATACGAGATATTCCGTTCCCGGTCCGATTTTGGATGCATTGTAGTGGATTGGGATATCCCTGATGAGGATCCCGGTGAAACCACAACGGCCGAAGAATTGATTGTCAAAATGAGGAAACGGCACCAGGGGATTCCCATTATTCTGCTGACGGGACGGAGGGAAATGGACCAGATTCCGGCGGAAATTCTGAGGGATGTCAATGATTGCCTATGGAAGACGTCTGAAACCATCTCCTTTATGGCGGGTCGCATCGAAACGCATGTTGTGGATTATGTACGAACCGTCTATCCGCCTTTTTTTGGGGCAATGGTGGAGTATTCCAATGAATTCAAATTCGCCTGGCACACCCCGGGACATATGGGGGGCGAAGGCTTCCTGCGCAGTCCGGCGGGGGTGGCCCTGTTCAAGTTCTTCGGGGAAAGTGTGTTTCGCTCGGACCTTTCTGTCTCGGTGCCGGAATTAGGGTCACTGTTAGAGCACAGTGGCGTGGTGGGGGATGCAGAAAAAAACTCTGCCCGTGTGTTTGGCGCCGATCAGACCTACTATGTGCTCAACGGCACCAGCAACGTGAATCAGATTATCTGGCGAAGCCAGCTTGTCCGGGACGATATTGCTTTCGTGGACCGGAACTGCCACAAATCCCTCAACTACGCCATGGTCATTACCGATGCCTATCCCGTATACATGATTCCCCGGAGAAACAAGCGGGGTATCATTGGACCGGTGCGCCTGTCTGAATTTTCACCCGAATCGATCCGGCAAAAGATCAGGGAAGACAAACTCATTCCCGAGGACCTCAAGGGGAACGAAGTGAAGATGTCGGCCCTCACCAATTCCACCTACGACGGCGTGTGCTACAATGTGGTCAACATCAAGAAGCAATTAGAAAAGAGTGTGGAAAACCTCCATTTTGACGAGGCCTGGTATGCCTACGCCCGTTTTCATCCCATATACAAAGACCACTACGGCATGACGGATGATGATCTGGATGAAAACCATCCGCCCATTTTCTGTTCCCAGTCTACCCATAAACTGCTCACCGCATTTTCGCAGGCCTCCATGCTGCACATCAAAAACGGCGGTAAGATCAAGATCAATCGCGATGAATTTAATGAATCTTACATGATGCACGGCTCCACGTCTCCTCAGTACATCATGATCGCATCGCTCGATGTGGCCACCCGCATGATGGACGACAACGGCCCGACCATGATGAATGATATTATCCTCGGGGCCATCCGCCTGCGGCAAAAGGTGGTGAACATCAAAAAAAATCTCCAAAAGAAAAACAAGAACGACTGGTTCTTTGGCATGTGGCAGCCCCGGGAGGTCAATGTAAACGGGAAGTTGACGCCCTTTGAGCAGGTGGATGCCGATTTCTTGGCAGACCATCAGGACCCCTGGGTTATGAGCAGAGAGAACAACTGGCACGGCTTTGAGGAGATGGAAGAAAATTATGCCATGCTGGACCCCATCAAACTGACCTTTACCACCCCGGGAATAGATGATCACGGACAGATGCAGGACGAGGGGGTTCCCGCTTCCATCGTGACTGAATACCTCATTTTAAAAGGGATCGTCTGTGAAAAAACCGACTACTATTCCTTCCTGCTGCTCAATTCCTTAGGGACCACTGAGGCCAAGCAGGGCACCCTGCTTTCGGCAATGTTGCGATTCAAGGATCTCTACGACAAAGACACGCCGCTGTGCGAGGTCTTTCCCGAACTGGTGAGCGCATACCCGGATGCGTATGGGGAGGTCGGGCTTAAACAACACTGTAACGACATTCACGGTTACTGGAAGGAACACAAAATCTTAGAAAAGATGCAGGATGCCTTTCAGGTGATTCCCGATCAGGGCATGAAGCCTTCAGAGGCCTATCACCAGGTGGTGCGGAAAAACGTTGAATTCGTCGAACTGGACCAGATGATGGGCCGGACGCCCGCCGTGATGATGGTCCCCTATCCCCCGGGCATTCCGATCATGATGGGGGGGGAGATCATGAATGAAAAGGCCGGTCCCATATTCGAGTACCTGAGACTCAGACAGGATTTCGAAAACGCCTTTCCCGGATACGAAAGCGAGATCCACGGTGTGGAGAGAACCGAACGGGATGGGAAGAAGTTCTTCAGAACATTGTGCGTGAAACAGGGAGAATAACATGACAGATGAGACAAAAAAACTGGGATTAGTAGGTGCTGTTTTTCTGATTGTATCGAGTTTGGCCGGAAGTGGCGTAATAGCTTTGCCACAGCAACTTGCAGCCACCGGTTCGATCACACTGATTTCATTTATACTGGTCACCATCGGAGCCCTGTTTCTTACACTGGTATATGTTCGTGCGGGCACCCTTTTTGATGACCCCAGCCCGACCGCATTAGCAACGTATGTAAGCCCGGTTCTCGGGGCAAAGAGCGGTTTCTTTTATGTCTATGGGAACCTGATCTCCAATGTATCCATTCTGATTGCGGGTCTGGGCTATCTGGCCCTGTTTGTCCCCGAACTCAATCATCCCATTGCACTTGGCATCACCGTCATTATACTCATCTGGCTGTTTGTTGGCTTGTCCCTTCGCGGGGTCGGCATCATCACCAAAGTGGTATCCGGCACCGTAACCTTACTTCTTATTTCGGTAATCATCACTGGCACTGCCGGATGGCTGGATTTTGATCTCACTCTGTTTAAACAGAACTGGAACGTCTCGGGTGATCCTGCCGGTAAGGCCATTATGTCCGGATTTGCCATATTGATCTTTGCCTATGTCGGGGTGGAAAGCGTCGCCACAAATAATGAGCATATTCGCAATCCGAAAAAGATTATCCCCATTGCAACCATGGTCGGCTTTATTATCGTGGCAATCATCTACATTGCTTCCACCACCGTAATTGAAGGAATGTTCCCAGCCAAAGAAATTCAAAACGCACCGGCCTCATTTGCTTTAGCCATGCAGCACATCTGCCACTCAAAAATAGTAGCCGAGGTGGTTTCCGCAGTGATGGCCATTGCCTGTATCGCCAGCTTCCTCGTCTGGAATCTGTCATCCGCCAGCGCCGCCAAAACCAGCGCCGACAATGGATTTCTCCCCAAGGCCTACTCCTATACCAACAAACATGGAATCAACAGTAAAGGTCTCGTCATCAACGGTGTTATCATGACTGTGGTTGAACTGATCCTCATGATGCTTGGCAGCAACGTCGCTGCCGCATTCAACATCACAGTAACCATCTCAGTTCTTTTGCTTCTCTTCCCCTACTTCTGGTCAGGCATTGCCCTGCTGAAAAAGGACAGGGCGACAGGGTCAAAATCCATCAGCACTAAAATCATTGTGCTCATGTCATCCATTTTCATTCTGTCCGCCTTTGCATCGGCTACGCTTGATGAACTCTGGTTAGTCATAGCCCTGGTTATGATTATAATGGCGGTCTATGCAATGCTTTTCACAAAAAAAGGAGAAGCCGCATAACCGTTCAGGGGTTCAAAGATTCAGGCTTCACCAAAAAAGCAACACTGAACCTTTGACCAACTCGTAAAAAATCACTGACCCCTTTTCGTCATTCCCGCGAAAGCGGGAATCCAGTAAAATCAATCAGTTCTGGACTCCCGCTTTCGCGGGAGTGACGGCCTTGGAGACTTTTTACGGGACCATCAACCTTTGAAAGACTATGAAGCACTAATCCGGGAGGCGTTTCCATGAAAGTCAAGATATTTCGATTCTGGTTCTTGATCCCCGCAATTCTTGCGGTCTTTGCGACAGCTGTTCCTGCTGCCGATGTTTCAGACAGCACTGTGCAGGATGAAATCAGGGCCCTCAAAAAAATGGTGCTCGAGCTGCAGAAAAGGGTACGCGAGCTTGAAGCGGGCAGGGTGAAACCAGGGGGCTCGGGAGCATCCACGACAGTTAAGAAAGCGGAGCCGGAGCCGGAAAAAACTACTCCCGCCAAGACATCTGAACCTAAGATCAAGGCTGCGGTTAAGGCCCGCCCCGAAGCTAAGCAATCCAAGCCAGGTAAATGGATCCCCTTCAGGACATCTCATCCCAAGGTCAAGATCCCGGTTAAGGCAACTCCAGAGACCGAAAAACCGGTTGTTGCAAAATTAGGCACCAAGGCCCCGGCTCCCCTTGAAATTGGTGGTCACGAGGTTAGGGTGGGTATTTCAGGCGCTGTCCAGGTCGATGTGATCCACGATTTCAATGCGGTGGGGCTGACACCCGGCGGGGGTGTGGAGAGGGAGTTCGTTACCGGAAAGATTCCCGTGGGCGGACAGGCCGCTGAGCTCACAAACAGAACCGGTTTCAGTCCCAACCAGAGTCGCCTGAGCGGATGGGCCGAGACCGACACACCATGGGGTCCTTTTAAGGTTTATGCGGATGTGAACCTTTTTGGTTCCTCGACTAAAACCGAATTCCAGATCTACAAGGCTTATGGGGAATGGGGATGGCTCAAGGCGGGTCTGGACTACACCATATGGCTTAATCAGGCTTCCATACCGGACACCCTCGACTTTGAGGGCCCCAACATTATTCCTGAAACACGTTTCACTCAGGCGAGCCTGAAAATCCCTCTGCAGTTAGATGCAAAGAAGCGGGAGCTCTTCTTTACCGTCGGTGTGGAGGACGCCCCGGGGGAAATCACACTACCGGCTAAAATATCGTCTGTTAGTACGGACCAATTCCCGGCGGTGATCGGAAAATTAAGTTACGAGCCTGACTGGGCGCAGATAGAATTAGGCGGGCTATATCGCCGGCTGAGGGCCGAGGGACCTGGATACGACCAGTCGGTGAACGGATGGGGAGTGATACTAAGCGGAAGCGTAGATACGTGGAAGGACGACAGCGTCATATTAGGCGGCATGTATGGGAATGCCCTCGGGGCCTACATCCAGGACACAGCGGGTTTGGGGCTGGACGCAGCTCCCACGTCGTCTGCCAATCCAAGCCTCAAGGCTATCCCGGCCTTTGGAGTGTGGGCGGCCTATCAGCACTGGTGGGCCAAATCCCTTCGGTCAACGGTCACCTACGGTCTTGTGCGCTTGGACAGTGATTTTGATGAATGGCCCAATCCGGCCAATGCGTCCGACCAGGGAACCTACAAACAGACCCAGTACGCCTCCATGAACCTGATATGGAGTCCCTGGCCACCCTTTGACGTGGGGCTGGAATATATGTTCGGTCATCGTACTATTACGGACCTTACGGCGGTGTACGGCACCACTACTGGTCAGAACCACCGGCTTCAGTTCACCATGCGGTGGAACTTCGGCTGGGAGCGGTGATTTAGGCACGATTTTGGATTAATTAAAATAACTTAAACGTATTTTCTCAATAAAACGGGGTAAGTACTTTCTAAGACAACTTTTCTGGATTCCCGCTTTCGCGGGAATGACAGTCACTTACCTCCCATCGTCATTCCCGCGAAAGCGGGAATCCAGGGGCCACACCGCTACTTATTGAGATGTTACACTTAAACTGACTATTCATCCATAAATAATATTGGGTATTTCCGATTTCCGGAGGGAAAGGCGTAAACATGGAAAAACCTGCAGACAGGGGATCTCAAAACATTTCCGGCCAAGGGGAGCGCGGGACGTTGACAACGGACGGCAAAGGGACCATCGGGTGGGTCTCCCTCGCCATGATCAACCTGGCCATCATCTACTCTGTGAGAGGGCTTCCTCTCATGGCGGAAGAGGGGTTTCGCGCCATTACCTTCATGGCCATTTCCGCCGCCTTTTTTCTCATCCCCATTTCCCTTGTCACGGCGGAATTGTCCTCCACCTGGCCGCCCAAGGGAGACGGAGGGGTCTATATCTGGGTTAATGAGGCATTAGGAAAACGATGGGCGTTTCTGGCCATCTGGCTGCAATGGAGCGAAAATGTCATCTGGTTTCCCACTGTGCTCTCCTTTATTGCGGCCACCCTCGCCTATGCCTTTTCACCGGAGCTGGCTAACAACAAAGTCTACACGCTGGTGGTGGTGCTGGTGGTTTACTGGGGCGGTACCTTCGCCAACCTGCACGGCATGAAAACCTCCGCCTGGATCAGCACCTTAGGGGTGATCAGCACCCTGATTATCACGGGCCTGATCGTTTTTCTGGGATTTAGCTGGATCCTGGGTGGCAACGCTTCCCAGATCCATTTTTCAGTGGCTTCCCTCATCCCGGATTTCAGCCGCATGGACAGCTTTGTGTTCCTCGCCGGGGCCCTGGTCATAGTTTCCGGAATCGAGGTCTCCGCGGCCCATGCCTCCGAGGTAAAAAACCCCAAGAGCTCTTTTCCAAAGGCAATTTTCCTTTCCGTGTTTGTTTCCATTGCCGCCATCATATTAGGTTCTCTGGCCATTGCCTTTGTGGTGCCCCAGAAGGAGATCAGCCTGGTGGCCGGACTCATGGAGGCCTTTGATAAGTTTTTTGCCGTCCATCACCTGCACTGGCTGGTGCCCATTGTGGCCCTGTTTGTTGTGGCGGGCTCTCTCGGAGAGGTGGCCGCCTGGATTATCGGTCCCAGCAAGGGGTTGCTCGTGTCGGCCCGACATGGCCTGCTGCCGCCCATTCTTCAACGCCGGATACATGGCGATGTCCCCGTGAACATCCTGTTCCTCCAGGCCCTGGTGGTGACGGGCCTGGTTTTTGTATTCCTGCTGATGCCCACGGTGAGCAGCGCCTACTGGATTCTCACCGCCCTTACAGCCCAGCTTTACCTGATCATGTACCTGCTCATGTTTGTGTCCGCCCTGGTCCTGCGATACAAGCGGCCGGACGTCCATCGCCCCTACCGGATCCCCATGGGCAATTTCGGCATGTGGCTGGTGGCCGCATTGGGGTTATTGGGCGGGCTGTTTACCCTGTTCGTCGGTTTTTTCCCCCCGTCTCAATTAGAGACGGGTAACCTTCTGTTTTATGAATCATTCCTGATCCTCGGCATCCTAATCATGTGCGGCGCGGCCTTTGTGATCTATGGGTTGAGAAAACCGGGTTGGGTTAAGGCCGCCGGTAAAGAAGAACCCTTAGCGAAATAAAAAAGTGAAAAACAAGATAAAGGAATGGATCAGGCGATATCTGTTAGCCGATATCTTGAGCACCGTGCTGTCTCTCGCCACGGCATGGGTCATTTACCGAACCACCGGAGATAATGTGTTAGCGGCCTTTTTGGGGTCGGCCATGGCCTCCATCAGTTTTTACGGCATCATCGCCTACAACGATGTGAGAAAGAGCCTGAAGCACCATCGCAAACATGAGCTGAGCTATGGGTTTGTCGCTTATTTCAAGGATTTGCGAAACCTGATTATCGAATTCGGTCCATCTGAGATTCTGGATGTCATGGCGGTTCGGCCGTTCTTCATGTATCTGATGCCGAAGGTCATTGGCGAATTTGTTTTGGGGACCTTTATTGGGAAGATGATCGCCGATGTGGTCTTTTTCATTCCCGCCATCGTGATGTACGAAGTCAGGAAAAAACATTTGTAGTCATTCACGGGTTGACGGGTTCAGATCCCTAAACAGCATCGATACTACTTAAGAAAAAGAATTTGGACGCTGATTAACGCAGATTATCTTTGATTTTCAATTTTTTATTTTCTGTGTTTATCTGCGGAAATCTGCGTCCCCAAGATAATTATCTTAAAATCTATCATTCCTCATTTGGCACATGGAGTGTGACGTCTGCCTCCAAAAGTATTTTACTCATGCTCGGTTGGGGTCTTCGATCCGTAAAGAGGGCGTCAATCTCCTGTATATTGCAGAGGCGTATCATGGCCTCCCTGCCAAACTTGGTGTGATCAGCCACGAGGAAAACCTTGCGTGAATTTCCAATAATTGCTCGGCCGGCACGAACCTCGTGATAATCGAAGTCGAGGAGAGTCCCATCCCAATCGATCCCGCTCACACTGATGATACCAAAATCGATCTTGAACTGCTGTATAAAGTCAATAGTCGCTTCTCCTGTAATACCCCGATCCCGGCTACGGACAACTCCACCGGTGATAATGACCTCAAAGCTCTCATTTTTGCTCAGGACTGTTGCCACGTTAAGGTTGTTCGTTATGACCCTTAGATCTTTATGATCAAGGAGCACTTTGGCTACCTCCTCTGTGGTAGTTCCGATGTCAATGAAAAGGGAGGCGTTGTCCGGGATATGCCGGGCCAACATTCGGGCAATAAGGCGTTTCTCGGGCAGACACATCACTTTACGCGTGGTGTATGCCACGTTTTCTACACTGGAACATAGCCCAGCTCCCCCGTGGTAGCGGCACAGCAGCCCTGCTTCGCTGAGTTCGTTTATGTCCCTCCGTATGGTTTGAGGGGTTACACCAAAATTCTTGGCAAGGGATTCGATTGAAGCAAATCCCCGGGCCTGAACGAGTTCGACGATCCTCTCATGGCGGAGAAGGACCGATTTTCCTCGAGCCTTGCCATCGCCCTTTGCGTTGTTTTCATTTTTGAACACGGCAGGACCTCCTTCATTAATTTTTTAGCACGCCTTTGTTGCCTGTCCATATAATTGACCTGATATTATCAACAAACAGGACTATGATCAACCAAATTGGTCAAAAAAAGTTCAGAAACGAACATAATTGGCAGAAAATCGAAAAAAGAGTTGATTTGTCGTCGAATTGAGCTTCATATTTTCCGTATAATTTCGATATTGAAAAAAAAAGTGTTGAAAAGTAAAAAAGCGATATTATTTTGTTGACAACGTGTTTGTGCCAAAATACAAATGAAAATCATCATTCGATTTCCATTTTTTTTACAGTGTGGAAAAATAATTGACAGTTCAATTCCCCACAACCCATAAGGACCCGCGTTGCAATGGCCATAATTCTATTATATTTACATACCTTTAAGGCTCTTGATATTTGCCCTTGATTTTTGGCACATTAATTGCTCGTAATGTTGAAAATGTGGAACTGGATATAAATGTAATGGAGTTGCAACTGATTGAATAATCGGATCATGATTTGTTTTTTCGAAACCTTTTAGATGGCAGGAATGTTTTTTTAACCACTGTTCTCAGATGGAGGGACTAATTGCGCACACAGGTGCTCATTATCGGGGGAGGGGTTACAGGCACAGGACTTGCGAGGGATCTTGCCTTAAGGGGTGTTGAGTCCCTGCTGGTGGAAAAGGGCGATATCAACGCGGGGGCATCCGGCAGCAATCACGGTCTTCTTCACAGCGGAGGGCGTTATGTTGCCACTGACCCTGGCGCGGCAAGAGAATGTCACGAGGA
>Ga0222696_1000968_pt1 | contig 10104 bp, 16 predicted proteins | sample AntAcemetage1400_FD_179817 | JGI IMG/M metagenome (GOLD analysis project Ga0222696, IMG submission 179817) | Saline water microbial communities from Ace Lake, Antarctica - #1400 | ecosystem: Environmental > Aquatic > Non-marine Saline and Alkaline > Saline | place: Antarctica: Ace Lake... | reverse complement strand
TTAATTTTCAAAATTATATACTAACAATCTTTTCTCTTATGAGTTCCTCTGCACTGTGTTCTTTGTGCATTTACAGTTGCTTGTTTTTCACTTTTTTTCACTTCTTTTACAACAAATCCTTTTACATCATTGATACTCATAAGTAACTCCTTAAGTGGTTAATATTGAATTTGAAAAATAAAATATATTATAAAACAATAGAATGCAAGTATAAAGTAAAATTTGAAATTATCATTTTGCTAAATATATACAAATAACAGCTTGTTATTTACTTTTAATATGATGGTATAGTTCTCCTTTTTTAAACAATGTGTGGTCAATTGCTTTGATGTGATCCTTTAAATCGTTTCGTTCAATAACATTGAGTCCAGCAAATATCTTTTTCCCTGGATATCTATTGATTCCCATACAGTTAATTTGCATCCAAATGTCACTGCTAATTTCTAATGCGACAGGTGTCTTTCCTTTTGTATTGAGTTCCTTGATCGATTTTTGTGCTCTGTCTAAATATTTTTTGATAAATGGTGCAGACATATTATGTATCCTTATTAGATTATTTATTACCAATTTCTTACTTGAAGCATATGTTTATTGTTAGGTAATATTTCGAAATCATAGTGAACTTCTCTCCAAATATTTGTAAATTGATCAAGCCTGTTTACATATATTCTCATATTGTTATCATCCAACATTGTAAATTTTATAAAATTTTTTCGAGAAATTGTAGCAATTGGAACTTCTGTTTCTGATCCATTAACAATTATGAGATATTGTGTTGTATTATCATCCATAAATTTATTCTTTTTGTATGTATTTAAGTTAAGTGCTTACTTTGAATTAATAAGAATCTTATAAATTGGGTAGGCATGATTTACCTGTTTAAATTTAAGGATTCAATTTTTGATAGTAAGGAGAAAATTGCATAATAAAATTATTTTCTTCTTTTTGCTAAAGCAGCTTTAGCTGGGAAAGATTTTTTTGAATCCCATGATTTACTTAATTTTTCAAGTTGCTCGTCACTGTATGACTCGTATTCTTTATAATTATCAGTAGTTTCTTTAAGATTACTGCATGCTTTTTTGCCTATATCTAATGTTTCCTTGCCTAAAGATTTCCAAAAACTCATAAGATTTTTCCTTATCCAATTGGTTTGATTTCTATGCGTTTTGATCTACATTTAGGACATTCTTCAGGTGTACTTTTTCCTTGCCTACTTGTCCATTCGTACTTGCAATCAAGACATTTTTCTTTGTAAACTGTTGCCATTTCTTTTATATGTACATTATACTTTACTTACAAATATAGTATAGGAATCTTAAGTCTCTTTCTATTATTATTTATACGATATGGCTTATATATACCCATTAATTTTATGTACTTTCTAATAAATCCAGTTTAAATGTCATTTTTTGAGTTTTTGAACCTTAGGTGGGGGGCGTGGAAAAGAAACTGTAATATTCTTTATAGTGTCGCATAATGGATTCAGAATTCATGTTGAATGACAAGGCGTGTGATTAACTGGTGCAGATGTTTCAGCCTTGTCATTTATACATAATTGGTGTTATGCGTACGTTATAAAAGTTTTTGATTTAAGGAAAGTTTAAAATGATTTATTCTGATATCATTCAAAAAGTGGATTTATTAAAAAATATGCTGAAAAATAAACGAAATTATAATGATGAACAGTTAATGAAAATTAATTTTGAACTAGATAAGTATATGAAAATTTTAAGGTCAAAGAGTTTTCCCAAGCTGGAATTGTTTTGCCCCCATCGGAGCGAAGGCCCGCGGGGCAATCAATCCAGCGGGAAAAACTATACTTAGTAAGATTTTGTTAATAGTATTGCGTCTGTCATATTGACAGTAATAATTTGAAACATAAAAGGATGTGGTAAAAATGCAGTTTATAATTGGTTATGATGTTATAGGAATGACAGAACAGGAAATATTAAAAATTGATAAAGATTTAGATTTTGAATGCAGTAAAAAATTAAAAGAAATTATAGATGTTTCCGGGATTATTCCAATGGAGTTTTCAGTGAACGGAAGATTTTCTTTTAAAGGAGTTGAGAGAAACTATAAGGCTATTTACAGATAGAATTATTATATTTTTTATTGCTTGATATTATTTGATAGAATCAACGAGGTTTAATTTTAATTTTTGGGTCGAGCACCTGGAAGCGAGAGAGAAAATTTAAATTAAAAACGAAGTTGAATGATTTCATATATTATTTAATCAGATAAGATTTTTTTTAATATTATCTGAATTTTTAGCTTTATAACTCAGATAAAAATTTTATTGGGATATTCTTGGGGGTGAGCTGTAGGGGGTGTCCCCCTAAAGATTCCTGTAAAGTTTAGATAAATTATTAACGGTGATATGGGTAAGTTAGAATTGAATTCCTGCAGAGATTTAAAGTTTGTTTAGTTAAAATAAATAAAAAGAAAGCCGGCGCAGATATTAAGGTCTTTAATTTGTGTTTAATGGTGTCTGTTGCCACCAGTGTTTTTAGTTTTTTATGGTGTTTTTATCTGTTATATCAGATGTATAATTTTTTATTTCTTTATTTCGTAGGTTTATCATACTTTCTGATACTTTATTATCTAGTTTTGTTTCTATTTGTTCTGTACCTTTTTGCCATGTGTATTTTATTGCTTCTATAGCGTCTTTTGCTGTTAGTTTGCCTTTTTCTTTTTTCAATTCAGTTATTTTTTCTTTATAGAGTCTTTTATTTATTTGTTGTCTTTCTTTGAATTTTATTAGTTCTGTATAAGTGCTTTTTAATATTTCTTTAAGAATACTGGTTTTGCTAACACCTGCGCTTTTTGCTAATTCAAAATAAATTTCAGGAATTTCTTGTTGAATGTCTTTTTCATAGTTTATTTTTGATTTAAATTCTAGTACTTCATTTCGTGCAATAAATTTATTTTTAGTATTTAGATATTGGTGTTTTATTAGCTTTTCTTCATTGATTAATTTAGATATATAACTCCTTGAACATCCAATAATTTCAGCTGCTGCTGAATATGTAATTAATCCACCAACTTTATTCCAAGTTTCAGTAAACCATTTATTAAATTTGTAATTATTTTTCATTTTACTAATCTTATTAATTTGCATGTTTGTTGTTGACATATGTTTACCCTTTATAATTTTAATCCTTTTACTTGTTAAATCAATATTTTTTACTTTATCTAGTTGACAATAGTTGATTAATATATACTATATTTAGTAGTTGACAATAGTTAACTTAATAAAACAAAAAAATTAACAAGAAAGGTTAAAGTCATGTTCAAAATGCCAATTTCAGTTATTGTGGATTCAGTCCAGGAGGCAAAAGAGGGGGCAAAGGTTGCTGGTTATGCAAATTTATTGTTTACTGGCGGAATGGTTAATCTTGGTGTTAAGCAGGAGATTTTTAAATTTATAAAGGATAGGGAAGGGGATAGTTTAGTTTGTCTTTTTAAAATGAGTTTATGTGAATCAGTAGACAGGTTTAAAAATAGACATGTAGCATTTCGACCAATACAGATACTTGAAATAAAAGAGAAGGGAGGTAAACAATGAATTTAGAAAAAGAAACGCCTCCGTTATCAGGGCAGATATACGAAGGCTATAATAAACTCAACATTTTCAATATAAAACGTGCTTTGGATGATGTCAAGAGTTTTCCGGAAATTTTAGAAATTTATTGCAACCCTACTCTAACAGAGGGTTGTAGGTATCAAAGAGATACTTTTTTAACTGATTTGTCATTTATTTTAAATGATTTTGAAAATATTTCTATTGATAAATTTGCTATTCTTTTTGATGTTCCTCGAATGAAATCAGATAGTTATTTTGTTAAACAGTTCTGGAATAGATTTGATAAAATGATTGATATCGGTAATCCTGATATTTTAAACGGAAATTATCTTTATAAATATTCCTGTAAATGGTTTTTTGATTATCATATTCAATGGGGGTTTAAGCAGTCTAAACTTTCTACATGCAGAATTGAGTTTAATCCTAATAAAGCAAACTTATATAATCTTATATATTTTTTCTCTGTTTTAAAATCTCATGCGTTGGATTATGCAAGAGTTGCCAGAATAGATATTGCTGTAGATTATGGTATTTATCTTAATCCTTTATGCTGGCATGCAAAGAATATTCTTGTTGATCATATTTACAGATACAGCGGAGATATAAAAACTATATATTTTGGCAGTAATGAATCTGATGTTCAGTTAAGGGTATACGATAAAGCATTTGAGTTAAAAAAAAATGGTGTTTGTATTAATAATGATTTCTGGCGTATTGAGGCGCAGATTAATAATTTTAAAGGTGATAAGCCATATTTAAAAGATATTGATTTGATATCGGAATTTAATGTTTTTGAACGTTTAAGCTTTTTTGATTCATACGGTTTTAAGCCGGCTGGAACTGTTATGTATAACCAGTTTGTTTATAATGCCCGGGCTTATGGTGTTTCTTTGGCAAAAACCTTACTTCCTCATGCTTCAAAAATAAGGTATTTAAAATATTTAAGAAATGATATGAAATCAATATCTTTTAATACTCCTGCTGAAATACATAAATATTGTTTTAGACGTGTTTATAAACGTTTCTATGAAAAGCTTGTTTATCTGTTTGAACTAGGCCAGAATCTTACATTAAATCCTTCAACATAATCATAGGAATTATTTATTATGACAAATGAACTTAGAACTTATATAAAAAATCTTTCACCTAAAAAGAAACAAAAAGTTTATAACCTTAGGCGTGAAATGAGAGATAGCAGATTATGCTATATGAGGCTTAAAAAGCATAAGAACTATTATGAAATAATAGATTTAAATAATAATCTAATATGTATTATTCCAATGTTAAATAATTCTATGATTAAAACTTTTTTTATCGCTTATAAATTGGTTGTTGGTTTTGATGAATATTTAATGGATACTTTTGATTCTGATTATTTCTTTCAGGATAAAAGATTTAATAATAAGAAAACGTTGTTTAATAAAGGGTTTAATCTTGATGATATTGATTTTTTAGCAGGTTGTTTTCCATGTTAAAAAGTCCATGGTTAAAAGATTTAGAATTCGAGGAGTTTTTTAATAATCTTGATGATTATAAAAATATTGATGAGGATCCTTTCGGTTTTTTAATTGATGATAATGATGAAGATGAATATTTAAGAGTAAGTGTCGGCAGGTCTTAATAAACAGGGTAGGGGATATTTAATCATTAAAGCGTTTCTGAATAACATTTCATTGTTTTATGCTCCTTTCTCTGCCTAATCAATAACGTCGCATAATAACGTATATGTTAAATATGAAAAATTACTGTAAATACCTGTATATTAACATAATACATATTTCAAGCAAAAAATCAACTATCAGATTTATTAAAAATAGTTCAAAATGTGAACAAAAACAGCAAATAGGGGCGGATTTACTAAGTTATACTTTTACCTTTTCGGTCTTTTTAGGACGACCGCCAAGACGTCCGTTAAGCTTTGAAGCTCTGCGTTTTTTAAAGCTCTTTGAACGACCGCCAATACGACCAGCTTCAGATACGCTAACTGTTGTATGAATAACAGGGTACTTTTTTGGTTCCTGTATTATTTCTTCACAAAGGTCTATGTCGTATTTATCCCAGCGTATATCTCCTGCATCGTCTATTTCAACATCAAATATATCAGCTATAGGAATATTTTTGAAATAAGGAAAGTTTTTAAAATCCATAAAATAGTAGGCTTCATTAACCAAAATAAATATGCCATTACAGCTTATATTTCTTATCTCTATCGTGTTTTGTCCATCTGGTGATGATTTCATCTTTTAACTCCGATACTTCTTTTAAAATCCTATTTAGTTCGTGCTGTTTAAAACCCTTATTTTTTGCAACTTCAATTTTAGGCTCTATCCAAATCTTTGCTTTGTTTTTACTCTCTTTGTAATGAATGTGTATTCTAGGTTCTTCATTACTATAAAAATAAAATTGTTTTACCTTTGGTGTCATATGATAATATCTCTTGTTATAATAACCTAAGCGATTTGGTTATTCAAGTTATAATCCTAAATCTGGCTCATACCATTGAAAAAAATGATATAATAAAGATTCACTTAATGTTTTAGGATCAGGTTTCTTAATAATAAAATTATTTATTGCCTGCTTCTCTGATATTGACAAGTCATTGACTTTATCTTGATAATACTTTCTGAGGTCTGTATAAAAATCATCTATCGACTGATTAGCTAAATAGTCATTAACTCTTTTTAGATAATATTTTTTGTCTATTTTCTTCTGATTAAGCTTTATTGTCATTGTGATTGATACAATATTTCGCCCCTCTTTATTTTGTTTGTAATCAAAGTACAGCTCTGATTTTTCTTTGAGTTCTTTTTGGGCGGAATCAACAACAAATTTCTTAAGTGAAGTAACACCGTTTTTACCTTGATACTTATCTTCAAGCTGAAACATTTTCCTGATTTGTTTAATAGTAAGGGTTCGCTTGCCTATGCTTTCATATTGTTTTATGAGCTCATAAAATCGAATTGTATACTTGCCCGTGAATTGTTTGGTCTGTAATAAATCATAGCTTGTAAAGCGTTCTTTGAGCTTATTAAAAAAAGGTACAACTTTACCATGAAAGCCTAGTGTAAGTGTTCCATTTTTTAGCCTTGAATCAGTTATAAATGAAGACGTCTGGAATTCTTTACCTAATTCATCTACATATACAATAATTTTTTCATTAAGTGATTTACAAGCTTTTACAATGTGACGAAAATCTTTATCTGTATCTAATCCAGCAATATTCATTAAGTCAATCCTGTCTATTGCTACCTCATAAATTCTTAATGGGTTTGGCTTGTCAGGGAAAGTCTTTTTATTTGCTTTCAAAATACCTAAATTTAATATTTTTTTTTCAACTGGATTACATTTGTAACTAGCTTCTATAAAATTGTTCCCCATATATACAACTTCACGCTTACTCATATATCTGCCCCTTTTTTATCAATAGCTCTATCATATCACTATTGTTTTTTTATTACAATAGTAATTATTTAAAACTATTGATAAAATTTAAAGTTGTATTTTTTATGTTTTTTTTGGCTTTTGCCCTGCCTTTTCTATGGATATGCCCTGCCTTTTCTATGGATATGCCCTGCCTTTTCTATGGATATGCCCCTTTTCCCCTTACTCTTTTATAATCACTAAAATCAACCAAAAAACATAGAATTTTAATGCTATTAGTTCTAAGCTAAACACTTATGGCTTAATATGATATAAATTTATCTAAATATATTTTTTAATACTACGTATATGCAATATATAAAATTTTTGCCCTGCCTTTTCTATGGGTATTGCCCTGCCTTTTCTATGGATATCGTTTTACAACTATATAAGGCTTAACCTTTTACAATGTCCTAAAAGAATCTTTAAAAAGATTAAAAAGAGTTAAAGAGAAATCAAACCCCAAAATACAGACTATTTTGACCTTATTTTACAAAGAAAAGAAGCAAAAGAAAGCTAATGGTCGCCCTTTTTCTGTCGAAAAACCCCGACACCCCACCTCTTTTTTTAGATTAGTCTATTCCGCAAGCTCAATAATAGGTCAATGGCTGTCTGTTAAGAAGGAAAAGGGAAGTTTCCCTTTTAATCCCTCTTGATAGAACGCTCCCCATTCGGTCGCTTAGCTCATTATTTTTACTTAACAAATTAATATCAACTATTCGTATTAAGCTTTTAATTGTTGTTAATACCGTTAATCGTCTTTAGGTTGAAAAGACACCCATAAATCGATTTTAAGACGATTTAGTATGATTTAGTATAAGTCTCTATAAATTTCTAAAATCGCTTAAACAGGATTGCTTGTGAGTAAAATATGGCAAGAAAAAAGCTTTGTGGCAATGAAAAAATTCTAATCGTTTAAACAGCAGCAGCACAAACTATATCATAAACCTAAAGAAATATACTAGATCTCTCTTCTTTGTAATAATTATATTTCGGATTTTTGTGATTATAAATATGGCTGTTACAGTTCAATATTAGCGAAGCGAAAAACCCTCAATAATTATTGAGGGCGCACCTTAACCATTTTTTATGCTCCGCAAAAAATGGGTGCGTTCTTCGAAGATGCTTAACAGCAGATTTTAATTTTTTAAAAAGTAGCTGGGAATCTATTAATAGGTTTGTATGTATCACTATCAATATATAATTAGAGCCTGCACGAAAAGAATTTTTCGTGCAGCTTCTAATTATATGTAAATTTTTATAGAAAAAAATTGCTCCTGAGCAATTAATACAACATATTAATTGTTAAGATCTTAAACTTTAATTCAGGAGCAAATAATATGATAATAAAAAGTACGCCTTATTTATTTGATTTCAATGAAATTACCAACTTAGACACCGAGATTATGGAAATTTTCCGTAAAAGCACTGAAATTCTGGAAAAATTTCCCGAAATACGTGAGTGTGCTGATTTTGATTTAGAACGATATGCACTAAAAAAGAAGGAGCTTCGTTTGTCAGTCAAGAAATATAATGAAGAGCAAATAAACGGTAAAGACTATCTTTTTGACTGTTTTGAAATAAACAATGGAACGGTTATTCAGCTGGAATCCGGTCGTCCCCGTTTAAGAACAGAACTTGTTGTATTTTTTATGATCCTGCGAGGCTTATGGAGCAGTATCAGCGATCACAGAGCGGCAGAAACAATTAAAGATTCTCTAAGTATAAATTCTGTTCTTGCTTATTACAATTATAAAATACCAGGTATTAATACTATCAGAGAAAATATAAATGCCGTATCAAACAGTACCCGAAGGCTTATAATGAAATCACAGGCAATGCTTATTTTAATGAAAGGCCTTGATGATTTTTCCGAAGTATATATTGACAGTACAGATACATCTGCCAATACTTCATATCCAACGGATGTTTCAATTTTATATAAACTCATAGACCGCGTATATCGCAGTTTTCTTCTTTTGGAAAAAGAATTTGATTTTCCCTGTTTAGGTGACGGCTGGCTTCATAAAAGGCTTGAAAACATGAATGGTCATCTTGCTTTTATCAGTATGAATGTGGGGAAAGGAGGCGTTAAAGGTAAGGTGAAAGAGAGTTTTAAGGCTTTTGCCGTTCTTGGACAAAACTGTATCAATTCATTTTTTGAAGAACAGGAGCGCCTGACTGTTAACTGGGAAACTTCACAGCTTCCGCCTGACAAAGGAATAGCGCTTGATACTCTTTGGTATAAGATAGACGAGGATCTTCATGATGCACTTTACGTTTTATATTATGCTGAATTACTGGTACATGAAAATATAAGACTTCCGTCACGCGAAAAAATATTGAGTATTTCTGACTGTGATGCTGCATATATTCAAAAAGGACAGAGATATCCAACTATTGGTTATAAACCGCAAATTGCCAGAAGCGGTAATGGATTTATCTGCGGGTACCTTTTGCCGGCAGGAAATACAGCCGATTCAGAAATGCTTCTTCCAACAGTACTGAATGTATATCAAACAACCAACATTATGCCGTTGCTTGTGAGCACTGACGATGGATATGCATCAGAAAAAGCTGTGAGAGTACTTAAAGAAGAATGCAGGATTCCAACTGTTAGTATTAATGGTTCGAAAGGGAAAAAACTAACATTGGAGAATTGGGATACAACATCTTACGCGGAAGCAAGAAGAAAACGCTCTGCCGTAGAATCCAGTATGTTTACGCTCAAATACAGACATGGCTTTGGTAGAATGAGAAGACGTGGTATTGAAGCGGTTGAAGCAGAACAGTTGGAGAAAGTAATAGCATATAACTTTCTCCATATGATTAAAAAGGAAAAAACAGCAATAAAAAACGCTGCTTAAAAAAAATCATATTTTTTCTTAATGTATGAAAAAGAAGAATTACGTAATCCTTGTATCAAAAAGGAGGAAATATTCCTCAAAATTTAGCTTTGAAAAAGAAAAATTTTGAAATATAATTAGATGCCCATGAAAAAAGGCGAATTTTAAACTATGGTAGATAACGCTTGAATAACATTAGATTTCATCAAACACTTTTCGTGGGGCATCTAATTAGTAATTAGTAATTATTCT
>Ga0222696_1000936_pt1 | contig 10338 bp, 10 predicted proteins | sample AntAcemetage1400_FD_179817 | JGI IMG/M metagenome (GOLD analysis project Ga0222696, IMG submission 179817) | Saline water microbial communities from Ace Lake, Antarctica - #1400 | ecosystem: Environmental > Aquatic > Non-marine Saline and Alkaline > Saline | place: Antarctica: Ace Lake... | reverse complement strand
GGTTAATCGAAAAAACAGATTTTCAAAAAGCAAGCAAGGTTAGATCAACTAATGGACTGCTGGTTCATGTATTTGGTAAGATCGCTACCGCTTTTATAAATTTAATATTTTAACCCTTGATTCGCATTATTAATATAAAATGTAACCCAAAAATTAAAAACATGGAAGAAAATAAAGTTTCTATTGGCAAGACAGCTCTAACTTATGGACTGATACTTGGAGGAATAATGATGCTTCTTGAGCTTTTGTTCTATTCTTTTGATCTTGACAGGGAGAGCAAAATCAGATGGGTATCTATACTTATCCTGATCGGTGCTGTTGTAATTGGAGTTAAAAATTTCAGGGATAAGGATTTGAATGGATATATAACATATGGCAAATCCGTATCACTTAGTTTTCTGATTGGACTTTATTCAGCAGTACTTGTCAGTATTTTTATGTTTTTCTTCATCACTTATATTGACCCGGGTATGATTGAACTAATTTTGGAGCAAGCTGAAGAGGCATTACTGGAAACAAATCCTAATATGCCTGATCAGGAGTTTGATACAGCAATGAGCTATACTGAGAAATTCACAACACCTATGTGGATCACTGTATGGTCGTTTTTTGCGCTTACTGTTCAAGCAATTATTGCAGCACTTATCATTTCTGTTTTTATGAAAAAGAATGATGATTCGCTTGACGCAATAATTAACTAATATTATTCATGGATATTTCTATTGTCATACCATCATATAATGAGGAGGAATCGATTAAGGAGCTTCACTCCTGGATAGTGCGAGTTGTTAAGGCTAATACTTACTCCTATGAAATAATTTTTATAGATGATGGTAGTAGTGATAACACCTGGAAAGTCATTAATGAGCTTGCAGCTGTCGATACAAATGTTAAAGGTATAAAATTCAGAAGGAATTATGGTAAATCTGCTGCTCTGCAAACAGGTTTTGAAAAAGTAATTGGAGATGTTGTGATTACAATGGATTCCGACCTTCAGGATAGCCCGGATGAAATTCCTGAACTTTACCGAATGATAAAAGATGATAACTATGACATTGTTTCGGGATGGAAAAAGAAAAGATATGATCCAATAAGCAAGACTATACCAACCAGACTGTACAATTGGGCCACAAGGAAAATGACAGGTGTCAGACTTCATGATATGAATTGTGGGCTTAAGGCATATAAAAAAACGGTAGTTAAGAGCATTGAAGTTTATGGTGAAATGCATCGCTATATCCCTGTTATTGCAAAATGGGCAGGTTTTTCAAAGATTGGGGAAAAGGTTGTTTCTCATCAAAAAAGAAAGTATGGGGTCACTAAATTCGGAATGGAACGTTTTATAAATGGCTTTTTGGATCTGCTGTCCATTACTTTCACAAGTAAATTTGGGAAAAGACCAATGCACCTGTTTGGATTATTAGGAACTTTATTGTTTGTTATTGGATTTGCCATTGCTTTCTACCTGGTCTTTGCAAAATTATTTTTCCTTGGATACAAAATGACAGAACGGCCCTTGTTCTATTTTGGCCTGCTTTCAATGGTAATTGGAAGTCAGTTGTTTATTGGAGGATTCATTGCAGAAATGATCTCACGCAACTCATCCGACAGGAATGTTTATCAGATAGAGGAAGAAGTTGGAAGTAGACAGTAATTATTAACTATAAGTTCAGGATGAAAAGAAAGGTTGTGATAGTTGGATCGGCTTATCCCTTACGGGGTGGGGGAATAGCAACCTATAATGAAAGGCTGGCAAAAGCATTTATTGATAATGGGGACGAGCTTATTATCCATTCCTTTAAATTACAATACCCAGGATTTTTATTTCCGGGCAAAACTCAGTATTCAACAGAACCACCACCCGAAGGCCTTGATATCAGAGTTACTGTTAATTCAATTAATCCATTTAACTGGTACAAAATTGGCAGGGAAATCAGAAAGTTAAAGCCTGAGCTTGTGATAATCAGGTTTTGGATACCATTTATGGGGCCTTGTCTTGGGACAATTGCCAGAAAGATCCGTAAAAATAAGCATACCAAGGTTATTGCAATTGCTGATAATATTATCCCACACGAAAAAAAACCTCTTGATAAAATCCTTATAAAATATTTTGTAAAAAGTGTCGATGGTTTCATCTTTATGTCTAAATCAGTACTGAATGATTTGAATGTATTTGATAAACTAAAACCTAGAAAATATTGCCCTCATCCATTATATGATAATTATGGTGAAGCTGTAACTAAGGAAATTGCAAGAAAACAATTAAAACTTGATATCGCCTCAAATTATATATTGTTTTTTGGATTTATTCGTGATTACAAAGGTCTTGATATTTTACTTGAGGCTTTTGGTGATAAGAGAATAAAAGAACTTCCTTTGAAACTTCTGGTAGCAGGGGAGTTCTATACTGATCCTAAGCCATACTGGGACATTATAAAAAAACATGATCTTAATGACGATGTTTTCATGACAAACGACTTTATTCCCAACAATGAAGTTGTAAATTATTTCTGTGCTGCCGATCTGATAGTTCAACCATATAAAGATGCAACTCAAAGTGGTGTAACCCAAGCTGCTTATCATTTTGATAAGCCAATGGTAGTTACTAATGTTGGAGGGTTGCCGGAGATGATACCGCATGGAAAAGTCGGTTATGTTGTACCGCCTGACAAGGATAATATTGTTGATGCAATTTGTAATTTTTATAATATGAAAAAGGAAGATGAATTTGTTGAAAATGTAAAGCAAGAGAAGCTGAAATATTCGTGGGATAATATGATAGAGAAAATACAGGAGCTGCAGGAAGAGTTGTGAGATAATTATTAATGGTTAATGGTTAATGGTTAATTATTAATGCTCTTTTGAATTACGGATTATGAATTACGAATATGAACCTTTCAACGTGCGAACGTGTTAACCTTTGAACGTGTGAACTTTCGAACGTGCGAACCATTTTTCCCATTTTCAAATTTTCAAATTGAATTTATTTGTATATTTGTTGTTAATGATCAATAACTACCATGAAAAAAACATTTCAACAAATCCCGCTAGCTGCCCTGCCTGGGTCATTTTGCACCGCTTCGCATGAACGGGAAACTGTACCATATCATAGAAGTCATTTTTATATATTGATCTTAATTATTGGCTTCTCTTTTTCATTTAATACTACAAATGCACAACAACAATGGAAGTGGGCAAAGAACGCCGAAAATTGTATGTCACGCAGTGTTACTGCTGACATATACGGGAATGTATTTGCTGTTGGTGAATACAGTAATGGAAAAATTCTTTTCGACACAATATGTTTAACAAGTAATGGTGGAGGAGATGCATATATCCTAAAATACGATACCGATGGTAATGTTTTATGGGCCAAAGGCATAGGAGGTGCAGATATTGACCGCGCAAGATCAGTTTGTACTGATTTATATGGAAACATATATGTAGCCGGTGAATTTTGGAGCAACACTATAGTAATTGACACTATTATTTTATCAAAAACAGATTATGGCTTTGATGTTTTTATAGCCAAATACGATGGAAATGGCAATGTTATATGGGCAAAAAGTGCAGGAGGCAACTATATTGACTACGTGACCGGTATAGCTACCAATAATCAAGGAGAAGTTTATATAGTCGGTTCTTTTTGGGGAACTTATATTGAATTTGATACTATTGCTTTAACCAATAGTGGTAATATAGATATGTATATTGCAAAATACGATTATGCAGGTAATGTTGTCTGGGCTCATAATGGTATTGGAAATAACCAGGATGAAGCTTATAGTGTATCAGTCGATAATGAAGGAAATGTTTATATAGCCGGGTCATTTAGAGGTGATAGCATATCTTTTGGAAATGAAACCCTTATAAATAGCTCAGATACTTTGTGTTGTAGTGATTTGTGTTTTGATGCTTATTTAGTTAAGTACGATAAAAATGGAATTGTTGAATGGGCTGTTAATCCGACAGGTAAGAATTGGGATGAAGCTTATGGAGTTATTGTCGACACTATTGGGAATATTTATACAACAGGTATTTATATGAGCGACAGCATTTATTTTGATTCTCTGGCTTTAGTAAATTATTCAAGTTATGATGTTTATATTACAAAATATAATCCCAATGGCAATGTGTTGTGGGTAACAGGCATTGGTGGAAATTCATCTGATTATGTTGAAGATATGGCTTTGGATGTTGATGGAAACATATATATCGGTGGTGGCTTTTGCAGTGACAGTTTGGTAATAGGCTCTGATATATTTGTAAATAATGGCTCTAACGATTTTTATATTGCTAAATACGATAATAACGGAAATAATATTTGGGCAGAAAGCGCCGGTGGAAACGACTGGGATATGTGCCTGGGTGTGACCGTCGACTTATTATGTAATGTTTATTTAGCCGGGTTTTTTGCTAGTGATGTTATTTTGCTGGATACTATTGAACTTATTAAAATTGGTAGCCAGGATATGTTTATTGCTAAGATAGGAAAGCAGAATGTGTATATTGAAGAAAACCCAACAAAAGAAATCCTGAATCTTTATCCGAATCCATTTAATGATTTGGCACATCTCAGGTTCGATAATAAAAAAGGAGAAAAACATTACCTGGAAGTTTATACAGCTACCGGGAAATTGGTTATGTTAATAAATGAAATCACAACAGGACATGTAGTTATTGAAAGAAAAAACCTAATAGGTGGCATGTATTTCTTTCGGCTTTGTAACAAGCGACAAGTGGTAGCCTCTGGTCAATTTATAATAGAATAATATATAGCGCTGGTGGCAACATAATATAAAAATCAAAGGATTAACAGGGGAGGCAATGAGTTTAGGTCTATTAATAAACGACTACTCTATTTACAGTAAGGTAGTTCCGAATGCCCAAGGCTTTTTATACAGGACTTTGTTAGTAAAGAACAATAAACCTTATCTTTCGCATGCAAATGAGGAAATTTTGGATGATGATTTTATATTTTTGGTATGGTAAGGAATGTTGCTTTATTAACAAGTTACCTGCAAGGCTGAAAAAGAAAACCGTAGAACATAAATTGAAAGTATTGAAAAGAGGAATAAACCATATAATTGAAAAATTGACAGACTTGAAAAATTTTGTTTTTTCCCAACCCACTTTTACCCTGTGGAATAATTTGGTAGCCAACCCACAAATAGCACATTTAGTTTTTGCCGACACACAATTCCACCCTAAAAAACCAAAAGAGCTATTTTTGCAAACACACTGAATAGAGTAATATTAAATTTTGAAAAAGGAATACAATAATGAAAGTAGAAAAGCAGATAAAGTAAAAGCAAGATGAAATCATATTTATTAATTTAAAACTATTGTATAATGAAAGTCAACCATTTAATAGTTCACGAAATTGTGAAAAATGTAAGAGAGACTGGAGCAAAACTAGTTTTTTCCGAATCAACAATCCCAATAGATGATAAAGCTGAAAATCTTGTTAAAGAGCTTAATACAAGATATTCTAATCTTAAAAACACAAAAATTACATATGCAACATTTGATTATGAGGAGGACCGTGATTTTCCTAAAGAGTTTGACAAATATTACAAGTCAAAAACAAAAGATGACTTTATCAAATTTAGCATAGAAGCAATAAAGGATTTAAAAACAAGGATTGAAGGCAGAGCACCTGCAAAAGGCGGTTACCTTGTTTTCGCTGAATTTGAGGATTACGGTAAATTTCTCGGGGTTTATCTGATTAGAAATACGACAGGTATGTTGTTTAACAAATCGGATGATGGAAAATACTTTGAAATTAATCCTACCATTCATATCGATTTTGAAAAGATAGCAATGGCATGTCGACTAAACTATGAGAGATATGAAAAAAAAGACGGCAGGTATTTAGGTTTTATTGATGTAAAAAAGGAAGAGGTCTCGAAATTTTTCAATGAATGGATTTCTTCGAAAGATCAAGAAGATAATATTTCTGATACTAAACATTTACTATATGATATCTTAAAAAAGATTGAACCTCCAAAAGATGAAGAAGGTAATTTAATTCAAACGAATATTTTTTTACAAGAAGTTCAGGAATTTATCAAGGGATCACCAAACAGAATAGTTGAATTGAAAACGATAAGTGCCCAATTTTATCAGGATGAAGATGTAATTCCCACCTATGTTCAGGAAAATAATATTTCTATCAATTCGCAATTTAAAGCTGATGCCGGTATTTTACGTAAATTCGTAAATGTAAATGTAACAGCAGAAAAAATTACATTAAATTTTCCTCCAAAATATTTTAGAAATAAAGTACGTATTGGAGGTGATAACGCTGATTTAGTAATAATTGAATCTGAAGCTTTGGTAACCAAAATATTACATGAGATAAGAGAAGATGAACAGTAGTATTTCAAAAATATTATCCCTAATTCATCAGATTGATAAAAAATCCATCAAAAAGGAATGGGATGGGAAGACTATTCTTTTTAGCTTCAAGGCTCAAGTTAAAAACGATGTGATTAGCATACTGAAAACAAGCAGTATAGAATTTCAAGATACTTTTGAAGGACTGGAAATAAAAACTTCAAAGAAAAATTTTGACAATAAAGTTTTTTATAACATTGAGCATTTTTTACATGATTTTAAAATTGACGATGTTGCTAGCGACTTTTTAATTTTATTTTTTTATGATTCCTTTCTTTTTTATAATTCCGCAAATAATAAGAGATACAATAATAAGGGAGAGATAATAAACAACTATCTCATTGAAAATTCCATTTCTTCATTAAAAGTAATTTCTACCTTAAAAGAAAAAGTAATTGCAGATTATGTTAATACTATTGAAACCGAAATAGTTTTTTATTCAACATCAAATGGAATTTTTAAGCTTAAATATCCTTTAACGACACCGCATTTTGATGAAAGTTCATCTATTAAGGAAAATTGTGATAGCTTTTTAAATAAAATATCATCTATTGATTTCAAAAGATTCTTTGTAAATGAACTTTTTCATTTCTTAAAAAATAGTAAAGAACAATATATTGATTTAATAACTTATTTGCCAGAAATATTATTGGAAGCAGAAAGGAATCTTGATATTTATTCAAAGAAATTTTCTTTTGAAAAATTAAAGACAAAATTAATTGAAGAAAAGGACAAATATTTTGAAAATTTGCGAGAAATATTAGGTAAAGTGTTTAATCAACTAATTTCGATTCCGATTTCTACTACCGCAGTCGTTTTTTCGGTTTATAAAATTGATTCTGCTTTTGGCTTACTAATTATTCTTTTATCGTATTTTATTTACACATTGTATTTAATACATTTCCTGAAAACGTATCAGGGCGATTTAAGGGAAATTGAAACAGAATTTGATAGGGATTTTGAAATTATTGCAGATAAATCAGGACTTGAAGAAATAATTATTAATACTGAGGAACAGAAGATTAATCGTAGAATAAAAAATATTAAACAGATTATATCTGCTATGAAAATTGCAATTATTTTCTTTTTCTTTTTAATATTAGTTCTTGTATTTAATCAAATCACTATTTCATTAAAATTAAAAATAATACTAGGTATAGTTTCTTTGATTCTTATATTAATAAAAACATTTATGAGAAATTAATATTAAAAATGAAGAATTTATTAGAAATAAAGAATTTAGAAATCCAGTTTAAAAACAAGAAAAGCACTGTTTATGCAGTGAATGATGTTTCATTTTCTTTGAAAAGAAATGAAGTATTGGGGATTGTAGGAGAATCAGGTTGCGGCAAAACAGTTACTTGTCGGGCTATTTTAGGACTGAATAATAAATCAAAGCAAGCGGGTGATATTATTTATACGAATACAAAAATTAGCAGTTTATCCGAAACAGAATTGAATATAATAAGGGGTGGAGAAATTTCTATGATTTTTCAAAATCCTAATAGTGCCCTAAACCCATTAGTAACAATAGGAAAACAAATCATTGAAGTAATAAGGTTACATCAAAGTTCAACAAAAGAAGAGGCTAATAAAGAAGCAATAAAAATTTTAACCGAATTGGATGTGCCTGATGCTGAAATAAAAATGAATGAATACCCTCATCAACAAAGTGGCGGAATAAATCAAAGAATATTAATTGCTATTGCTTTAAGTTGTAAACCGAAAATATTAATTGCAGATGAACCAACAGCCTCACTGGACGTAACTATTCAAAGCCAAATTCTTAAAATATTTAGAGAGTTAAGAAATAAATTGAGTATCATCATTGTATCACATGACTTGGGCGTAATAAATGAAATTGCAGATAGAGTTATTGTTATGTATAAGGGAATGATTATGGAAGAAGGAACAACCGAGAACATCTTTAATAATCCTTTACATCCATACACAAAAGCACTTTTATCATCCATTCCGTTTCTTAACAATGAAAAAATAATACTTAAAGGAGAGCCACCATCATCAATGACAAAGCCTGTTGGTTGCCCTTTTGCTATGAGATGCCCAAATGTCATTGGTGATATTTGCCGTAAAGAGATGCCACAATTAATTAATCTTGAAAATAAAGTAAGTTGTCATTTATTTAATCAAAAGGAATTAATATGATAAGGAAAACAACAATTATAGTTTTTATTTTGAGTATTGCTCTTTTTTATAGTTGCAATAATGCAAATCAAACAAGTAAAAATATCTTAAAAGATATTTGGAAATTAGACCAAGCTCAAATTAATTCATTTGACCCTTTGGATGCATACCACGCACTTCATATTCAGGTTGTAAAGCAACTTTTCAATTCTTTAACAGACATTGACAATACTGGTAAAATTATTCCTTCATTAGCAAAATCATGGAATACAGAAAATGGTAAAGAATGGATATTCTATCTACGAGATGATGTCGTTTTTGTAAAAGACACCTGTTTTTCAAATGATGTTGAACGGAAATTTACGGCAAAAGATGTAAAATATACTTTTGAGAGATTGCTAAATAAAGATTCAAAATCGCTTGGTATTTCTTATTTTTCAAACATTGTAGGTTTTAGTGGATTTCGAAATGGTGAGAACAAAGAATTACATGGAATTATTGTAAAAGATGAACATACAATAATATTTAAGTTAAAAGATATTGATTTTAATTTTCCAAATTTATTATCACTTCCATATTGTAGTATAGTAAAAGAAAATGCTATTAATTTGTATAATCCAAAGCTCCATCCAGTTGGCACAGGTCCTTTTATCTTAAAAGAGTATAAATCAAATGAAAGTATCAGTTTTGTTAGAAATGATGATTACTGGGAAAAAATAAATTCCCAATCAATACCTGTTATTGATGGTGTTGAGATTAATCTGACAACCGATGATAATTATTCTTTCCTTTTATTTAAAAATGGAAAGTCAGACTTTTTAGAATTAAATATACCATTGTTAAAGCAATTGGAAAAAACAAAAATTCCTTTTAATTACAAAAAAGATGTTTTTGAATTAACCCAATTGAATTTTTATCTTTTTAATTTGGAGAAAATGAATAACCCAAATATAAGAAAAGGTATTAATTATGCAATTGACAGGACTTCTTTACAAGAAATATTGGAAGAAAATGGAAATGTAGCAAAAACTCTTTATCCAAAAATATTTCCGAATATTTCAAAACCAAACAAATTATTACAATACAAACCTGATAAAGCAAAAGAACTATTAAGCGAACCAATAGAATTAAAACTTGTAACTTTTGATGATATTTTATCAAGGAGTTTGGCAAGAAAAATTGCTGCTGACTTGAGGAAATATTCTATTAAAGTGAATATTGAATCAGTACCTTTTCCAGTACTGGTTGACCGTTTAACATCTGGTGATTATGATATGATACAGCTTTATTGGGGTTTACTTTATGCCGATGTTAATAATTTTCTAACACCATTCAAAACGAGTTCATTTCCACCTGCTGGTAATAATTTTAACAAGTATTCAAATCCTGAATTTGACAAGTTGGTTAATAGAGCGTCTAAAACATTAATAAATCAACAAGATGAAATTTATTTAAATGCAGAAGAAGTAATACTTAAGGATATGCCATTTTATCTTTCTTATTATGCTAATACTATTAGGGTTTCAAACAAGAAGTTCAAAATGCCTTTAAATCCATTGGGTTATAAGTTTTATAAAAATGCTGAACCTGTTGAATAAATGAATAGAAGAAGTTTGATATATAGAATTATTTTTCTTGGATTAACTATTTTAGTTATTCCACTTATTTGTTAGCAGAAAAGTATAAGTAACAGAAAATGGAAAAATAATGGTAACACTTTTACAAAGATAATTTTTTCTATTTCATTTTAAAAAATTGATTTTCTGTTTTTCATTCTGTAGCTGTCTCCACTAA
>Ga0222696_1000935_pt1 | contig 10375 bp, 8 predicted proteins | sample AntAcemetage1400_FD_179817 | JGI IMG/M metagenome (GOLD analysis project Ga0222696, IMG submission 179817) | Saline water microbial communities from Ace Lake, Antarctica - #1400 | ecosystem: Environmental > Aquatic > Non-marine Saline and Alkaline > Saline | place: Antarctica: Ace Lake... | reverse complement strand
GATAAAACGGTCGTTTATACAGTAAGTTCCAGATTAGATGATTCTTGACCCATTTCAAAGAGAATCAACAGCCATGATTTGTTGGTGTGGTTTCAGATTTCACGCTGAAGATTAGATTCAGTAGCCTTCTCTTCTTGTGGACGCAAAAATCCTTGCCAGAAAGTTGTCCCTTTCGCGCTTCCGGCTCCAAAGCCAATGCTATAGTTATATAGGTAAGTGTGACTTCTATCCCGGGCATTTAAAGTCAAGGATAAGACAATTATCCACGAGCGTCATCGCTCAGAAAAATAGATACCACAAGCTATTTTGAGAGGTTGAGTTTGCCGATACGTTGGAGTAATCACCAGATTTGAGAGGCATCATTTTCGAGTGATAACCATGACATATCTCAACTCTCGATCGTCCCCCTCTGAATAATGATATCACACGTTTTCCCTGGGTTGACCTAAATACCAGTTACATGACGTTTCATCATTAATTTCCGACTTTCAAAATGACAGGGTCTCATTTCTCAAACCGGCCACTTAAGCCCACATTTTTTTGCCCCACTCGGATTGCAATATTCAAATACGATACGTAACATTTTTAGGGTGACAAGACCGATAGGTGACAGTACTTGAATCCTGGATCGAATGAAAAATATACGCTATATTGATTGCGTGTATTTTGGAGAACGCTTTTAACAGGGTGATATAATATCAAATGCAAATAGACCAAGGGGGTTATTCTTCATGATAATAGATAATGAGGTCTTTGGAAGTTATTCGCTTTGTAAATATAAGGGTTTTTTGAAGTATACTGGTAAAAAAGGAATGGTTTCTGATTATGAAGAATTTCAAAAACAAAGAGAAGACGAATATAAGATGGCTGCAATTCGGCAATTATTAAAGAAGTATGGAGAAACAAATGTTCTTAAAGAGAGATCTGTAAACAATGATGACTTAAAAAGCGGGCATAGAATTCTTTTGGGAATAACGATTGAACATAAAGACTTTCACGTTCATGTTGATGTTTTAGAGAAAATCAGAAGGAAATCAGCATTGGGGTCATTTAGCTATATCCCTTATATGTTTGTGCCAAATAATAAGGTTGGGAAACATGAAAAATATCTTCTTGCTTTTATAGGGTATATATTAGGGAAAGCCCAAAAAAGATCGGTTGAGTATGGAATAATTCTATATGATGAGTCTGTGAGAAAGAGCAAAATAGATTTGAGAAAATACCAGCATACCTTAGCTTCCTTAACAGAAGAAATAAGGGAATTGGCAAAGAAAGATAAACAGCCCAGACTCATGCTAAATAAACATTGCCTTATATGTGAATTTCAAAAAGATTGTTATGAAGAAGCCAGGGATAAGGATGATTTAAGCTTATTGCGGGGCATGAAACAAAAAGAGCTCAAAACCCAGAATAACAGAGGTATTTTTACTGTTACACAATATTCATATACATTTCGACCAAGAAAGAGAAGGAAAAAAGCAACAAATCCTACAAAACGCCGGTACCATGCTTTACAAGCGTTAGCTATAAGGGAACAAAAGCTTTTTGTTTACGGGGAGCTTTATATTCCAACCTCATCGGTTCGCATATATATGGATATCGAGACTGTTCCATACCGAGACTTTGTTTATTTAATTGGACTCATGATTGATACCGATGCTGAAACGCAAAAGTATTCTTTTTGGGCTGATTCAAAAGCTGAGGAGGAATTGATTGTAGAACAGTTTCTAAAAGTTGTTAAAAATTACGATGAATTTCTTCTTTTCCACTATGGAAGTATCGAAAGTAAATATATCAAGCATCTAACTCGATCATACATCGGGAAATATAAAAGCGTCCTCGATATCCTACTTAAAAAATCTGTGAATGTATTATCCTTGATTTATAAGAACTTTTACTTTCCAGTTTATGAAAATGGCTTGAAGTCCATTGCTGGATATCTTGGTTTTAGATGGAGTGAAGAAAATGCTTCTGGCTTGAGAAGCATTATGACGAGAGAACGATGGGAGAAAAACAGAAACAATGATTTGAAAGATAGATTGCTACTTTACAATCGTGAAGATTGTTATGCTGCAAAAAAAGTTACGGAACATTTATTCACAATTTCATCTGGAAAATCACAGAATGATAATATAGAAGATTCAAGAACGCTTTTTGTAAAAGACTTTAAATTTCCAGACAATCGTACATTTAAGAAAAATGACTTCGTTGTAAAAGAATTTAATTTCATTAATAAATGTGCATATTTTGATTATCAGAGAGACAAAATATATATTCGATCAAACACAACATTGAAGAAAAGACTGAATAGTAATATCAAAAAGAGAAAACACCTTCTAAAGCCAAAGCCCAACAAAATTATTGAGGTTTCTAATTTAGAAAAATGCCCTAATTGTTGCAGTGAAAAGCTGAATAGGCGGGGCTATGTCCCGCACACAGTGATTGATTTGAAATACTCTAGTGGCGGTGTTAAAAGGTGGATCGTTAAATATCATCAGTATAGATTCAGATGTACAGAATGTAATCGGGACTATACTCTAAAATATAATGAAATTGAAAGGTATGCGAAATATGGGCACGGCTTAATTAGCTGGGCTGTTTTTGAAAACATCGTTAAAGGAGTTAGTTTTAAAAAAGTACAATTAGGTATTGAACAACTTTTTAAGTTACCGATTTCAAGGACGTCTTTTCACAATTTTAAATTATATGCTGCTGATTATTATGAAAGCACTTACAAAGGACTTCTTAACAAAATCTTTAATAGTGCTGGAGTTATTCACGTTGATGAAACTCCAGTAAAACTGACTAAATCAACTGGATATGTCTGGGTTTTTACAAATACGGTAGAAGTTGCTTTTATTTTTCGCCCAACACGCGAGGGAGATTTTCTAAGAGAATATCTCGATGAATTTAAAGGGGTTTTAATATCAGATTTTTATGGAGCATATGATTCGTTAGATTGTGTTCAGCAAAAATGTTTAATCCACCTTATTAGAGATTTAAACAGCGATCTTATTAAGGTGCCGTTTGATGAGGAATTCAAATCCTTTGTTCAAGATTTTGGGTCATTATTGAAAACGATTATTGAAACGATTGACAGATATGGACTTAGAAAAAGACATTTAAAAAAGCATAAAAAAGATGTTGATAAATTTCTCACAAAGACATTGAATAAAGAATTCACTTCAGACTTAGCAATTCAATATCAAAAACGATTCAAGAGAAATAGAGGCAAGTTATTTAGTTTTCTTGACTACGATGGAGTCTCCTGGAATAACAACAATGCTGAATATGCTTTTAAACATTTTGCTGTTTATCGACATAAGGTGAATGGTATCTTTTCAGAAAGTGGGATAAAAGCATATCTTGTCCTTCTAAGCATCTACCAAACTTGTCAATATAAGCAATTGAGTTTTCTGGACTTCCTTTTATCAAAAGAAAGAGAAATCCCATAAAGTTTTTACAGACAGGTTTTCCACAGGTCTTCTGGCGCTTGCCAACTTTCATGTGAGGGGTGAAGTGGGTCTTGCAATAGGGACATTCTTTCATCTTGGTCCTCCTTTACAAAAGAGGAATGACACAAACCAAACAAATCAAAAGACCAAGATGAATAAAGAGGAATCAAAAGGAAAGAATCAAAGATTTTTCTTTTTTCCCCAATGATAGGAATTATAAGGAAGGATATTTAAATAAAGGTAGGTAAGAAGATTTGCTCTTTGAGGGAATAATATGAAAAACAATAACGGAATCAAATGGAAGGAATCAAATAGTCACAACATAACCAAACCGGCAACATAACGTGCATTAGTCCAGCATCGCCTTCAACCCAAATTATACCAATTTTCAGGCAACTGCCAACACAAAAATCGAAAGATATTCAATGCAAGAATACATATACCATCCTTGAACCACAGCTTTCATCCTCATGGCCTAATACTCCGGCATCCTACAGGAAATGAAAGAGACCTTCAACAAGAAAGGGAAAGCGGTAAAAAGCCACACAGCCACAAGATATGGTAAGTGCAAAAAATTCTCTTTGAAACTCGGCCAGATGACATATCTTGACATCTCAAAAAACCTACGGCCTCGAAAAGCTGTGCATAAGAACTCAATGCCTCAGCCTTTCCAACCCCTGAGAGATAGATTAATGACCGGTTGTCAGGGGGAAGGCCTTTTCGGCCCCCACTCAGAATTGATTGGATAAGGCTCCTATGCCTTGGAGAGGCGGGTCAGGGGTACGGGTTCTTTTTCAATCTCGGGGTACAGGTTGTCGATTTCCCCTAGATGACACAGATGACCGCAAATTTTTTGTTTTGACAGATTCTATCTGTTTGACGGCCCGGTCGAAATCGCTCTCGAACAGCCGATCTTGCACGATCCGATATTTTTCAAATTCGCTTTCGGCAAAAACCTTGGCGATTTCTGCGGACACCTTGCCGCTATCCGGAAGAATGTCCCGGTCGGCAAATTCCAGGAATAAATCCAACCGTTTTGCCCAATCCTCCATGGTCATGGGGATCTTTCTAAGAGCACGTTCCTCCGCTAATTCCAGATAGGCGTTGACGATTCGGGCAAGAGAATCGAGTTCATCCTTTGTGAGATAATTCTTGGCAATGGAAACATCCGTTTTTAGAATTTTCCCATGCAGTCCCTTCTCCCAGGAAGTCAGGCCCATCTGTTCTCTTGTGCTGTCCGAACGCTGCATGATGAGTTCAGCAGCCGTGTGCCCGTGGATGGCGAAATGCATTTTGTTCTGTACCTTAGCAAAAAAGGCTTTTGTAGTGGGAGCATCTTTGTTGTAGTCCATGCTGGTAGCGTAGATATCCGTGATTTTCTGATAGAATTTCCGTTCGCTGAGCCGGATCTCGCGAATTTCCTCCAAAAGCCGCTCGAAATAATCCTCGCCGAGAAACGCACCGTTCTCCATACGTTTTTTGTCCAGCACATATCCTTTTATCGCAAATTCTCTCAGTACCCGCGTTGCCCACTGGCGAAACTGGGTGGCGCGCACCGAATTTACCCGATAGCCCACCGAGATGATGGCGTCCAGATTGTGGAAGTCCACTGTCCGGGAAACTTCACGTTTTCCTTCGATTTGAACTATCCGGAATTTCCGGATAGTTGCCTCTGGAGCGATTTCTCCCTGCTCGTAAATGTTCTTGAGATGCTCATTGATCGTGCGCACATCCACGTTGAACAGGGTCGCCATTAACTTCTGGGAGAGCCAAATGGTCTCGTCCTCATAACGCGACTCAATACTCTGCTCACCAGCCTGCCCCGTGAACACCAGAAACTCCGCAGTACTATTGCGGATTAGCTTTATTTCATCCTTCATTCTTCGGCCTTCATCTCAGTGAAATGATCTTCAACAAAAATAACAAATTGCAAAATTCCACACGTACACAAAATGTAATGGTACCCTATATCTTAACTTTGCGCAACATAACTGGTACCTTTCCGAGGGATAAATGTCGGGGAGGCGAGCGAGCCCTTTAGGGTCAGCTCGCTCGCGGACACGTTTGGCGGGTTCATCCAGTATCCCCGCTAAAGTCGGGATTTCCGTTTCGCTACAACAACCATCCAGTATCGAGAATCAATTTGTTCTTGTGATCTTCGGTGTTTCGGTATAAGTTCAGACTATCAAATAGAAGGAGGAATACGAAGAATGGAAATAGAAACATTAGGCATTGTTGGCGCCGGACAGATGGGTTCGGGGATCGCACAGGTTGCAGCGGCATGCGGGTTATCCGTGGTCATGAATGATATCAAAGATGAATTTGTGGAAAAGGGCTTCTCAACCATTGAAAAGAGCCTTGGGCGAATGGTCAAAAAAGAGAAGATTACTGAAGAAGAGCAGAAAGGGATTTTGGGGAGAATAGAGGGATCAACCTCTTTGGAAAATATGATCAGGGCAGATTTTGTGGTGGAGGCTGCCACTGAAAACGAGGCCTTGAAATTGAAGATATTCGAGGAGTTAGATAAATATTGTAAAGAAGAGGTTATCCTTTCTTCCAATACTTCCTCCATATCCATTACAAAAATTGGCGCGGCAACCAAGAGGCCTGAGAAAGTGATAGGGATGCACTTTATGAACCCTGTTCCAATGATGAAATTAGTGGAAATCATAAATGGATTGGCTACTTCTGATGAGACCTTCCAGGTTACCCGGGATCTGTCCCTCAAGATGGGCAAGACCCCTGTGCCTGCCAATGATTTTCCAGGGTTTGTAGCAAACCGGATACTGATGCCGATGATCAATGAGGCGGTGTATGCCCTTTTCGAGGGCGTAGGTGAAGTAGAGGACATTGACCAGATTATGAAGTTGGGTATGAATCATCCGATGGGACCTCTGGCGTTGGCTGATCTGATCGGTCTGGATACCTGTTTGGCTATTTTGGATGTCCTTCATAAGGGCCTTGGCGACAGCAAGTACAGGGCCTGCCCTCTTCTGAGAAAATACGTTGATGCAGGGTGGTTTGGTAGAAAGACAGGGAGAGGTTTTTATCAGTATTAGGAAATGCCTAAAGTTTGAAGTGACTAAAGTGAGCTAAAGTGCCTAAAGTACACAAGTTTGAAGTGACTAAAGTTTGATACGCCCGTAAAAAGTCTCCAAACCTGTCACTCCCGCGAACGCGGGAGTCCAGAAGTGATCGATTTTCCTGGATTCCCGCGTTCGCGGGAATGACGAAAAAGGATCATTTCTGACTTTTTACGAGTTTGTCAAGTTTGGAGTGCCTAAAGTTTGACGATCTCGTAAAAAGTTTGAGATCAGGTTTGTCTTAGTTGTAACCAGTTGATTTTGCTGCCGCTAATTGAATGCTTTGTGACTTTTGCGCCTTTTTGCGGCGTTATCAAGTTTGAAGTGGGATAAGGAGATTCCGGGGCGAGTGGGATTGGGTATATTTGGAGGATTTGCAAATTCTGTGATCTTTTGATATGGTAAGTCGCAAGGTGATCGATCCCTATCTCAAATATTGGAGACTAAGTTATGGCAAAAATACTGATTGTGGACGATGAAGAACATATACGCTACCTGTATTCAGAGGAGCTGAGCGATGCGGGCTATGAGGTGATTACGGCAGAAAACGGTCATATGTTGTTGGAAAAGATCGAGGAAGAAAAGCCTGACCTTGTGGTGCTGGATATCAAAATGGTGGATTACAACGGCCTGGACCTGCTGCAGGATATACGAAACAGGTTTTATGACCTCCCGGTTGTACTCTGTACGGCTTATGACACTTTTAAGGAAGATATGAAATCAATCGCCGCGGATTACTATGTGATAAAGTCATTTGACCTGTCGGAGCTCAAGGGTAAGATAGCCATGGCCTTAGATGCTGGCCCTAAGGAATAATGGGTTGCCTGAAGATTTTGGAAACACTAGAGACCTTTGAAAAATGCTCAATTTCGTTCAAGCTCAAGACGCGTGAGTCCCGCTTTAGCGGGATTAACCACAGGAATATATTAGATATTTCGAGGATTAAAATCTGAACGCAACACAGAGATTGGGCAGATAAGCGCAGACTTCGAAAGGGGGCGTTTTGCAAAGGTCTCTACTATTTATGGTATTTTTCACCCCTTATAATGGTATAGGCCCTGTAAAGCTGTTCAAGGAGGAGAAGACGACTCATTTCATGAGTCAGTGTCAGTTTTGAGAGTGAAAGGATTTCATCTGCAGAGTGCAGGATCTTCTTTGATAGCCCTAATGGGCCTCCGATAACAAAGCAGAGACTTTTCCGGCTTAATGAGAGCCGTTCAATCCATCCGGCCAAGCCTTCCGAGTCATATTCCTTCCCTCTAATCCCTAATGCTATAATGTGATCCCTTGAGAGAAATTTCTTTTCTATGGATTGGCCCTCAACGGCTAATATTTCCTCATTTGACCGCCCCTTCTGCACTTTTTGGGGCTTTACCTCAACCCATTCCGTATCAGTGTACCGTCGCAGCCTCTCTAAGTAGAGGTGCTCTCCTTCCTTAATAAAAGACGATTTGGTGTTGCCGACAACAATAATCTTGATCTTGGGCATTCAGGCTCCAATTTTATCAAAGGCAGGTGCTAGGTATTTTCTCAACTCCCATGTGCATATTATCATAAGGATGCTCTATTTGAAAACCGAATAAGGAAATGATCCAGGGATATGTGGAAATTTTGATCCCATAACGGTTCACCTCGCTCTGTTGAGTCGATTTTTTTTTTGACATCTAAAGCCTGTTCTGCAAAACTTACGCCCATGTCTCTTATAAAAAGATCGTCAACCACTCAACCACTCAACGACTTAACCTGGTCTGCTGTAAGAAGGTTAGGCGCTTCAACGCTCGAATATGTGCGCAGGATGGGGATTATGGGCCTTTTTTTAGTGAAGGCCGTCCTTTTCATGGTCATTCCTCCCCTCAAGTTCAACCGGTTCCTCAAACAGGTCCGCTTTATAGGTCTGCAATCGGTGGTTTTAATCCTTCTCACAGGGGGATTTACAGGGATGGTATTGGGGTTCCAGGGGTTTTACAGCTTGAGCAAATTCGGGTCCGACGCCTTTTTAGGCCCAATGGTGGGACTTGCCCTCATCAAGGAGTTGGGTCCGGTCCTGGCAGCTTTGATGGTCACGGGTCGGGCAGGCTCTGCCATTACCGCTGAGATCGGGATCATGCGCATGAGCGAACAGATCGATGCCCTGGAACTGATGGGCTTGAATCCATACCGTTACCTCGTGGTCCCGAATCTCTTAGCGGCCATGATCTGTCTCCCCCTGCTGACCGCCATCTTTGATGTGGTCGGGATTTTCGGGGGATATTTGATCGGGGGGAAGCTCCTCGGGGTCGGGGCAGGTACCTATTTTGGAGAGATGGCTAGTTATGTGGAGATGCAGGATGTCATGGAGGGGTTCTATAAATCTCTCAGCTTTGGCGTTATAATTGTATGGGTATGCTGTTTTAAAGGCTATTATGCCGGGATATTTACGGGCTTCGGTTCAGAGGGAGTCAGCAGGGCGACTACGCAGGCGGTTGTCCTTTCGTCAGTGTTGATCCTTGTCTGGGATTATTTTATGACTTCGATTCTGTTTTAAGGAATACGCATGATCAAAATTGAAAATCTTTACAGGTCCTTCGATGGAAATGAGGTCTTTAGAGGGATTTCATTGGAGATTATAAAGGGTGAGGTCCTCGCCCTTATAGGGAGAAGTGGCTGTGGAAAGAGTGTGCTTTTGAAGCATGTGGCAGGGTTGATGAAACCTGAGAAGGGCCGGGTGGTGGTGGACGGCAGAGAGATGGACATGGCTAAAGGGAGAAGTTTAACGGCCTTGAGGGACCGGTTGGGTTTTCTATTTCAGGGGGGAGCTCTCTTTGATTCCATGAATGTTTTCGAAAACGTTGCTTTTCCTCTTAAGGAAAAGACTAAGTTGAGTGATAAACGTATTCAGGCGAGGGTCTTAGGGGAATTGGACAATGTCGGCCTGTCAGGTTCGGAATATAAGTATCCGTCCCAGATCAGTGGGGGAATGGTGAAACGGGCTGCTCTCGCCAGGGCATTGGTTGGAGATCCGGAAATCATGCTCTTTGATGAACCAACCACGGGCCTTGATCCGGTTACAGGGCATGCGATTATAGAACTCATTGATTCCTGTCACCGGCGACTTCATTTTACCGGGATCATCGTGACCCATGAGATTTCAAAGGTCTTTGGCATCGTCAACAGGGTGGCCATGCTCCATGAGGGTGTGGTATGGGCTGAGGGAACTCCCTCCGAGTTCCTTTCTTTCAAAGACCCTGTTGTCCGGGCATTTGTCGGGGATTCTGTGTTAGGGAGGGATGCATGAAAAAATTTGATCTTGAATTGGCTGTCGGTGTTTTTATGATCATTGGGATCATCTGTCTTGGATACCTATCCATCAAATTAGGGAAGATGGAGGTTTTCGGTGATAAAGGGTACGAGATCCAGGCCATCTTTTCTAACAGCGGAGGCTTGAAGTCCGGCTCGTCGGTCGTTATCGCAGGAGTGGAAGTAGGGCGAGTTAAGCGGATTGCCTTAGATGATTACCAGGCCAAGGTCGTTCTCAACATTCCTCTGAATGTAAAGATACAAGAGGACGCCATCGCCTCCATCAAGACTAAAGGATTGATCGGTGAAAAGTATGTTGAGATTACGCCTGGAGGCGCTGATGAGCTTATCGAACCGGGCGGACGTATCAGGGATACACAGTCTGCCATTGATTTTGAAGAAATAATCTCCAATTACGTTTTTGGAAAAATTTGATTACGGGTTACGAGTTGCGAGTCCAGAAGTGGTTAATTTTCCTGGATTCCCGCGTTCGCGGGAATGACAAAAACGGATCATTTCCGACTTTTTGCGGGTGTATCAATGGTCAATCGTCAATAGTCA
>Ga0222696_1000934_pt1 | contig 10398 bp, 10 predicted proteins | sample AntAcemetage1400_FD_179817 | JGI IMG/M metagenome (GOLD analysis project Ga0222696, IMG submission 179817) | Saline water microbial communities from Ace Lake, Antarctica - #1400 | ecosystem: Environmental > Aquatic > Non-marine Saline and Alkaline > Saline | place: Antarctica: Ace Lake... | reverse complement strand
GTAAAAAGTCTCCAAGGCCGTCACTCCCGCGAAAGCGGGAGTCCAGAACTACTTGATTTTACTGGATTCCCGCTTTCGCGGGAATGACGAAAAAGGGTGCTTTCCGACTTTTTACGAGTTTGTCAATGTTGGACGTTCATCTTTTTGAAAGGAGTAATTATGAGACGATTCAAAAAGAAGGAAAAGGGGTTCACCCTGATAGAAATGTTGATCGTGATGGTCATCTTGGGCCTTCTGGCCGCGCTGGTGGGGCCCCGCATGTTCGGTAAGGTGGGTAAGTCAAGACAAAATGCTGCCAAGGCCCAGATATCACTTTTGGAAACCGCCCTCGATACCTACAGACTTGACACAAGCAAATATCCAACCACATTAAAGGGCCTCAGGGTTAGCTCGGGCGATGCGAAAAGATGGGATGGGCCTTATCTTCCCAAGCCTGTTCCTTTAGACCCCTGGGGAAATCCCTATATATACAGGCTTGGCGATAAAGGAGAATGTGAGCTGATTTCTTTGGGTGCTGATGGTGCAGAGGGAGGCGAGGGGGAAGATGCCGATATTTCCAATAAAGGTGAGGATGAGGAGAGTTATAATCAATAAGAGCTTTTAGAATGAGAAAAGGATTTACACTACTTGAACTACTGGTCGTCTTAGTGATTATCAGTATCATGGCCGCCTTTGTGGGACCCCGGATCGCCGGGTCTATGAGTAGCCTGACTTTGAAGACAGCGGCCAAGAAAGTCGCTGCCTCTCTGAGATATGCCAGGAGTCAGGCTACCTCGGAAAGCAGACCTTATTTTGTCCTGTTTGATCTTGATAAAGGTCGTTTAACGATAAAATTCGGTCAGACAGCAACAAAAGAGGATAAGGAAAAAGAAGCGGCCGAAGGCGGGCAAGATCCTGGAGCCTCAGAGGGAATGGCAGATGAGGCGGTCAAAGATAGGTTTAAGGTGTATGCTCTGCCTGAAGGGGTTAGATTTGATAAGGTGGTATCAGATAAAAATGAAGCCGCTTCGGATATCTTTCAAATTGTTTTTTTCCCAAATGGCGGGAGCAGTGGCGGAGAGGTGCTCTTGGAAAACGATCGAGGAAGGCGATACAATATAAGTGTCGATTTTGTTGTCGGAACGGTGCGGTTGGAAGAAGTGGGCGCCAAGAGTTCCAGACGCAAAGCCTATTCGATCTGAACCCCGGGAAGCTCGGAAGTCGTAATATGGGTCAGTACAAAGAGGGGAGGAAGGGATCGATTGCGTATGGGACCAGACTTTCTGCCCCAAACGATGGATTTACACTAATTGAAATCCTTGTTGCAATATCAATTCTTGCGATATCCTTAGTCGTAATCCTCCAGCTTTTTTCGGGCGGCCTCAAATCGAGCAGGTTATCTGACGAATACACAAGGGGAATATTCCATGCCAGGGAAAAAATGGGAGAGATCCTCCTTTCTAAAGATTTATCAGAAGGAGAGACTGAAGGGGAGTTCGCTGATTCCTTCAGGTGGAAATGTTTGGTTGAGCGTATTGAAAGTAGTGAAGAAGATGAGGAAAAGTTGCCTTTCAATATGTTCAATATTAAGGTAGATATTGTCTGGGATGTAGGAGATAGAGAAAAACATTTTCAGGTGAGCACGATGAAAGTGGTCGAAAAGAAAGAAGATGACGAATCCACGAATTGAGGGATTGGGGAGTTAAGAAATTGAAAGATTGCAATTCAAAATGTTCTGTTTTTCGTCAATATTCAATATTCAATATTCAATATTCAATCCCATCCGGTTTTACCCTGTTAGAACTCATGATCTCTCTCACAATCGTGGGCCTGATCCTGGTGATCGTATTCAGCTCCCTCAGGATAGGGGCAAGGGCATGGGAAAAGGGTGAGAAAGATGTGGAGATGCGGCAGAGGGAACGAATCGTATTAGACCTTGTCAAGCGACAAATAGCATCTACTTTCGTGCGAGTGGTGAAGGACAAAGATGAACAACCCTTTTTTCTCAAGGGCGACGGCGAGTCTATGGAGTTTATCTCCCGTATCCCGATGGTGCCGGGAAACCGGGCCGGGTTGGTCTACGTGAAATATGTAGTTCGGCCAGAAGATGGGGGCAAGAAGCGTCTTATGTTTTCAGAGAAAAACACCTACATTATCGAAAAAGTTATGGAAGATCAGGCTGAAGAAGAATTTTTCGAGTTGATTCCCGGGGCAGAGAATATTGAATTTGAATATTTGAGAGGGCCTTCTGAAGATGAAGAAGGATCGGTATGGCAGGAAACCTGGGACCCGGATTCAGACAAGGGGGCGCCTTTGGCAGTCAAGATTATCTTTCAAGACAGTAAAGACACTGCCCCTATCCATGTGATTGCTCCGATAAAATCCGATGCAACTTAGCGATGGTCCTATGAGACGAGTTACAAAAAACCAAAAGGGGATCGCGTTATTCTTAGTACTCTGGGTCTTGGCACTCCTTTCGGTTATTGTGGGGGAATTCTGTTTCGCCATGAGGACGGAAGTGAACGTTACCCGCAACTTCAAGGAGCAAACGGAAGCCTACTATATTGCTTTGGCAGGGCTGAACAGGGCTATCGGTGAATTGATAAGGAAAGAGGTCGTACGCCAGAAAACTGCTAAGAAACCCGAGAGTAAGATGGAGGAAAATGAGGAAGATTCGGAATCCCAGTGGAGGATGAACGTGGATATCGCGCCTGTTTCTTTCGGGCAGGGCAAATTTGAAGTGAAAATCGGGAATGAGAGCGGAAAGATCAACATTAATGGTGCAAATGAGTCCCTGTTGAAAGTTATGCTGAATGCGTTTAACATCGAAGAACAACAAAAAAGCGTTATTATCGCCTCTATTATGGACTGGCGGGACAAAAATGATCTGCACCGTTTAAACGGGGCGGAAGATAGCTATTACGGATCCCTCCCCGAGCCGTATGAATGCAAGAACGGGGATTTTGACTCCGTTGAAGAGCTGCTGATGGTCAGGGGTGTGACTCCTGAGATATTCTATGGAGGACTCAAAGATATTATAACTGTATTTAAAGCGCCGGGAAAACGAATAAGGTTCAAGAAGGGTTATAAAATGATTCCTGCAGATCTTAACAAGATAAATATAAACGCAGCCCCCAAAAAGGTGCTGCTTGCCTTACCATCCATGACAGATAAGCTGGCTCAAGAGATTATGGATTACAGAAAAGAATCGGACTTCAGGGCATTGACGGAGGTCTCTTCTCTTGTGGGAGCTGATGTCTACAAGGCCATATCACCGTATATTACGCTGGAGACATCCCCTTTCTACTCAATTAAGTCAGTTGGAAAGGTCGAGGGGAGCAAGATCAGGCAGGGAGCAAAGGCCCTGGTTGTGATTGACAGAAGTCTTAAAAAGGGATACCGGATAGTGCAATGGCGCGACGGTTTTCAGTATCTGGAACAACAACCTGAGGTGTCAGAAAAGGAATAATTGTTATGGAGGCTACATTTGCTGTTTCAAACCAGTCTCGGGATTGACATACAGGATGATTCTATTTCGTTGGCCTACCTGAAGGCATCATTCAGAGATGTCCGATTGGCTGTCCATGCAGCTTATCCTCTTGAAAAAGGGATTCCCCTAAAAGAGAAAGTGGATTTGATTGGAGGAATGGTTAAGGAGTTTCTGGAAAAAAACAGCATTTCTCCTGCCTCTCTCTTTTTTGGTATCCCACGTGAGACGGCGATCCTCAGATATATTGAACTCCCTTTGGCTGTCAAAGAAAACCTGAGAGAAAGCCTCGGGTATGAAATGGAAAAGTATATCCCTTTTCCAGCAGATGAAATCTATTTTGATTACCAGATAGTTGCTGAGGATAAAGCGGCGGGAAAACTGAAGCTGCTCCTTGTAGCGGCCAAGAAAGAGACCGTTGACCTGTATCTCAACCTTGCAGCGCATATCGGCTTCGGGATTTCAGGCATTGAGATCAGTTCCACTGCCGTGGCCAACTACTTCTCGAGCCAGAAGGGTTCAGATGGGACCGGTACGTGCGCTGTTGTTTGTTTGAGGGATGATCGTCTGGAATTAGATGGTTTAAAAGAAGGTTTTCTCGATTGTTCAAGGTCCGTTGATCGGGGAGAATGGGGGGATGATTTCACCGGGTTTATCTCACGTGAGCTGGAGAGACAGAAAGGGGGCCTGGAAGACCGCGAGGGCTGTTTACCTACCCTTTTTTGCGGCTTTGATGCAGAATCCGAATGCATTGATTATTTCAGGACAGATGAACGTCTCGATATTCGTCTGGTAGATCTTTCCAGAAGCGGGCTCTCGTCTCCTGCCATGATTCCGGCCTATGGTCTCGCCTTAAAGGGTATCCGGAAGCAGCAGACCGACATCAATCTTGTGCCTAAGGAACGCCGAAAGCGGCCCAACAAGGCCGGATATTACGCTATGGTTGCGTTAGCCGGGCTCCTTGTCGTGCTGGCCCTTGCCTGGGGAACTGGCAGCATTATCTCACAGCAGCTTCATCTGAAGCGACTGAATGCGGAAATTGCTCGACTGGGCGTCGAGGTCGCCAATATCGAACAGGCTAAGGCCAAATGTAAGAAAATAGAGGATCGAATTGAATATCTAAGTGGCCTTTATGGGGCCAGCATACCCATTTTGGACGTCTTTAAAGAACTTAGTGTTAGGATCCCAAAAACCGCATGGGTTAAACAGTTAACTTTTTCCGATCACGAGGTAATAATAAATGGGTTCGCGGAGTCTTCTTCCGAATTGATTCCTTCCCTCGAGGATTCCCCTCTGTTCAGAGATGTCGCCTTCCGTTCGTCCATAACAAGAGTAGGGAGCGCGGGCTACAAAGAGTTTTTTCGAATTGGGCTCAAAGTCGCGAAATGAAAATCCCTGACGCATCAAACCATGTTCAAGCTTAAAATTAATATTCAGAGGAAATATTTATTTATTGGCCTGTCGATTCTCCTTTGTTTTGCTCTTATTTATCGCTTTTTCCCCTTATTTCAGGAACTCGTATTCCCCGCACAGGAGATTGCTCTGAAAGAAAGAAGGCTGATAAAATACCAAAAGATGGTAGCGGCCAGCAGCAATCTCAATGAAAGATTTGCTTCTTTAGACAGGGCCTTCAAGGAGCTGGAGTCGAGGCTTTTGAGCGGAAGAACTCCTCCTCTTGCAGCGGTTGAAATCCAGAAGATCGTGCAGGAAATTACAGAAAAGAGCCATGTTCAGAGAAGGAGCGTGAAAGTCCTGGATCCGTTGGAATTAGAGCAAAAGAAATATTTGAGTATCCCGGTTGAGTTTTACATTTATCCCACTGTCAGACAATTAAAGGAAGTCCTTTACCTAATCGAGACCTCTCCAAAATTCCTGACCGTGAGAAGGGTAAGAATCATGAGGATTAACAAGGTGGGGCGACAATTTCGGTGTTATATCACTGTTGCAGGTTTAATGAGAAGAGCGGAAAGCTGAAAGATCGGGTTATTTGAAATGTCATCAAGAATATGGCTGGTGAATTTTGTCTTGATGGTGGTTGTCATTTTTTTCGGGCTAAAGGCCTACGGGCTCTGGTCCGAGGGAAAAAAATGGCCCCTGGAGGCCGATTCCTTAAGAAAGCCTTTGCCCTGGCCGGAAAAAAAGGTCGCAAAAAGGAATGTGCCTCCTGAATCAGATTACGAAGTTATTGTCAGTAATAATCTTTTTTGGAGAACCCGCTCAGAGGTCAAACCGCAAGAAGAGGAAAAAAAGGTTGAAACCAAGCCAAAAGCTGTTGGAAGAACGCTCAAAATATTGGAGGGTGCCGTTGGACGTACTAACCTCTATGGTGTCATTATTGTGGATGATCACAGGGAGGCCCTTATAGGCGAGGTACCTGCCGGGAAGTCCGCAAGATCTGGTGAAAGGGGGGTCAAACGTGCAAAAGTGGGTGACACCGTGGGCAGGTTTAAGATGAAGGAGATTAGTGATAAGAGTGTCCTTCTTACTGCAAAGGGACATGAGTGGCGAATCGCTTTGTTTGACAAGGATAAGCCCAAAAAGCGGGCCCCGCTGAAAAAAGAGACTGGGCCAATAGTGATTGTCGGAGGATCGAAAATGAAATCTGTTCTGACGGAGACTCAGGCCATCAAAAAAGGTCCTACGCCAAGGTCTGCAGTTTCAAAAAAGGAGACTTTACCAAAGGCTCAGAACAAGAAAAGGACGATTCCCGTGCCAACTGATAGATCCAAGACAAGGAAAAGGTAAACAGGTTATGAAACGGATTAAGCTGCGTGGGGTATTATTTTATTGGATACTGATGCTCGCAGTTCTTTTTGCGGGAGGCTGCGCTAGCCCTAAACCCAAGGAGAGGGATAGAAGTGCTAAAGTGGAGAGGCTGGAGAAACAAGAGGACTCTCCGGCATCGGAAGAGAAAGAAAAAAAGACCTTCGTCTCAACACCTGCTGGTAGCGCAGAACAGCGGATAGCGAAACAGCCTGTCGATACAGCAAGGGCAATACCAGGACAACCTTCAAAAAAATTGCCAGCCGCGGAAAAGCGGTCTGTAGAGGCGATGCCTGCCTCTAAGCCTCAACCGACCCCTCCCGCTCTCAGGCCGGCAGACAAGCCGAGGGGGAAAAAGGTGGCTGCAGATCGAGGGCCGAAGGTTGTCCTCAATTTTGATAATGCGGACCTTTATGCGGTGATTAGCACTATCGGTGAATTGTTAGGAATCAATTATATAGTTGGCCCAAATGTAGCAGGAAAAGTTACCATTAACACGGCCGGAGGGCTTTACAAAAAGGACCTCTTCCCTATTTTCCTGAAGATCCTTGAAGTTAACGGCCTGACTGCGATTAAAGAGGGCAACCTGTACAAGATTGTTCAGATTAAAGACAGCCCGCGAATGCCGTTAGACCTGCGTCTTAGCGCTGGAGGGGAAGAGGTCCCTCCGATGGATAAAATCGTTATCCAGATCATACCCCTTAAATTCATCTCAACAGGGGAGATAACCACGCTGATTACCCCCTTCATGTCCAAAGGTGGAACCATTGTCTCGGATGCAAATTCAAACACCCTGATAGTCATAGACAAATGGCTCAACATCCTGAAGGCGCTCAGGCTGATTGGGACATTTGACGTTAACCTATTTGACAAGGTGAAATACCGTTTTTACCCTCTCGAGTATTTGGATGCCGAGGAGATGGTCGCCTTTCTCACTGATTTTACATCCTATTATGAAAAGGCTACCAATGTTTTTGTTAAATTTATAGCCCTAACGCGGATGAATACTTTGCTTGTGATCACCACAGCCCCCCATATTTTTGAGAAAGTAGAAGAGATCCTCCATCGTGTTGACGTAGCAGCGGAAGAGTCCCAAACGAGGATACATATCTATTTTGTGAAAAATGGAAAGGCAAAAGGCCTTGCCTCATTGCTGGGAAAGGTCTTCAATACAAAATCCTCATCCAAGGATAAGACAAGCAAGGCCGGGGGGGCTGCCACTATTGCCGGCAATCCCTTTTCCGCGGCGCGCGTAAAGGAAAAAAAGGCGGAAAAGGCTGCAGAGGTCAAGGCCAAAGAGGCGCCCAGGAAGATCTCATCTGCCGCAAAAGGGGAGCCGTCCGGATCCGGAACCTTGACGGCCGAAATCAAAATTACTCCTGACGAGATAAGAAATGCCCTCATCATTGAGGCCATCCCGTCTGATTACCGGATCATTGAGGACATACTCAGGCGTATAGATATCTTGCCGAGGCAGGTATTGATTGAGGCCACCATAGCCGAGATTACCCATGAATCGAGCATTGAATTGGGTATGGAGTGGGCACTTGGGAAGGGCGCTGCCGCAGCGGGGACAGGAAGCTTTCTTGCTACAATAGGATCAGCCGGGCTAAAGTATTCCATCGGGGTTACGGACAAATGGTATGCCGAACTGAACGCCCTTGCCACAAAGGGTCTTGTGAACATCATCTCCTCCCCCCACGTGCTTGCATCTGACAACCAGGAGGCGAAAATCGATGTCTCGAGAGAGATCCCGGTGGCAAGCGGGCAAACGACAGTTTCAGCCAATACAACTTTATCTGAAACCACCATCGAGTACCGGGACACGGGTGTGATCCTTTCCGTCATACCCCACATCAATGAGCGGGGTCTGGTCACCATGGACATCAGCCAGGAGGTCAGTGATTTGGATGCGGATGTGAATGTGGCGAATAAGAATTACCCCTCCTTTTTTAAGAGGACCGTCAAAACCACCCTGACTGTAAAGCATGGCCAGACCATAGTGATTGGAGGTCTGATCAGGGATAAGGAGGAGGAGGATATAAGTGGTGTCCCATGTCTGATTGACATCCCGGTGGTCCGGTATATGTTCGGGTATGAGACGAAGAAAACGGAAAAGATCGAGCTGATCGTCCTGATAACGCCCAGGGTCGTTGCCAACCTGGATGATGTGGATGCTGTTACCCAGGAATTCAAGCAAAAAGTCAGAAATGTCGTAAACAGGTTCTTTCCCCAATGATCTTTACACAACCGCTTTGTGAATACAGATCCTGGCCCGCTCTAAAGCCATGCGTTCGCAAATTCCTTAATCTTTACCCCGTTAAATCCGGTGTTGCATTTATTTGCCGGTATTTCAATTTATGAAGGTCTCGTAAAAAGTCTCCAAGGCCGTCACTCCCGCGAATGCGGGAGTCCAGAATTGATTGATTTCCTTGGATTCCCGCGTTCGCGGGAATGACGAAAACGGGTTAGTGGCTTTTTGCATGGGTCTAAATTTCTAAACATGAATATTTTTTCTCTAATCAGACGCTGGGTCGAGGTTCCGTTCCGTTTCCGGACGCTTTTCTGGGGTTTTGTGAGTAACGAAATCCGGGGGCGTTTTGCGGGCTCTATCGGCGGATTTGTGTGGAGCCTCGTGACGCCCTTGGCCAATCTCCTCATATATATCTTTGTGTTTTCAGTCGTTCTAAAGATCCGGCTGAAGCCCATGGAAACGGGCACCGACAGCTTCGCCATCTTTTTTTTAGCAGGGATGCTCCCGTGGTTGGCCTTTTCAGAAGCGCTTAACAGCTCGACGGATCTTTTCGTGGGGAGGGCCAATCTAATTACCAAAGTTGCCTTTCCTCTCGAGGTTCTCCCGTTGACGGGAGTAATCGTGCCGTTTTTCCTGAACGGCCTCGGCTTTGTTATGTTTTTGGGTTATCTGGTTTTCAAAGGTTACGCGCATTTTGGATGGTTCTGGCTCCCGGTAGTGATTGTTGTTCATATGATATTTAGCCTTGGCCTGATCATACTGGTTTCCAGCCTGTCTGTATTTTTGAGGGATATCAAGCAGTTCATTGGAACAGCGATAACACTGTGGTTCTTTTTGACGCCGATTATTTATCCCCTGAGCATGGTACCGGAAAAATTCCACTGGATAATCAAGCTTAATCCCATGTATCCATTTATTGAACTTTACCACCAGATCTTATTACAGGGATCTGTTTCCTGGGCGATGTTTGGGTATGTCATAGGCCTGGCGGCCTTAGTTTTTGTTGGCGGCATTCTGTTTTTTGAACGTTCAAGACATGCCTTTGCGGATGTTCTGTAGCAGTGGTCCTATGCCTTTTTCTTTGAAAACGAATTTCCCCCGCGGAGAGGCAAAATGAAAGTTGCTTTTGTTTACATGAACCACACGAATAATGTTGGAGCAGGGGCCGGCTACGTGGCCGCGGCAGCAAGGGATGCCGGGCATGTTGTGGTTTTCTTTGATACCTTTGTCTGGTCCGAACCAGAAATTGTCGGACAACTCAGCCAGATCCGTTTTGACGTACTCATGATTTCCACTGTCGCCCCCTTCTTCGATGAGGCCCTGCAACTTGTACGGAATGTCAAGAAAGAACTAAACATACCGGTACTGATGGGCGGCTCACATCCCACTGCAGTCGGGAAAAGAGTGCTAAATGATCACCCGGAAATAGATTATGTCTGTGTCGGCGAGGGGGAGGCAATGGTTGCTGAGTTTCTTGATGCCTTGAGCCACAGGGGCTTCTCCAGGGTGCCAAACCTTGCATATAGAAAGTCAGGAGAAATAAAGCAAAATCCTATTGGTCCTGTCCAGGATCTTAGCAAATTGCCTTCATTTCCATGGGAATTTTTCAGCAATGAGTCGGTGGTATTGTCGGAGCTTCCTGGCATTAGATACATCTACGTAATGGCGACGCGGGGCTGCCCGTTTAAATGCTCCTATTGCGCAAACAGTGCATACCTTGAGCTGTACGGCAAACAATATTTGCGATTTCGTTCCATCGATACGGTTATTCAAGAGCTCAAGTATCTTTGCGACACATACTCTCCAAACGCCTTCTATTTTGGCGATGAAATGATGCTCAGTGACAAAAAGTATGCCTGTGATCTGTTCACAGCAACACACCGCGAAATTGGACTGCCGTATGGTTGCATGGCGC
>Ga0222696_1000930_pt1 | contig 10429 bp, 14 predicted proteins | sample AntAcemetage1400_FD_179817 | JGI IMG/M metagenome (GOLD analysis project Ga0222696, IMG submission 179817) | Saline water microbial communities from Ace Lake, Antarctica - #1400 | ecosystem: Environmental > Aquatic > Non-marine Saline and Alkaline > Saline | place: Antarctica: Ace Lake... | reverse complement strand
CTATATCAGGGAAACCGGCGCAGAGTTTGACCTGGACCTCCCAGCCAAGGGTGTTCCGACCAAGGGCCTCAGATCAGACCGGTTAGGGGTTAAGAAGTCAGAGGAGGCGGGCCGATGATGTTCATGTTGTAGACACTTTACAACTATCAACACATAATCAAAAATAATCATTGACAAGGCATTTTCAAAGATGGTATAAGGTGAAAATGAAAGCAAATCGAAGCTGTTAGTAGTAATTGGCTGATTATCGAAGGAAATGAGGACATTTACTCTGAATAATTGCTTTACGGTGCTTTAAATCACTTAATGTTAGAAATATTGTGTTATATCAGGCTTGACAAATCAAAAATAGTATGAAATAATGTCTGTCAATACCATAAAACGAGAAGAAAGTGAGGTGAACAAGAATGTCATACTTGGAGGCGATCCGCTGCGACTGTAATAGATTAATAGGCAGAGGAAATGTCGACGTCGGATATCTGGAAATTATATGTGGAAAATGTGGTACGCTTAACCAGATAGGAACGTTGGCAACTTAACAGCTAAAATCTAACAATTAAATAACATTTAGAGCCCATAGAGGCCGTTACACACTTTAAATAGTGTGGCGGCCTCTTTTTTTTTGGAGTGTAGTCCATAGACATAAACCTTAACAGCAATGGAGGGAAAGACAATGGAAAAAACGGCTATAGAGATTGAGATGTACATCGAAGAAAGGCAGAGGTTAGATAGGTCAGGAAATCCAAAACCCGCGATGCTTTTTGGGCATATCGTGGATCTCGCACAAACACCCACTTTAGGAAAATTAGTTGATGTTGAATAGAGTTTGAAGAAATTGCAAAAGAAATCCCTATTCCATAAAGAGGTTAGTTCTAATGAAACGAAGCACACCAATTCCTAAATGGAAACCGACAGATCTTCAATTCCCTACATCCGTAAATGGTCGGGGAAGGCCACCGAAATATATTACAGAAAGGCGGAAAATGGTCGAAGCGCTAATGATCAAAACCATTTTGGATATCAGGAAAAAGATTTCCTTTACGCCTGGATCACGAGGTTGGTCTTATTTGCTTGAAGAATATGGACTCCAAAAGGGAGATTTCGATCAGGCACAAAAAATCATAGGCAATGCACGAAAGGATGGCAGGCTACCTCTCAATATCTGTGCAAGTGATGAAGCACGCTCATTTCACAACTTGGAATCCTTAGATATTACCACTCCAGAAGAGGAGGCGGATTATTGGATTGATTGGCTTTTGAATAACAAATGGGAGAACTACACACCGTTATCATTTTGGGATGATCAGGATTTTTATATAGAAGTGATTGTCGAAAAAATAGATTTACTTCAACTCTTCAAACCTACTTGCAGAAAATATCATGTTTCTATTGCCAATATGAAAGGGTGGCCTAACATACCCGGTAGAGCCGAAATGATGAATCGCTATAAGTTTTGGGAGGGAAAAGGCAAACAGTGTGTATTGCTATTGTGCGGTGATCACGATCCAGCGGGACTCCTGATCTGTGATCTATATCGAAAAATGCTCAATGAACTATCCAAAGCGGTAAAGTGGAAAGCTGATGATCTGATCGTTGAAAGGTTTGGCCTCAATTATGATCTCATTGAAGATGCAGGCCTTTCATGGATTGACAACCTCGAAACATCAAGCGGAGGTGATCTTGCCAGTACTAAACATGCTGATCACTTCAAGCCATACGTTCAGGAATACATCAAAAAGTATGGTGTGAGGAAATGCGAAGGAAACGCACTCGTTACAAAACTTGATTTGGCAGAACAATTAATTACATCTACATTTAATAAATTTGTTGATGCTGATTCGCTGGATGATTACCAACAAAAATTAAAAGCTGTACAACTTGAAGTTAAACAATTCATTTACCAGAATATTGGTATTGACTGGTAGCAGAAAAGGAATAACTAAAATGGAAAAAGCAACTTTTGAGGATATAGAAAAGGAAGTTCAGAAGATGATTCGCAGGCGGCTTGATAGAACCGAGCAATGGGCAAGGGAACAATTCGAGGGTGAAGAAGATATCGAAACGATGGTGTATTTGGCAAAAGCGGAAGTTCTGCAATCAATCGGCGATGCGTTTAGAAAAAACCAAAATATTGAATTAAGGCCGCTGGGAAATCCTAACAACTAAAAACAACTTGCTTGGCGTCTTTGATCAGAGGCTAATAGATGGTAACTCCTGTTTACCATCTAAGCCAAGCAATAAACTACCGCAGGAGGGTAGACGAAATGGACAATTTAGACAGATTAAAAGCAGAAGTTTTTCAAGGATTAACGCTTGAATTGCAGAGAGATATCAATAATGAACTAAAAGAAATCAAAGACGCAATCACACACAGTAATGAGCGGAATGGTATTTGTGATTATGATAACGAAAATCAGAAGGAAATTGAACGGGCTCAAAGATCTCTTTTGGAAGAATACAAAGATATAGAATCAGATGATGGTATTGATGATATTGAATCAGAAGAGCCAGCAGAAGAGCCAGTAAATAACGAAACGGATGAATCAGAGATACAAGCGACAAATAGTCAAGATGAAGAAGCGGAACAAGAGGAAGAATATTGCAATGAAAACGCTTTAGAAAACGATTGCGAGAGTTGTGAACACCTCACTGAATGCATGGATGGAAACCTTAAATTGACTGTACAAATTCCCTATTTCATCATTGATAATTATCTCCCAAACCTTTCACGACCAGCAACTAAGGTGTTGTTCTTTCTGGCAAGGCGGGCAAATTTTGCGAAGGACAATACCCATTTTGGGCGATGTTGGGCCAGCCACAAACAGATTGAAGATGCAACCAATGTGAAGGTTAGTAATCTTAACAAATACCTTTTAGAACTGGTCCGTTTGAACCTGATAACCAAGACAACAAACACAAGAAATATTGATGGTAAAATCATAAGTATTAATCAATACACAGTTACATGGTTTAAGCGGATGAATGACTTGAAAATCAAAGCCATTGCCAAGAAGCAAGCCAACAAAAAGAAGAGCAAGCCATGAAGATACCCTACGTATATTTTAAGCGACTACTGCAAAAGTGTATCAATGACAGACCCTATGTATAGAATAAGCGACCACTGTAAAAAGGGTGCAGTAGTCAAGTATATTTTACCAGACCCTGCGTATATTTTACGCGACCCTGCGTATAGAATAAGCGACCAAAAGAGAGAAAGTATATTAGAGAACAATAAAGATAATAACTATTAACATAGTTATTAGTACTGTTTTTTCGTTCACTTCGTTCACAAACAAAACAGAGCAAAGAAAAGAGATTTTTTATGATTCAAGAGAATATGAAACATTGATTGTGGTGAAGCTAACAACTCAGTTCTATATAAAACAAATAATACTCTTGAATCACGGCGGAGCCCTGTACGATTTAAAAGAAAGAAGAGATACATTGGATGCCGTTCCGGTTTCTGTTCACAGATACATTGAATTGATCCCGCAAACAATTAAATCTTGGAGGTAAATGAAATGGAATACTGGACTGATGATATTTGTTTGGGTGATGCTTTAAATCTTGCTAACAATCTTGGATTTAAAATTCATCCCGATCGTATAGCAAAACGCAACTTGATTATTGATCTCTTTCAATTATTGATCTCATACACGCCGGGCGGTGTTCAGTATATAGATGATCTTGTGTTGAGGACTAAGCCTGTTTATCGGCAAGCAAAGCAGTTCTATGATGTTTGTCAACAGGCTATAAATATACATCGTGAGGCTGTGAGAGCTACCACAATAGCTGTCTGCAACAAAGACATGGCGGAGTGTACACTGTGAGCTGTGAGCTGTGAGCTGTGATGAAATCTGACATTTCATTTGTCTTGTCTTGGAAGCAAAGTGTAACCAGGGCGGTTACACTGTAACCAGGTAGGTTACACCCGAATATGAGGATAAAATGACTGTAAAACGACCAAAACCCGCATTAACACACGCTCCAGACCATCCAAAACTTGATGGAAGGACTCGGCAAGCGAAACGTATACAAGCGATAAAGCAAGGCCTCATAGATAACCCCAAAGCCGCTGGCAGAGCCATTCTACGTGATATTGTGAGCAGGAATACAACTATTGAGCAAGAGATCTTCACACTCGCATTGAACCAAGGATTATTGACTGATAGTGGCAAGTTGAATCCACTCATTCAAAAAGATCTTCTTAAATATCAGAGTGCAGGGAAAACCGCTTTGATCGAATATTTGAAACTCAGCGGAAAAGATACACCTGATGGAAATGATTTTGCGGACATTTTTGACAGTGTGTTTGATGATACGGAAAATTAGTGGATGTACCCTGAATATGTATCAAAAGTGTATCAGGATTTTTGACTTTACTGTTCAGCGTCTGATAATAATTAATTATGTCACTTCGATTAGTTTTTTTAACGTAGTATTTTCAACAACTTATCTTTTGTGTTTTTTGTACCACCGTAACTTACAGTAAACTTATAGTAAAAGTAGTTTATAGATTTATGACAGGTGGCACAAACAGGAAATTCGTTGATGCTGATTTTACCGTCATTTTACACCTGTTTTCATGATCAATATTGATAAGACATAGAAGGTTATAGGCCAAGCAATAGACGTTGACTGTGGTGAGTCTCAAAGCCTTACATAACACATCCAGAGGCACAATGCAAGCATTAATTGACAGGCCGACCTGTAGAATATCTTTTTGGTTTTGTACGTGTAGAACGCCTCTTGTAAAATGTAAAAAATAACAAATAATCAAAAACCTAAAACCGGAAGCACTGTAAAAACAAATGAAAACTAAACTATTAACATCGAAAATGAAGGAGAATAAAAATGGAGACTAAATCGAAGTTTGTTGATCTAAAAAACTTACCAAAAAAGCGTGTTGAAGAGCCAGAAGTTTGGATTGATGAAGAAGAATACTTGGTTGATAAACTCAAAATCGAAGAATTATCAGCATGGACAAGGGAGCATATTTTAACTCCGAACGTGATGAATATTGATGGTTGGAATAAATAATAGAGTAAAATGAAATGGAAAAGAAATACACAGAAGAAAAATATAAAGAACTCGGCTTTATAGTTTTGAACGATGGCAGAGTAAAAGACAAAAAGGGGACTATCTATTGTCCGAGGAAATCACAATCGCCGTTGAAAGCGATTAGATTGTTTTGTTTGGAGTGTATGGGAATGGATCGCAGGAGCTTCAACAGCCCAAAACCTATTGATGATGTGGCCAACTGTCCAGATCCATGTTGTCCCGTTTTTGATTTCAGATATGGCAAGAATCCGTTCATCACAAGAAGTTTGACAGATGAACAGCGAGAGGCAGCACGTGAAAGAGTGAAAGTTATTCGTGGAGCCTGATTAGATGTCTACTGCTTTGCATCAGAATCGACGGCAAGACTATAGGGCAAGGGTTAGTATGCCTTTGATAGTAACAGACCATGTGAGGGATTTTATGGCAGTACAAGAAAAGATAATCAGCGGTGAAAGCACACGGGTGGTGCGGCCTCTATTCCAGGAGGCAGGAGACGGTTCGATTCCGATCTCACCGCTCCAATTGAAAATAATCAGGATCCCAAAGAAGACTTTTGAAAAGCTAAATGTGTTGTGGCATTCAAGATTGCCGCGACCTGGTGGCTTTTATGTGAATGGGATTTTCTTTGGAGCTGAATATAACAATTATTTATTTGCTGTTGCTGGATGGAGTAATCCTATCAACATACATTTTAATGGGATGGATACATTGGAGTTAAGAAGATTTGCAATTTCTCCCGAAGCACCCAAAAACACTGCTTCCCGTGTATTGGCAATTATGAGTATTCTGATCAAAAAGGAATTTCCTGATATTTGGAAATTCATTTCCTATCAAGATACAGAAGTTCATTCAGGCACAATTTATAAAGCAACTGGGTGGAATGCAGTAAATATCTCTAAACCGGGGAAGTCAACATGGCTGAATCATCCACGGCCTTGCTCTGCTTTACAGACCACAGCACCAAAAATAAGATGGGAAAAGCAGATTAGACCGGAGCCAGAGCACCCTAACAAATATCACTATGTAAAAAAGCCAGAAAAAGAACAGCCACGAGGGTTAATTCCCTGGGATGATTTACAAACGGAGATTCAAGTATGTTAGCAGAAGCAAAAAAACAATCAAGACAAGACAGAATACAACTTTGGCGGGAAAATTCACCTGAAGGATTTCTTGCATGGTGTGAAGATATCAAGCCGCGGATTAAACAAGATGATGGCTATAAGCCCATAGTATTTACTGAAAAGCAATTAGAGCTTATTTATAAGATCTTGGAGCCAGCCGCTAACACTCCCACAATCACAAAGCCGAAGCCAGTTAAAAAGCTGACTAAAAGACAGCTTAACGCACGGAAAGCAAGACCAGCAAAAAAAGCAATTATAAAAGATGTTGAACTGCCTCAAATCCGTGAATCTGTCTGGGCACATAGTATGAGCTTAATTTGCCAGCCCCGCCGCCACGGTAAATCTTCTATTATGCGTTTAATCGTACTTTGGTTGACTTCTACACGAACAAATATAACCTGCCAACTCCTTGGCAGTACGGAGAGTTCAACCCGTAGAATATTATTCACACCTATCCGTAAAATTATAGAAAACACACCTGCCCTTTTGAAGATATTCCCAGAAAAAAATATGTATGTTTTTGAGTTGTTTTCCATTGATGCGTTGGGAAACACTATCCAGATGAGCCCTGGCAATAATCCAAGCACTGCTTACGGCGATAAATTGGATATTATTTTTGCTGATGATCTTCACAGTTTTCCAGACATGGATAGTTTCGATGCTTTTTTGAGTGCTACCCTTGATAGTGAAGCAAGTTTGGTTTTACTATCATCCAATGCAGATGAAAAGGGCGGCCCTGTTCACCTGATTGAACAGGCAGCGGAAACCGATGAAACCATTTTTTCCGATTACACATTTTATGAAGATTTTGAAGATTATGCAGAAAAAGCGCCAGCGTGGATTAGTAGAAAGAAAGCAAAAAGAGAGCAAAAGATTAAACTTCCTGCGGCGTTTTCCAGAGATATACTTGGAAAACGGAGTGATGCAAAATCAAGCCTTTTCAGTTCTGTGCATATAGAAGCCTGTAAATCTCCGTTCAAGTGGCCTGTTGACAGCATAGAAGCAATTACACAGGGCAGGACATATCGAATCGGCCTGGGATTAGACAGAAGCAAGAGCCTTTTGGGAAGTGCGACGGGTGGTGATAATTCGATCATTACTATAATTTTGAAACTTGCCAGCCCGCAGAATGAAGAGCCAGAGTTTTATATTTTGGATCAGATAAATTGTATTCCCAACACAGACAACAATATTAAACGAATAATTTTGAACGCACATAAAAAGTATAAGCTGGACAATTGCTGTCTTGAAGATTATGAAACGTTATCACTTGTACCATTTTTACAAAGCCAAAAAATTCCGGTTGAAGTTGTATCGCCTCATAGTACACGCCAAAATCAAGTATTTCCTGAACTAAGTAGAATTTGCAGAGAAAACCGCTTATTTTTTCCAAAAGATGCCAAGAAGTTGATCTCTGAAATGAGTACTTTTAGTTATCACAAAGCAAAACGAGGCGAAGGCTTTAGCTTTGGGCATTCTATGCGAAATCAGAAGGATGATAGGATTTACAGTATGGCATGGAGCGTGTATAGTTTAAGAAGCGCCATTTTGAATCTCTATTCTTTGAAGTCAATTGTTTGCCAGTCAAAACGAAGTAGTCGAAAAAGTTGTTACCTTATGGGCCAAGGTGATATGGAATTGTATTGCTCTGAAACCTGCCCAGCCGCACAAGAAGTATTAGAAATGTACCAACAATTTCAGGCTTACCAAATGGATAGTGAGATTTTACTTCCAGAATTTTTTCATGAATACGTAAAACTCACAGGAGCCCGCATTTCTCAAAGATAAAAAATCGTACTCTCCGACCTTGACAAAATGGAATTTATCAAATACCATCCTCAAAAGTTACCATATTTAAAAGAAATACGGTGTAAAAATTGCAACAGGTTAATCGGGCAAACACGGGGCACGTTAACAGGAGGCTATTTTACTACTAAATGTGGGAAGTGTGGCAGATTTGTGAATATTGGCACACTTGCCACGATTAACTAAAACAGCATAATTACTTAGAGCCCAAACCATCAAGAGGCCATTTTGTGACATTAGTCACATTGTGGCCTTTTTTTTGTGCCTCGGAGAAATTAAATGCTTTTCAAGTCAATTGCTAAAGACGTTACAGATCAGATGTATATTGATGCTAACCTGAAAGCCGCACAAGATCGTAAAAATGAAGTAGTAAAGAGGCTTTCACTATACCATGATCAAATGGAAGATTACGTAAATATTGATCTTGCTAAGCATCATAACGACCCTGATGTTTTGACGCCTACATATTTCAACCTTGTGAAAAAACTCTGTAATAATCTCGCTATGGCCTACTTGTCAAATCCAACACGGGAAGTAGTCGGAACAAAAAGAGATCAACAAATATATCAACATATCATTGAAAGTAGTAAATTAGATGTGAAGATGAAAGTTGTTTCCCGCTATGCAAAATTATTGAAAACATTATTGATCAGACCGATTTGGCGAGACGGAAAAATTGAACTGGACGTTCTGACAGGCGATATTTTAGACATTTTGACTGCCAACACCGTTGAAAAGTTGGAACGGGTGATGATTACAAATTATCCGCAAAGTGGCAAGCAAAATGATATCAATTACTCTGTTTGGGATAAAGATATATTTAGGCGCTTGGATCACAACGGAAATGAAATCGAAGTTGAAGAAAACCCATATAAACTACTTCCTTTTATTCCAATTTGGGATTCATGGCCTTGTGCTGGAACTTTTTGGATGCCAGGCGGTGATGATCTCATAAATTGCCAGGAAGCAGTAAACGCACGCCTGACAGAACTTCAACTCACACTGAGATATCAGGCGTTCGGAGTTGCAGTCAGTAAAGGTATGAGCGATGGAACTGTAAGGGAGGTCGGGCCAAACAGCGTTATCGAAATTCAAGACCCTGAAGGTTCATTTGAGTACAAGAAAACACATTCACCGATTGCAGCCATGCTGGAAGCAATAGAATTCCTCAGCAAAAATCTTGCAATCACTAATGGCCTTCCAGCTCAAAGTATGAGTATCAAAGCCACCCAAGAAAGTGGTTTGGCCAAAATTTCAGGCAATAGAGAACTTGAAGAGAGTAGAAGGGATCAACTAAGTTTATTTTCTACTTTTGAAAAAGAATTATTCACTATGAATAAAATCATTTGGAATTATCACAATCCAAACAGAAAACTTAGTGAAGAAAGTAGACTGAAAATTGATTTTGCAGATCCGAAACCTGTTTTAGATCCGCTGAAGCAAGTTGAAAGTTTTGAAAAAGAACTGAATATGGGAACTAAATCGCGGACTGATATTTTGATGATCCAGAATCCAGACTTAACGAAAGAAGATGCACAAGTAAAACTGCAAGAAATTATAGAAGAAAACAAACAGTTCAACCCGCCCACTCAGGCGTTAAAAGAGGAAAGAGAGTAAATAATGTCAGATGAAAACGTAAACATCGACGACACAGATGGAAGCAAAAACACAGACCAGACCAACAAATCAGGAAACGCACCTGTAAACAGCGGAACCACGGTGCCCATTTCTCGCTTGAATGAAGTACTTGCACAGAAAAAGCAAGCTATTGATGCCTTGCAGTCTATGGCTGATGAACTCAAAAAAGATATTCCAGAAGAGTTTCAGGAAATCGTTCCAGCCTTAGAACCATTGGAGCAAGTTAAATGGATCAGAAATGCAACGAGTAAAGGTTTATTCACCAAGATAAAAGAAGATGGTCTGGACACCAAACGATCAGGAATTAAACCAAAGCCTGATTACGGTAAAATGCAGCCGGATGATATTTTGAAAGCCGGTTATTCAAACAAGTAAATTAAATTTCCAAGTTAGTGTGCATCACAATTGCTTCCCTGCGAGTGTGTGACAAACATAACTTCAGGGAGGTAGTAAAATGGCCTACAGTTTATTAGAGGCGTCCAAGTTAAAAAATGATCCATTGCAGAGAGGATTTTGTGAAGTATTATCGCGGAAGTCTCCAATTTTGCAGGAACTTCCATTTCTAAACATTAACGCAACAGCATATTCTTATAACAGGGAACAAACGCTACCCAGAATTGATTTTCGTGCTCTGAATGAAGATTACACCGAGGGAAGCGGCACTTTAGATAAAATTACTGAATCGCTTGCTATACTTGGCGGAGTAGTAGACGTGGACAGAATTTTAGCAAAAGCCGGTGGTGATATTAACGACCTACGAGCAATTGCTACTTCATTGAAAGCGAAATCACTTGCACTTCGTT
>Ga0222696_1000915_pt1 | contig 10568 bp, 6 predicted proteins | sample AntAcemetage1400_FD_179817 | JGI IMG/M metagenome (GOLD analysis project Ga0222696, IMG submission 179817) | Saline water microbial communities from Ace Lake, Antarctica - #1400 | ecosystem: Environmental > Aquatic > Non-marine Saline and Alkaline > Saline | place: Antarctica: Ace Lake... | reverse complement strand
AAGCCATTGAGGATGTTGGTTTCGTACCTTGCAATTTCTTCTCGTTCTTCAAAGGCATTCAGAGAATACACATCAAGGAGAACATAACCGTCCGGCTCTAATAACGTATGGAACTTGGTCAGAATCTTTTTCCTCTGGGCGGGACTGAGGGCGCAGAAATCACACATAATTATCAGGATGAGATGAAAGCGATCATCTGTTTCAAAATCCAGGTAATTCTGATGGATATATCTGATTGACAATCCCTTTTTTTCTGAGATTCCCTCTGCATATTCTATCGACCTTTCCGAGAAATCTATGCCAGTCACATCCGCCTGTTTTTTAGCCAGCCTCGTCGTATACAATCCTGGGCCGCAGCCGAAGTCGGCGATCTTAGTCCCAGCTCCGATGTTGAAATAGGAGGCTATCCACTCGACTGATCGCTCTATGAAAGCCGCGTTACGGGACGAGATATCGACTTTTTCATTTAAGTGAAAAGAGAGCATTTGCTTTGATGTATACTCATCCGTCCACAGATCGCTTGCCGTATTGAATTCAAACGGCTTGGGACGGGTGTTCATTTTTTCAAGCTCTTCAAACATATGATTCCGCTCTTTCTCCTACACCGAACGGACAACTGAGCAGGCGGCGTAACCGATCTTCTCAAGTAAAATGTTGGCAAAAATGTTCATATCAAGGGCTACCCCCTTTTTCCATTAACCCGGTGAGCGTTCAGGGCAACGTTAGCTACATTTTCATGCAGCTGCTGCACTTTCATAATACGGTGATGGAACAGTGGGGTATGCCCAGAACACATGGCGGAACACTTCATCCGTTCTCATTTGAACATCATCTTCGGTGTAGCTGTCGACAGGTAAGCCTGTTTTGTCACTCCAAAGGAAATCTTTAATGGTTACTCGCACGGCATCGCGTGTGGACTCCTTGTCTCGCCACTGGTCGATACGAAGTTTCTCCGTCTTCAGCGTTTCCAGCAAATCAACGGCAACATCCTTGATTCGCTTGATATCCGATGCACTCAAATCCTGTTTTCTCAACAGGTCAAAGATCGCCAGCGATTCTTCATCAAGACCTTCGCGAACCGCCCTGCTTTCTTCCTCATCCAGTTCTTCCACCAGTTTAAGCAGGGCCTCGAATGTCCGTTCAATGGTCACCCGGTCCTTCTCGCGATTATATTCTGCGACAATGGCCTCGTAGTGCTGCTGGAAGTCCGTGCGCAGGGGATTCTGCTGCAAAAGCCGCCGCAGCCGCGTTTCAACGGCCTGCTTCAGGGTCTGGACCGTTGTCTTTTTGGCCGGACTGCGCTCAAATTCTTTCTTGAGTTTATCGAAATCGATGCGGCTGATATCGTAGGGCGCCTGTTCTTCGGCCATCCTTTCGGGTGTTGTTTCAATGGCCTCGTCCACCACCTGGTGCAATCTGCGAATGATATCAGAAATATCGGCCCGCTCCCGGTCCTGCTGGAGGCTCTTATATACGATATTGATAGCATCGCGGTCGGCCCGGTGAGCATTGACACCCTGGACATTGAGGCACGCCTTGAATTTCTTGAAGACTTCGCGGCACATCACCTCAAAACGTTTGCGAGTCTCGTCGTTCTCGTTGGCCGCCTCCTTGCACGCCACTATGGCGGCGTTGCGTTCAAAGCCCGTCTTGCCGATGACGTCATCCAGCGAGGCGTTTCGCTCTTTGATAAATGTCCGAACCAACACGATTGCCTCGGCCAGATCAGCCAGCAGTTCTTCGTCGGGCCTGGCCGGATCTGTCTCGCCGCCCGGACCTCCAGGCTGGGTTCCGGCAAAGGTCGCCAGCGCCTTGCGCAGATTTTTGAGGATGCCGCAATAATCGACGATCAGACCGTTGTTCTTGCCCTCGTTGATCCGGTTGGCGCGTGCGATGGCCTGCATCAGGGTGTGGGCCTTGAGCGGCTTGTCAAGGTAGAGGGTGGAAAGGCTCGGTACATCAAACCCGGTCAGCCACATGGCACAGACAATGGCGATGCGAAAGGGGTGCGTCTCCTCCTTGAAGGCCTCGTCCAGTTCCATCCGCTGCATGTTGCGAAACTGTGGCTGGCTGCGCATGGCATCGGGCAGGTCCATGCCATCCTTGATGAGTTTGCGGTGCACCGTGATGTCCAGATCCCACTTTCGGAATTTTTCCACTTCGCCCTGCTCTTCACTGACAACCACTGCCGTGCGCGTCTCCCGCATCCACTCGATCTGTCGCTGCAGATAGATCTCCTCCTGCTCGTCCGAACACATGGCGCGTTCGGACTCCAGCTCGGCGATACGTTCGTTCCAGTATGTCATGATCCGGTTGAACATCCGCACGCAGGTCACCTTGTCGATGCAGACCAGCATGGCCTTGCCGGTTTCCCATGCCGTCGAGTAATGCTGCACGAAATCACGGGCTACCTGATCGAGACGCTTGTCAGCCGTGATGATGTGGTAGTCGCGCTTGAGCTCCCGCTCCAGTCGTTGCTGGACGTCAATATCGTCGGTCTCCAGCTCCTCCAGTTTCTCGGCGATACGCTCGTTGAGGTCGCCAATGGCGATTCCCAGCTTGTCTCCCCTCGCATCGTAATAGAGCGGCACTGTGGCCTCGTCCTCCACCGCCCGCTGAAAATCGTAGGTTGAGACGTACTCACCGAAGACCCGCCGCGTGATCTGGTCCTCGGTAAAAAGCGGGGTGCCGGTAAAACCGATATAGCTGGCATTGGGCAGGGCGTTTCGCATGTTGAGGGCCAGGGTTCCGTATTGTGTGCGGTGTGCCTCGTCGGTGATAACGATGATGTCATCGCGGCGGGTATAGCCCTCGTCAGGGTCCACCTCCTGGTTGAACTTCTGGATCAGCGAAAAAATGAAAGACTTGTGCTGGCCCAGCAGACGGCCCAAGTGCTTGCCGCCGGAGGCACGGCACGGCTCACGGTCGTGATTCACCACCCCGCAACCGGCAAAGGTCTTGTAGATCTGCGTGTCCAGGTCATCGCGGTCGGTGAGCACCACAAAGGTGAAATTGCCACCCAGCTTGCGGTGTATCTTGCGGGTGAACATCACCATGGAATAGCTTTTTCCCGCCCCCTGGGTGTGCCAGAAAACGCCCAGCTTTCCCTGCCGGGCCCTGCGTTCGCGGACCGATTCAACGGCCCGGTTCACACCTAAAAACTGGTGGTTTCTTGCAAGGATCTTTTTGGGTTCACCGGATGACTCGTCAAAAAGGATGAAGTTTTCCACCAGGTCCATCAGGTTGCGCTTGTTGCAGACACCCTTGAGCAGCGTCTCCATGTCCACCGCCCCCGGTTCATCCTCTGCCAGGCGTTTCCAGTCGTGAAAATGCCCCCATTTACTGGTGATGGAGCCTATTTTGGCCTTTTCTCCGTTACCGAACATCACGATGGCATTGTGATGGAAGATGTGGGGGATAGTGTCGCGATAGTCGGAATAGTTTTTCTCAAATGCGGTCTTGAGGTCTTTGTGTATGTTCTTGCACTCAATAAAAAGCAGCGGCAAACCATTGACGAATCCCACGATATCCGCCCGCCGACGGTAGAGAACACCGCGGACCCACAGCTCGCGCACGCAGATAAAATCATTGTTGTCCGGTTCGGCAAAATCAAACAGCTTCAGCCGGTCCCGAACTCGTTCGCCCTTGTCATTGCGGAAGGTTACCTGCACACCGTCGCGCATGAGGCTGTACTTTTCGCGATTGGTGGCCACGATGGTCTGCGAGGCCACCACGGCGGTAATCTGCCGCACGGCATCATCATAGGCCGCGTCCGGAAGGCCCGGGTTCAGCTGGATGAGTTTGGCCCGCAGGATCCGTGTCAGCACCACTTCCTGGTCGGAGCCGCGGCCCAGAAGGCTCTCCGGTCCGAAGTCCTCGTTGTTGTAGGCATAGACCGAATCCCAGCCGAGCTGCTTTTCCAGGTACTCGGCCGTGGTCTGCTGAACGAGGGTGTCTTCTGTGTAGGATGCGGGCGTCATGATCGGTCCTTTTGTTGTTGATCAAGTATCTTGCGGCCAAGCGCCGTCAACCGGTAACGCTGATTGCGGCTTTTCGGCTTGTCAGGGACAGTCATTTCGATCAGATCCGTCTCCAGGGCCGGTCCAAGATACCTTTCTCTGAAATTGGCCTGACCTTTCAGACCCAGCATCGCCTGTGCATCCGTCCTGCTGAGGGGGCCATTTGCCAGTATGTTCAAAAGCTGCCTAACTTCACCCGCGACTTCACCCGTAACTTCACCTGCGACTTCACCCGTAACTTGGCTTTTGAACTCTGCCCGTCCGTTACCTACCGGTGCTTCCGTACGCGGAAAGCTCACGGTAAACCAATGTTCGGACACCTCAATGCGCGGTTCGGCCACACCGTATTCCCGACACAGATTGCGAATACGTTTGATGCCCGAACCGATATGCTCCACCGCTTCCATGCGAAAGAGCATTCCGAACAGCAGTGGATTGCGCGGGATGCTCTTGATGCCTAAGTCGGCCTCGGTCATACCGGCAGGCAAACCGCCGGGGCTGACAATTTCCACCCGGTCCTTGAAGATATAAACCTGCACATTGGCAGTGGAGCGGTAATCGCGGTGGGCGAGCGCGTTGACCACCGCTTCGCGCAGCGCCTCTTCCGGAAGCTCCGGGCGCTCTTCCCGTTTAACATGCTTGATAATGTATTCGATGTTGATCTTGGAAAGGATATAGGCCACCAACTCATCGATCATGGTATAGACATCGCGGTCAAACCCCCTCCGGTCCAGAATACGCACCTTGTCCGTGCCCATGAACAGGGCGCAGGCCGCGTCGGCGCTGGTCGTGAATTTTCGGATATCTCCGGCTAATAGCCAGGCCCCGGCATGGGTCATTTGTCCGTCTTTGATCAGGTGCAGATTCTCCAGGGCCACGCGCGCGTCCATGTCAACGGGAATTCTCGCTCTTTTCCTGAACCGCGTCCAAACGTCGTCGGTCAGGTCATCCTTCAGGGAAAACCGGTTGCAGGGTGTTTCATCAAAATGGATCAACCCCTCCTTGAAAAAGAATTCACGAATTTCCTCGCGGGACATCTGCTGGGACGATGCCCCTTTACGCATGAAAAACTTGCCGCCAAAGGAATAGGGTTTGCTGTGCTGCGAGGGAACGGTCACCACCAACACGTTATCCGCGTTTTCGACATCCACGGCAATGGGTGGATCGGCAGAGCGGGCAATGGCCTGCACTTCTGACTTAAGTCGATTGTGTTTGCCAACGCCGACGATTTCGCCGTTGTCCGATACCCCGATCAGGATGACTCCGCCGGTGGCGTTGGCGAAGGCGCAGATTTCCCGTCCCAGGTTTGACGTTCCCGCCCGTTTGAACTCGGTGGTGAAGCCTTCGCCCAGAGCAACCAGATCCATGAGGGTAGCCTTCTTCATACCGTGATCTCCCCGTTCATCAGGCGTGGTAGGAGGAGGTCGCGGGCTTCTGTCAGAGGTTTCGCTTCTTCTTCCAATACCGATATGAGCCTGAGTATCGGTTCGGTTTTTTCGTGGAACAGCTCTAACACCTGCGGGGAAGGAACCCACACGACCGCACGTTCGAAGTCATCTGGCCTTACCGCAGGATAGCTTACTCCCGTGGCATGGTTCACCAAGTGGCCCACGAATTCATCTGTAGTAACAAGCACGTACAGGTAGGAAAACGGAACAGCAACCGGCGAAAGAACGGTAAATCCTGTCGAGAATACATCATTCTCATCAGGTTCAAGAATTAGTGCGTAGGCACGAAGGTTTGGCCGAACATTAGACCAAATTACATCGCCGGATTTGGCCTTTCTTCGTGCCCGCCCTGGAGCATCGTTTGATGACACTGCATTCTTTGTGATAATCCTGCCTTCAGTGACTGAAGATATGTCGATGTAGTTGATTTCGTTCGGTAGTTCGCGGGCCTTGTAGCTTTCAACATTTGTTGCAACGATGTTACCCAGCGGCATAATCTCCCACCCCTCCGGCACACCGTCGATGATTTTGACGTGTTCGTGGCCGGGGAAGCGGAGGTGGACGAACCACTCCTTGTAGAGCAGCCGCGCCGCCTGCTCCAGCAACTGAATCCGCCGCCGGTTGTTCTCGATCAGGTCGTCGTAGGCGGAGAGGATGGAAACAACGTTGTGTTGTTGCTCAATAGCAAAATCGGGAACTCGAAGCCACTCAATGTCTTTGCCACTGATATTTGCCTGATTTGCTGAGCCCTTAGCATTTATCGCCAACTGATAAGTGACCGTACCTTGTTTCAAGAAGTAGTAGACAAAACGGATGTCGCACTTTCGTTCGTCATGAGGGATAAGTTTGCCCACGCGTTGGTTGAGAAGCGCAGTGGTGTCGTAGGTGTATCGTGCGACTCTGCCGACTACGGAATTTGGTTGAGACAATTGTGAGCCAGTAAGAGATATCAAAACATCTCCACAATTCACATGGAACTTGTCTTTTATGGAAAGAAACTCATCAGGTAAGAACAATGAATCACCTAGATCAACACCGTTCCAGGTTACATTGGCGATTTTCACGACGGGCACGCCCTGCTCAACAAAGTCTCTTGACTTAAAGGCATAACCACCGATAACGGTCGCCAGTTTACCCAGTTGAACAGTAGCTACGCTCATACCCCCAACTCCTCGAAGTTTCTCTTTATCTTCGCAGCCAGCTTTACCGCCTCGGCATTGAGGTCCTCCAACTCCACATGGATTTCGTGTAGAACCTCCTCAAAGTCGAAGTTCTCATCCTCTTCATCGGGGGCGACGCCCACATAGCGGCCGGGGGTCAAGCTCCAGTCGTTGGCTTCGATCTCGGCCCAGTCCACCAGCTTGACCAGGCCCTCCACATCGCGGAGTTTGGCCTCGGGAAAGCGTTCGGTAAGCCAGCGGGCCTGTTTCCAGAAATAACGCACCTCCTTGAGCTGGGCAACGGCCAGCTGGCGTGCCTCGTCCGCAGTCTTGCGCATGCGGGTGATGTCCCGGCCATTCCAGACATCACTTTTTTTGGCGCCGCACTCCTTCTCGCAGGTCTCGATCAGGCGGGTGGCGAGCTTGTAAAGCAGATCGCTCTGTTTGACCAGGTTGCGGCTGGTTTCGGCCAGCGGGGCAAGCCGGTCAACGGCTTTTTTGAGCGCCCCGTTGGTGGTCTTCTGCTTTTTCCATGCACCTTCCTGTTCGGCAAGGGCTTTTTTAAACCCGGCGACATCGGCCTGGAAGGCAGGCAAGGCTTCTACCAACTCCGCCTGCACCACGGCGTGGGCGTCATCAGCGGGCAGGGTGTCTGTAAAGGCTTTGATGGTGCTTATCAGGGTCTTGAGGGCCGCGGTAAAGTCGGGCAGGGGCAGGGTGACGTCTCCGTTATCGTTCTTTGTTTTAAAACAGCCCGCGCCTTCATTCAGGGTGCTGCGGCAGTAACCGGAGACGAGCTCAAGGTATTTGTCGGTCCGGCCTCGATAGAGCCAGACGATGGCCAGCAGGTTCTGCCGCTGCTCAGGGCTGAAATCGTAAATCTTGCGTGTAACCTTGCGATAAATGTTGCGGGCATCAATCATCAGCACCTTGTCACGGTGGGCCTCGGGCTTGTCGCGGTTAAGGAACCACAACTCACAGGGGACCGTTCGGGTATAGAAAAAGTTGGACCGGATTGCCACCATCACGTCCACATCACCGGATTCCACCAACTTCCGGCGCACTTTGGCCTCACCGCCTCCGGCGCTGGAAGCCTGGGAGGACATGACAAAACCGGCCCGCCCCCGTTCGTTCAAATAGCTGTAGAAATAACTGATCCAGACATAGTTGCCGTTGGAGACCTTCCCTTTTTTGTTGACCCCGGGCAGGCCGAATGGCAGGCGCGGGTCTGTTTTTACTTTGTCCGCATCGATCTCATCCACATTGAAAGGCGGATTGGCCATCACAAAGTCGGATTTACCCACCAATTCGTGGGGGTCTTCATAATAGGTGATCGCCTTTTGAATGTCGCCTTCCAGGCCGTGAACGGCCAGATTCATCTTGGCCAGACGGATGGTGGTGGCGTTTTTTTCCAGGCCGCGGAAAGTCAGCCGTTCAGTGGGCTTCTGACCATGTTCCTCCACGATATGCGCGCTTTGCACGAACATGCCGCCGGAACCGCAGGCCGGGTCCAGCACTGTGCCGTTTTCGGGATCGAGTACGTGAGCGATCAGAGAAACCAGTGATACAGGCGTGAAGAACTCTCCCCCATCGTGGGCCTTCTGGTCTGCAAACTGGGTCAGGAAATACTCATATATGCGGCCAAAGACATCACCCGAGACCTTTTTCAGTACGTCGGGGTTGAGGGTGCGCAAAAGCTGGCCGAGGACGTCGTTGTCCAGTTCCTGGTATTCACTCTTGGGCAGGATGCCGCGCAGGTTTTCATAATCCGCCTCGATGGACTCCATGGCTTTGATAATGGCCTTGGCGCGATCCTCGCTGTCAGGCAGAGCCACCAGATAGTCGAACTGCGCTGCGGGCTGCAGGAAGATCGAGCTCTGCTGGGAAAAGTCCTCTTTACTCAGAGCCCGCGTCTTGCCGCCCCGGGTGGGCAGGTTCGCTTCTATTTTGTCCTTCACCGCCAGAAAGCGGCTGTAGGCATGACGCAGAAACACCAGGCCCATCACAGGCAAAAAGTATTCGTTGCTGGCATAATTCGAGTTAGCGCGCAGCGTATCCGCCGCACCCCACAGCCGCTTTTCAATCGCTTCGATATGTTCTAATTGCGCCACATTCACTCCGTTTATGTTTGTCTATAGAGCAACGCCAGCATCACCGGTGGGGATACTGCCGAGCGAAGCGGGGCAGTGTTTCCCATCCGTGTGCATGCACTTGTTGGAATTTATTTCTTCGAGAATCTTTCATCGGATATATCATCCATTGATTTTTGACACTTGCTTTGTGTTCCGATACCTCCCGGGCAATCATGACCGAAAACATGGCATGATCGATCATCAGGATTCTCTCTTACAGGAAAAAGCTCCACGCAATGCTCCCACTCACAAAATAATCCCTGTTCTTCGTATTCAGGGTTTGGCTGAAAGTTGATAGAATATCCGAGTGAAAAACTTCGACTAAGCTCAATCGTGAGATCAATAACCTCAATGGCATCACGTATCGAAACTTTACCTCCGTGGACTGCCTCATTACAAAGTTTCGTGATCTGATGAATTGCATCTCTCTGGTGATCGCCAATCGTTCCATGTTCATGAAGTTCTTTAACTATAAAACCGATTCCATTCTTGGCTGATGATTCAGGATTGATGAGGGTTCGATAAGCAAGGCGCAGGATTCGTTCGATTTCGATGCGGAGAGCCGCAAGTGCCAAATTTGGATCTTGCTCGACTAGATCCATCGCAGACTCAGCAGAGAATGTTTCAATGATATCGACATGCCGATTTTCTTCCTCTATTTCTTTTTTCTCTTCTTTAGACTCTTCTACAAGATTGACCAATTGTTGGATATTCTCTTTGAAATCAAACTCAGCTCCAAACCATTTTGCTTTTTTGAGGAAGGGGGCTACTAGAGGAATTGCCAGAAGGAAAAGTAGGCCTACTGAATACTTATCGAGAGTAAACGTTTCGGGCCAGAAACCGCGTACTACTACTATCGTAATGATGAACACAAATGCTGTCCACTGAATCTTCTTCATCATATTTTATTCCAACCGCTAATCAGGCGCGCGGCTTTTTGGGTCGGCTGAATTAGCCATGTTATAGGCTCATTGTATCTATATGACCTTTTGTTATGGGCTCAATGTAGCTTTATCAATTAGGTCGGTCCTATTATTTTCTTTCCAATAATTCAAAACTTCGTTTTTAAAGTCACTATATGTTCCTTCAATTTTGATCTTTTCAACAAATGTAGTAGCGGTCATATCTTCATACTCAAATTGAAACTCAATTTCGTAAGTGTTTAGGGAATAAATCTTTTCACAAAAGTTCTTAAGATTATTGTTAGTTATTAGCACATCAATTTCACATCTCATTAAAATCCTGGATCTCCTTTTGAGCTCATAAGGAAAAATCCATGACTTAAACGAGTTTGGAAAGTGTTTAAAGTGAATCGCGGCTGGCTTATTAGAAAGAAGATCGCTATTCGTTTTGAAAAGGATAATTTTAGGTCGATATAGAACTGTCACTTCATCACGATTATTTATGAAATCGAAATCAACTGAAAAATGTGTTTTTGCATCAACCCGCCCATCTCCTAAAAATGCATGTGGTCGAAATACATTACTTTTTCGGATTATCTTAAATTCCTCGCCTGTGGGCAAGAATGCGACAGCATCCTTTGTGGTACGTTCAACTTTTGCATCAGTATTCTTTACTTTAGCATACCAATCGTCCCTATGCCCCTTTAGCTCGGATTCAGTATACTTTTTCCCTTTTGGATGGGTAGGATCATATGCCCGAACATCAGCATGGCAATCAAAGCATAATGGAATGCAATTTTCATATGTGTCTTCTCCACCTTTAGATTTGGGCTTGATATGATGCAGCTCAATCCTGGTACCACAAAACTTATGGCAAATCGAACATGACCTTTTACAATCGATTAAT
>Ga0222696_1000913_pt1 | contig 10607 bp, 10 predicted proteins | sample AntAcemetage1400_FD_179817 | JGI IMG/M metagenome (GOLD analysis project Ga0222696, IMG submission 179817) | Saline water microbial communities from Ace Lake, Antarctica - #1400 | ecosystem: Environmental > Aquatic > Non-marine Saline and Alkaline > Saline | place: Antarctica: Ace Lake... | reverse complement strand
TCTCTACTTTTCTCTGCCTTTTTTAATCTCATATCTTTCAGTTACATCTCTAAGAATTCCCCCCTTGTATTTAATTTCGAAGATTGTTTTATTAAATATTGTTTCTTCAATATGTTTTATTTGACCATCAACAATAATCCTGTACTGAATTTTATTACCTGATAAAACCTTAGCTAAAACACGCTTCCTATCCTGGGGGTGAATGTAATCCTTCCAGAAATACTCATTATTCTGAATTCTGCTTTTAGTGGTATTATAAAGCAGACTTCTTGCTTTATTTGAAAAAATAGTTTCTACAATACCGTCCTGATTCTCTCTTGTCAGCCATACGCTGTCTTCTGCTACATGCAGGGTAATTAAAGCAGCTTTATTACGTCTTTCTAAATCTTTCTGTTTTGTTATATCTACGATTGTACCAAAATAAATATCTTCAGCTAGTTTATAGATAGTGGATGATACCCATTTTAATGAATTATCCTCCATAACAACTCTGTACACAATGCTTTTTGAATTCGTTATTCCGGTGCTGAAAATAAATTTATTTACTTTATTTATATCTTTCGAGTAAACTGAATTTAACCAGTTGCGGCAATCAGCATTTAATAAATCAAGATTTACGCAATGAATATTCTCTAAATTTTTAGTTACTTTGGTGTATTTTAAATTTTTACTTATCTTTTCTTTTCCTTCAGTGAAGGTTCCAAGCCAGAATGACATGCTACTTTTCTCTAAAGCTTTTACCATTGTTGTGTTTATAATATTATTTTCATAATCTTCGGTTACATCTTTGTCAATTCCATAATAGAGTGGGTTTCCATCTGCATCTTTTGTTCTGAACACTTTGACACTGACGTATCTTACTTCCTTTTTAGTATTACGTATTCTGACCAGATATTCTCCTTCTGAAATAAAGTTTGTATCTTTGTCATACTTAAAAAGTTTCAGATCTTCTTTTAAAACGAGAGTTTTCCATCCTTCAGGAGTTTTGTAAAAGTCATCCTGAGGTATTCCCGATATTTTTTCACAACCTCCACCCATAAAAATGTATTTTTCCTTTTCAGCCAGGCTTTTTATCCATATAGTTTCACTAAGTTTGTTAACTGCTGTTTCAAGTTGTTCCCTCCGTTTATTCGCTGTAGATATATCCGTAATATCTTTTATGCTGCATACTATTTCTATGACCTTATTGTTCTTATCATAATTTGGAACAATAGAAAGCAGGCCTATTCTTCCGGATCGTGGAATAGTAATTTTCTTGTTACTGATTTTTTCTTTCTGCTCAAATGCTACTTTTTCATACTCTGCAATTTCATGTATTTCTTTAAGCCCGAAAATATCAGAATTATTAAAATTAATTATTTCCTCTCTGATAATACCGGTATGCCTTATATATGAATTATTAACAAATTTAAACTGTCTGTTACTGTTTTTAATATATACCAAAGGTGACAGCGAATTTACAATTCCTTCAAATTTATCCGCTCTGTTTTTCAGAATTCTATTTTCAAGTCTGTATTCAATATATCTCGATTTAAGATCATTGAATGTTTCAAATTCAGCAAGGTGTTTAATGTTATTAAGTGCTTTATCTATATGTTTAATGTTTTCCAACAGAAGCTGGTTTTTTGATGATCTAAGAATATCTGAAATTTCAGTTATTTCTTTATAGTCTGAAATCTGTGAGGTATTGACTTCTAGAATCTGTGAAAGAAGTTTTATATCTCTAAGTATAGGGACTGAGTGAGCATTCTCCCATGACCAGATGGTTTTGGTGGTAACTCCCATCTGTCCGGCAATATAATTAGTTCTGATCTTTTTTTCCTTCTTTATTGCTTTAAACTCTTTATGATAGAATTTCATAAACATTACTCCAAGTAATTATATAACTGATATCTTTAAAAAGATTACGCTGCTACCTGTATTATAATAATTAAAAATATAAAATAAAATAGAAAAAATTAAAAAAGGTGAGAAATTTATAATTCTTGAAAAAAACGAAAATTAAAATGAAAGGATCCAAAGTAGTGAGAAGTGCCCAGATAGAAAAGCTTAGACTTTCAGCAGTTGCAGAAAAAATGCGTCCTCCTATAGAAGAGTTAAGAGGTGTTTTAGCTGTATTAAAAGGTAAAGGAATAAATTTAAGCAGGATAGCAGGTTTTCTGAATGATGAGGGTATCAACTATACCCGGGGGCAGGTTAAATATTATATCAAAAATCACCCGTTTAGTGAAAGTGAAATATTAGAGGCAAAGAAATATGTATAATACAAAAAAGAGAAACCAATTTATAAAAATAATAAAAGGGATACCTAAGATGCTGCATTATCTGAATAACAGATATTTATATGCAGTAGCAGCTTTAATGACTATGCCGTGTATTGCAGAAGCAAGCGAAGCAGGGAGTCAGTTAAAAGAAGGAGTTAGTAAAGTAGCCGGGATAATGATGATTTTTGCATTTTTATTTGCATTGGGTATAGCTATTGCAGGTGGTGTAAAATTGTCAAAAGGTGAAAAAGAAACAGGAAAAACAATGTTAATCGGTGCCGGTTTAATAGCAGGTTCAGTAGCAATAGTCACAGTAATATTTTATGCATTCGGTGTTGGTGAAGCAACTACAAGTGCAAGTTTTGATATTTAATTATGGATGATTATAAAGAAGTCGAATTAATAGTTACTGCTACATATTCAGTCAAAGAGTCTAAAGGCAATGCACTAGGACTAGAAGGTAATCAGGCTTTATTTATTGTCGGCGGAGTTATAGTTTCTTTTTTATTAATGTTTTACGGAATGATGAATGGATGGAGTTTTATGTCTTTAATCGGTGTTGTAATAACACCACCTGTAATTAGTTACATTTATGTTCTGTTGTTTTTAAAAGGCAGACCGCCCGGGTATCAGAAAGCATTGCTTCATGGTTTAATTTTAGGGTCGGATGATGATGTTAAAAAAGAAAATAAAAGCATCAATCCATACTATAGAGAGAAAAGGAAAAATCTAAAATGAATATAATACAGACATTGTTCAATGAGTTTAAACCCACTGCAGGGTGGTTTCAGAATGATTTGATTATATGGAACAAGCTTGATAAAGGAGGTTATATAGCCAAAGGTTTCAAACTGGATTTTCCCGACTATAGAACAGCGGCAAATGATGTGAAGAACAAATATCATAATAAAATTAACAGTCTGCTTCGAACAGCCTATCAGACATCTGCTGATATAAGGATTCAGGTTTGCTGGAGTGTAGATTCTGACTATAAACAGGAGCTGCTGCAATATGATGCTGATACTCAAAAGTATGCAAAAAATAAATGGACATATAAAAATAGAAAAGAGAGATTCAATCGTTACTGGAATATGATTGAAAACAGAAAGCTTAGAAGGGAGAGCTGCTGTATTTATGTTTCATTTCCAATCAAAGAAAAAGTCCCACTAAATCTGGGTTCTGAAGATTTGTTAATAAGCTATAAGGGGATCCTGAAAAGTTCTGAGAGAATCCTTGAAAACTTTCATACAAAAATGCGAAGTATATTCGGTTCAGACAATGGTAGTATTGATATAAACCCAATGGGAGACAAAGAGCATTTTCTCCACCTCTACGAATATTTTAATCCGGGATTTCACAGCAGGTCATTAATAGATCCATATCAGAATCTGCTTCATTACCAAACGAATGAAAGAGAAGTAAGAGATGATCCTTCCTATTGCTGGCAGGAAGAATCAATTTATAAATTATGCTGTACATCAGGGATTAAAGGGAATAAAAAAAGAAAAATAGACAGCAATTTCGGGTTTTACCAGGATGGAAATTTTCATGATATAATTCTTTTGGAAAGATGGGGAAGTTCTACATATCCGTGCCAGTTTTATGAATTGACCTCTCTTCCTATACTTGATTTTCGGATAACGGTTAATATTTATCCAATACCGCTCTCTAAAGCAGGCAGCGAACTTAAAACAGATATAAAAAGACTTAGAACTGAAATGTCACAGGATAATAGAGATGAAGATAATATTATTTCTATTGAAACGAAAAGGACAAGACTCCTTAACTATGCCTCTGGAACAACATTTCCTTTCAAAGCTCATTATATAATGCATTTATGGGATACTGATCAGACTAGGCTTGCAGCAAAAGTAAACTCGGTTAAATCAACAATAGAAACACTCTCCGGAGCTGGTTTCTATGAGCTCGGAAGGACTGAAGATCAACTGCAGTTTCGTCATATTGCTACACCGGGGTGGATTTTTAACACAAAGGAAGATTACAGACTTCCTGCTGAAAATACATATCTTTCTGACAGACTTCCATTTAGTTCAACATATACAGGACTTCTTAAAGGAGCTGAAGCTATTTATGACGGTTCAATGTACAACGTTGTAGGTGTTAAAAATTTTATCAACGGCACACCGCAGATGTACAGTGTTTTCGGTATGTCAGGATCGGGAAAATCAGCAACGATGATTGACCTTCTTACACAGACTGAATGTTTTTATGATTTTAGCTGTATTATCGAAGAAGGAAATTCCTATGGAACATGGGTCAAAATAATGGGAGAGGAAACCTTAACGATAAATCCTTCAGGTGAATTTACAATCAACTACTTTGATACAGGAGGGTTACCTCTTACAAATAATTTTATTTCATCTGCATCAGCTCTTGTTGCTAAGATGTGCGGAACTATCGGAGATGAAGATAAAATGAGAATAAGAAGAGCTATGCTCACTCATTATATACAGTCGGCCTATAATGATTCGTTTAGTGAATGGTCAAGAAGCAATGAACAGCTGATACCCCAAATAGCAAAGCGTGCAGTTGCTGCAGAAAAATACCGTAAAAGGTTTATGCCAAAAAATGCTGATGCAACTGAAGCTTGGGTTGAATTCAGAGATAACATCAATGCCGGAGAAAGCAACGCTTGCGGAATATTAGATCAAATATCTGAAGAAGAGATTTCAAGGTTTATACAAACACGGAAAATAGATTTGAGAAATGCAGCGCACGCCTGGTATAAATCAGAAGATTATCCTACTCACGGTCAGCTATGTGATGTTATATCAACTGTGCCGGATAGAGTACAGCACACAGAAGAAGAAATAAAAAATATCCTGACAATATTGAATCAATGGAGAAGTGGAAGAGGAGATGCAGGTAAAATATTTGATGGTCATACAAATATAGAATTAAAGGGTAAAATAGCTCACTTTGAATTAGGCATGATACCTGAATCAGCAGATTACATGAAACCTGTAGTAGCATTTTTAATTAATAATATGATCAGAAACCATATACTTACACTTCCGAGAGGCTCTAAAAAAAGAATCATATTTGAGGAGGCCGGCAGACTCCTTGCCATTGAAGGCGGTGAAAAGATAATCTCTGAAGGATACGCACAGATGCGTAAGTTTAACTGCCTTGTAACAACAATAATTCAGCAGTACGAAAAATTTAAACAGTCAAATATCAGAGCAACAATTATCGGTAACTGTAAACAGTTTATTCTTCTGGCGCAGAGGGACAGAAGTGACATTAACGACATGGGTAAAAGTATTTATATGCCTCAGGTACTCAGGGATACTATAACAGAGTATCCTCAGCCGGAAAAGGAGAAACTTGCCTGTTTTACCTACTGGACTGATGAAGTCCCAAAACCGAAATTCGGAACGGTGAAAAATATTACATCTCCTGAAATGCTCTATGTAGCATCGACAAAAGGTGAGGATGTCGAAAAACGGGAAAGAGATCTGAAAACTGCAGAAGGAGATCTTGTTGAAACAATAACTAAAATAATTAAGCGAAATAATAATATGAAAACTGCAGATAAAGGGGCGGCATAAGTGAAATCTAAAATATTAAAATTATTAACTTCTACTCTGAGCGTTGTATCAATAGGATTTTTAAGCAGCTGTTCAACTGAACGGTCTGATTTTGACAGAGGTTATGATTTAGGAAGTTCAGATATAGCTAAAAGGCAGTACTGGGCTCAGGAAAACCTGCAAAAACAAAAAGCGTTACTCAAGCGTGGAAGAGATGTCCGATACCGTACTGTCTCACTACCTGTCTACGGCAGAGATCAGGAGGGATCTAAAATATCGGAACATTATGTGAATGTGAGAGTCATTGACAGATAGCGTTGCAGTTATTATTTGGAGGGAGATAGGAAATGGAGGGAGATAACATGAAAAAAGTAAAAAAAATATTAATTCTAAGCTGTATATCTGTAATATCACTGCCTGCTTATGCATTTGTTTTTTTTGCCCCTCTTGTTGAAGCGAAACTTGATATTGCACAGGGGTATAGAATGATTAAAGATCAGATACAGGATGTAAAAGAAGTGCAGTATGTCCAGAACGGAATTGAAGAACTTAGAAAGCTTCAGACTCAGATAGCTCATTTACAATCACTTAATACGACAGCTATGGATACTTTTCACAAAGCAGAAAGTTTAGTCTCCTTTCATGGGGAATGGGAGGATTTTCTTACAGTTGATATACTTTCAAAAGTTCAGAGAACAGCTGACCGGAAAGACTCTACTGTAAAATCAATATTAAAAAATATTGATAAAATGCCTGAAAAAATAATCAACAATTCAGAAGTATTAAGGAAATATGTGTCATACCTGGATCCTCTTACTCTTGCTCAGAAAGACAAACCTGAGGGAGTTGAGAAACTTACTCCTGATATGATCGCGATGGATGGGTTTAGACAATATACACAGTACAGGGATAAACTGCACGGATATACAGATGAAGCCGGTATTGAGCAGATTGGACTTCTGGAAGAACTAAATAGAGAATTAGTTATAGCTGCTGAAGATGTAGTTGCTGCTAATACAGATACACAGTACAAAACTGCTATAGACAGAGTAATTCAGATAGAAAAACAAATTGACTATGAAATCTCGAAAGAGGCATCTTTAAGAGGACAGTATCTGGCTAAAAAAGCATGTGCAGACCAGGCCCGCTCAGTAGATGATGAAATTGATGATCTCAGACAACAGAAAATAGCTGAAGCTGATCGTCTTGATAAGAAAGTAAAATACCCGGCAAGCGATACTATTTCTGATTACTTCAGAAAACAGGAAGAGGAGGTTATATAACTATGTCTACCGTTAATATGGCTATGGAAATCAGGGATATGGTAATGATTATTGCATACCCTGTAGTTATAGTCGCTACAGTGCTGATGTTTAAAAGAGGCTTGTTCAGCGGTGAAAAACAATTACTCCAGTCAATCGTATTTATTGCTCTGGTAGTTGCATGTGTCAGCGGATATCCAAGAGCTGTATTAAGAACTGCGGATGCGATAAAATTTTCAAGCAGTGAAGTATCAGCTAAAATTGATAAGGGAATGAATGAATGGGCTAAGACAAGAATCGCGGGAGATGAAGGCACATTTAATGTAGCGGCAAAAGTAACAAAGGTCTTTTATAAAGCTTCTTTCGCATTATCTGGAATAGTAAGAACATTTTTAGGATTTATACAGAGGGTGGCATTATATGTGCTCATAGCTCTGTCACCTTTGCTGTTGTCGCTGCTGCTTATAAAAGAAACATCCGATATCGGTGTAAAATTTATTATGACAACACTTGGGATTATCCTTTGGTCGATAGGTTTTAACCTTACAGATATGATTCTGTTTTCCGGATGGGACCTCATCATCAGCAACAGTCTTACAAGTTCTGCAGTTGTGACGGCACTTGAAGCTTACGGTGTGGGTGCCTCAGTGATCGGTGGTGCATCAATCACCACAGCTTTACCTGTTGTTTCAATAGGACTGGCCTTTACGCTGTGCTTTTATTTTCTAATAGGCATAGTCGTATTTAATGTAGTAGGTGTTGTTCTGATAATGGGTCTCTTTCATGGCGGTAATCCTGTTTCTTCTGTAATGAGTTCTGTACTTACTTCTTCTTCCCTGGCAAACGGTGGTGTTAATGCTCTGTCGGCGGGAAGTAAAGCCGGAATGGAAGGGGCAAAAGCCGCGATGCCCGGTGCAGCACCTGCATCTTCAGGCGCGGGAATGATAAGTCAGGCAGCTAAAGGATTAATGAATCTCAGAAAATAAATAGAAAAAATCAGTTACTTTTAAACCCACATTGTGGGGTAATATGTTAAGAAAATAGAGGCAAATATGTTTAGAAAAAAAATAGTGGAAGAGGAAAATGAAAATTATATATCTCAGGAAAGAGAAGAAAAAATCAGAGAGGAAGGCATTAAAAAAGAGTCAGTTTTTGAGCGGTATAATCCTGTAAGAGTTTTTCCTAATAACCTTATGGCGGCCAGATTCTGGTTTTACGTATCAGTCTTATTGTTTTTTGTTGCGATACTCGAGCCGATTCCATACTGGGTTTCAATCAATAACAGAGAGCATGTTGTAATAATGGATGAAGCAGGAGGGTTCTTTAAAGTTCCTACAACAAGCTATCAGCATGCAGTAAAAATGCATGAACATATAGCAAAACAGGCAGCAAAAGCCTTACTGAACCGAAACCCGAACGGATTTGATGAACCTAAGGAGCTTGCTCAGTTATACCTTAAGAATGTGTATAAAAAAATAATAAAGCAGAATAAGAAAATAGTATATGAATTCAAAGAAAGAGAAATACACCAAAAATGTGAAATTCTTAATGTAGATCTGCTGAAAAAATCAGATGGATATGTCATGGCTAGAATCAAAGGACAGCTAATAAGAGGCGGTGTATATGAGTCACAAAGCTACACAGAAGGTTTTAAATTTATTCTGGATATAAAAATGGTCAGAAACCCGAAGCTGGGGGAAAACCTGAGACTTCCTTATGCTGTAAGCTGGTATTCAATCATGACTAAACGTCTAAAGGAAATCAGTTAAAATGAAAATGAAAACAATAATAATATGTATATCTGCAGTATTATTTTTATCTGAGCCATATGCTTTTTCAGCTAAAATTAAAAATTTTATTCTTGACAGCTCGAGAATTTACGAGATAAAGGTAGCCCAAAAAAATACAGGAACAACAACGTTGATGTTTCCTGCAGAGCTGGGTGCAATTCAGGGAGCGAATATTGCAGTAGAGGCCGGGACAAATGCAGGTTTTGTTATTACATACAATAAAGGATCATATTTTTTCTCACTGCAGTCGGAAAAAGAGAAAGCGGACGGGAGTTTAAATATAGTTTATAATCATAAAATATATGTCTTAAAACTGACTGCAGTATCAACTGATGAGGCTTATTCTTCAGTTACATTTAATAATATAAATCAACTTGCAAATAGTAATAGAAACTTAAGCAGTAACGAGCAACCAACTGCCGCAGCTCCCTCTGTAATACGTGATCTGATTGAAAAGGCCCGTTTATATCCTGTCCTTAAGAAACAATATCCTGAATATTATGAGAATGTTGAGTTATCAAACCCGGAACAGCTTTATAAATATTCAAGTTATGATGTTCTGCTTGAAAATGTATATCGTTTTAAAGCTGATGATACTGTCGTATTTCAGCTTATTCTCAAAAACAGAACATCTAAAACACTTGTCTATGACCCGCATTTACTGGCAGCGCGTTTAGGAACAAAGCTTTACTACTCAAGCGTTACAGTTGCATCAGGAGAAATACCCTCACACGGAGAATCACCTGTATGGTTTGCTGTAAGCGGGACATCCTCGGGAGGGCGCAATGAAATGGCTGCAGACAACAACTGGACTATTCTTCTGACAGCAGGAAAAATTGATCAGAAAAAAACGACCCTTGATATTAACAGAACAGTCATAGCGAAGGAAAATGAATTAATACTGCAGATAAATAATATTAATAAAAGGCTGAACAGTGAATCTCTTTCAGAAAATGAGATTGCGCTGCTGTCTAAAAAAATAATATCTGTTAATGCAGAATTACAAAAAATAGAATCACAGAAATCATTAATCAATAACTAAAAAAGAAGGAAAGAATAAACAGATGAAAAAAACAATATCAGTATTAACGCTCGGAGCAATGATAGCAGGAAGTTCAGTATTTGCATCCACTTCATTAAACACGCAGCTGGGCAATCTTGAATTGAAACTTGACAGGGTAAAAACAATTAGTGTTCTTAATAAGAAAACAAAAGAACAGCAGAATGAAATAGAATATCTATCTAAAGAGCTTAAAGATGCTCAGTATACACTTAGCAGAACTCAGCAGCAACTGAAGGCTGACTCTATAAATATAGATTCCCTTACATCAAATAATAAAACTCTTAGAGATTTAAAAGCTCAGCTTGAGAAAAAATCTATTCAGACACAGCAGTATTTAACTTCTTCTTATAATGAAAATATTATTGATATACAAAAAGCTGATAAAGATAAATTTAACAAAGTACTCGACAAATATACATCGGATAAAAAAAGTTTGGAAAACCGGATAGCTGATTTAAACAAAGAAATACAAAGCCGGAATAAAACAATTCAAAATCTAAAAGATAAAAGTGTTTTTTATGAAGATACAATTAATGCTCTTGATTTAACTATTAAATCGCTGAGTACACAGAAAGGAAGTCTGGAAAATCAGCTGACTTTAACACAGCATAATACTATTGATGAATACAAAAAACAGATAGATGAAATTAATAAAAATGCTGAAAACAGAGTTGATA
>Ga0222696_1000912_pt1 | contig 10608 bp, 10 predicted proteins | sample AntAcemetage1400_FD_179817 | JGI IMG/M metagenome (GOLD analysis project Ga0222696, IMG submission 179817) | Saline water microbial communities from Ace Lake, Antarctica - #1400 | ecosystem: Environmental > Aquatic > Non-marine Saline and Alkaline > Saline | place: Antarctica: Ace Lake... | reverse complement strand
TGGTATAATCCACTTGGAAAATATAACTTTAATTCAAAAGCTTCTACGTCACTATCTACGGTTGTATAAGTATATGGATTATCTTTTGCAAGAGTAGCCGATACTGTATAAACATTATGTAAATCTTCAAAGTTATCAATAAGTGTTTGTGAGTTTGTTCCCATTCTAGTATATTGAGTTATGCCATCAAAGTTAGCGATAGGATTATCATTAACTTTAATTGAAGATATGCTTTCAATTTCTCCTTCACACAAAGCAATCAAAATATTTAGATAGTTAACATCTCCATTCGTCCATATAAATTGATTGATAATGTTTCCAGCTACTCGATGTTCGCCATAAATAACACCAACAGGAGTTCCAACGTCTTGAGCTATTCTAGCGCCTTCCCATCCGTAGGTTGCGCTTCCTTCGTCTATACCAGAACCGCCAAGACCTATATCTGGCATCTTAGATTTCGTTGCGTATGAAATTATTAAAGATAGAGCTATTGGCGCCCAAATCCAAGCTGTTTGCACAATAAGATTAGCAATAATATAGAAATAAGCTATTGCCGGTAAAGCAAAATGAATATAATTTGTAATAATTATATCATCACCATCATCAGGAACAAAGGAAAGGTCTTTAATCTCTTTACCGCTAACAATAATCTTAGGGTTATCTAATTCTTTACCAATACCATTAATATACTCATTGACAGTCTTTCCGTTTTTATATGGAAACTCCCACTTTTCTCGTCCAGCATATTTAGCAAAGTTCGGCACCAGCTTAATAATTATCATTGCGTTTCCTTAATCTATAAAATCCTTCAATCCTATTTTTAATATTTTGATTATATAATCTAGCAATAACTACACCAGCTTGACAAGATTGGATAATTTTATTAGTGCTTAAAAATACCCCTCCATGATTTGCTATACCCATTCCATTATGAAACAATACAATATCAAGTGGCTCAGGATTTTCTACAATATCCCACTCTTTATAATAGTTTTCATAAAAGAAATTCTTTCCTTCAAACGACCAACCTGCATTATAGTTTTGACTAATATCGAACAAATCATAACCCATGTCTTTGTATATGCTCATTATAAGTCCATAACAATCTAACCCGTTCATATCTCTACCCATCATCTTATATGGAACGCCTAAGTATTTCTTAACAAGACTATTAATTATCTCACATATATGCGACCTATCGGTATGGATGGAAATCCTCCGAACCGAGTGTAATTCGCTAGCACCTTGCATCGCTGTTTCGTTTTGCTGCACGTTGTTTCTCCTCCTGCATATCCGCATTCTGTTGATTTGAAAACCCATGAACAATAATTTCTTGAATATTTTCTTGATGGTATTTGAACACTAAGCAAGTCAAACTTACTTGTTAATGTAAAGCTAACTGCATCCTGACTAGCTGTATATTTATCGATATAGAATATATCGTCCATATAAGCAGACGCATCGGCTAACTTATTTGCCCATACGGTTTTGATTGTAACTTTCTTTCCTCTTAAATCGTAATCTTCTAAATAAGACTCTATTAATCTATTTACATTTGCAACGTTAACAATAACAGTATCAATGCTTCCTTCAGTATTATCAGATACTGCCTCATGCGATATTGGAAATTTTGTATATGTTACTCCGCTATAAGTTATGTCCGTATCATATTCAGCAAAATTCAAATCATTACTAGCACCATCATAGTTATCTATTGTATATAAATATATAGGTTGATTGGTTGCTGAGTTCTTCTGGTCCTTAAATTCAGCATTAGTCGTTCTCGGCATTACTTAACCTCTATGAAAGTGATATCAAAGTCATATAATTCAAATGCGATTAAATTCCCATCGAATTCATCTGTGCTAAATCTAACAGTATATTCAGTTGAATCGATAGGATTTGTCCATGTGAATGAAGTTAATTCTCCTTCTTTCAAAACAAAGAATGCTTTAACTGCAGCATACTCTGATTGTGTTCTAGCTCTGAACTTTAGTTCAAATGTTCTTATTGGAGAGTTCCACTTCTGTCTTCTTTGTTCTACTCCGTTTTCAAAGTCAGAAACTAAAGTATTATACTTGGCTTGTTCTTTTGATACTCCATCAGGTGTCCATGCAAAATCGCTCATATTCTACCTCTATAAGTTTTGTTTAATTATTCCTCTAATTGCGCCATTCTTTAAAAACTCTTGTGTCACAGCGCTAACTAACATGTCTCTATTCCTATAAACATCTTGAGCATCCCAAGCTCTAATGATAAACGGTCCAATCAATGGTTGCTGTGCTCCTCTACCAATAGGATTTCCGTTACCCATATTGTTTCTTTCATATGCAGCGTTCTGTCCTCTTGATAATACTCTCTCTCCAGTTTGGGCGATAATAGGAACTTCGTCGCTTTGCAGCTTCATTCCATTAGCGGCTCGCATCTTTCCACCGGTATGATACTTCTTTACCATTCCGCCTTCATGCATAATCATCTTTAGCGGAACGCCCAATATAGAACCGTCAGCACCTCCAGCTATCATCATAAGTGCTTTCATTACCATTATCTTCGCAATAACATCCGTAATCATCTTTAAAACACCTTTAGAGAAGTCTACGAACACTTCTTTTAAGTCTTTAGTATCATTTGTTACTACGTCAAAGAATCCTTGAGATAAAGAAGATGCCATCAAGCTAGCTGTTCCCTTTACAATATCGGCAATTCCACTCCATGCCCTCTCAGTTTCCTTAGCAGAATCCAAGATTTCTTTCTTTACCATATCGTAATAGTTTGATATTATGCTTAATCCTTCACCTTCCGGTCCCCACTTTTCTCTCCAGCCGGCTACTTGTTTATCTAATTCAGCTAATTGGAATTCGGTATCTTTCATCATTAAAGATTTTATTTTCTTTCGTGCTTCTTTTAATATATCAAACTTTTCTTGTTCTGCTTTCACAGCTGCTTCTTTTGCTTCTTCGTCAATAGGAGATTTGAATGGATTTTTAGCATCAAACATATCATTCAGCTCTGTTGCTTCTCTTGCTATCTTTAATAATTTCTCGAATTCAGCTATACCTTCTTTTGCACCTTCACCCCAATCTACAATAGCTGCACCCTCTAGAGCTGCTAAACCATCTTTAACTTCTCCGAAATCTTTAATAAGTTCTCTTGTTCCTTCTCTGAACTTCTTTGATATATTTAAAACCGCCAAAGCAGTTGTTCTGCTAGCAATCTCCAGACCCATTATCCCAACTTTGATATATTCTATTACAAGTCTTAATCCAGTAAATAAATTAATTAAATTTCCTATTAATACTATGCCGCCATATGCGAATTGTTTTAAATTAGCATAAGCATCTTGAAAGAACTTTTTTAAATCTTTGACTACTTCTGCATATTTTCCAGTATCTTCTTTAGCAATTCTAATCATTTCTAATATAGAACGTAAATCCATCTTTAAATCTTCAAAGAAATCTTCGCCAATATCTTTCTTAAAATTAAACCAAGCATCTTTCATCATGGAAGTCATACCAGTCCAAGTCTTAGCTAACTTCTTTGCAGCTCCAGCATACTTCGCTGACATATTATCAAACTGTTTTAAGATAGTATCCATTGTTTGTTTGTTGGTATAGGATACTCCAGCTTTAAATCCTAACGCAGCTAAAACACCTCTATCTCTAAACATATCAGCCGCAGAAGCTCCAGCCGAATACATCTTAATCATCTGAGAGTTAACATCTCTAACCGCTATTCCAGTACCAGCAGATAAATCAACGATGATAGGCATTAATTTTTTAATCTCTTCTGTACCACCAGAAACAACACCAGCTAATTCTGTTGCAGCTCCCATAATCTCTTCATAAGTCTTTGGAACTCTACCTGCTAAATCTGCCATATCTTTAAAGACCTGATTACCTTTGACAACACTTTTAAGCAAAACAGTTAATCTTGTTTTCATATCTTCAACTGTACTAGCTGTTTTTATTAAAGCGCTTCCTATTTTTTTTATAGCAAGAACAGCAATAAGAGCAACAGCGGCAAATTTCATCCAATGCTTTCTCATCGCATCGGTTGCTCTCCTAGAAAATTGTCTTATATTAGTAAAAGCTTTTCTACTCTGACTTGAGAATTTATTCATACTGGCTTTAGCCGAAGCCATAGCTGGACCCATCATATTCTTAGCTCTGATAACTACTTCTAATACTTGATCGTTCATCTTTTCTTCCTTGATTTACTCTTAAGCATTTGTCTATGTTGATACATTCTAATCCTTTGTTCGATAATGTTAAAACACAAGATATCCCAATAGTCTTGGTCTAGATAGCCTCCCAGCTTCGGAAGGCATCTCAACTGTCCGTCTAACGAAGGACAACAAAACAAATACGTCATCAAAGGCTGTGGAAGTCTTTCGAGCTTTAAAACCTCTGCCACTGTTTTAAGCGAAGCGCCAGTCAACAAAAGCTCCACAGCCCTTGTTAGTTTTTTTCGTTTGTCTCCGACTTGTCAGTAGCCTTAAGACCATTATCTTCGTTAATCTTATTTACTAGAAACTGACTAACGCTAGATGGGATTAATTCCTTATTTGCTTCCGTACAAGGAACGTCTTTACCATCTAATTGTATGCCCTTCCAATCAACTAACCCGTAATTGATTTTCATTCTAGAAGATGTACCACCTAAGAACTCGACGCTATCATTCTTCATAACAGCAATCTTATCATCGATAGTATTTACTTCACGCATACTTAATTTTCTTAGAACAAATACTGCTTGTTCTTTCCCGTCAACCTCATAAGGAACGTCATATGTTTCTTTTGTGTTAACTAATTGCAACATTGTTGCACCTCCATCTTATTTAGACTACGGTTATTTTAATTGATTCTTCTGTACTAGGGTCATCTACATATGCTGTGAAATTAATCGTTTCAGCAATGTAATCTGTCTGACCAGATAGTGGTTGAGAATCGTCATCAAAACGAACCTTGTCTAAGGTTACTGTAAATGAGTTTGCGCCTCTTGCGTAAACTGCTTCCAACTTAACACTTTCCTCTGTCATAAATCTATTTCTTTGAGTTGTGTCTTCAAATAATAAAGTCATGTTTCCTGTTACCATACATTTTGTAGCTGGGATATCTCGTCTTTCTTTTTGATTTGTATATAAATCAGTAACAAGATTGTTGTTGATTGAGACTGAAAATGTCATTACATTTAAAATCTCTGCACCAGCAACATAAAACTTGCCTTCATTATGTAAAAATCCATCATCACCACTTGTATAAGATGGTGTGCTTGCAGTATAATCTGAGTATCCTTTTCCTTCAATGCTTGCAACGCATTGTAAAGGCGCTCCTGCAGCCGAAGAAATCTCTAAGCTAGAAATCATGTCTCCACTTGTATAGATATCTCCTGCTTCTCTATCCAAAGTAATAACCATGCTATCTAAAGGTCGTTCTTCTGAATAGATAGATGAGGTTTGGCCTAAACCACAATTCCACCACATCTCTGGTCCATCTGGGCTGATTGGAAATGTAATCGAACCAGTAATCCCAACATTTAATAATCGTCCTCCTACTTGCTGCGAAGTATTCATGATTCTATCTGAATAATCATAATGCTTTTCCATTCTGATATCTTCGCTAAAAATTGGCTGATAATCAGTAGGTTCTCCACCGGATGCGAAGCTTTCCTCTTTCCTGATACCAACGTGTCCTAATGCTACAATCGATGCTGACATTAATTGTACCTCCTTTTAGTTGTGTCTTTAATTATCTTCTTTATCTTCTTCGTAATCCAGCTCTCTTCTTTGTCAAGCTCTTTTACTAAGAAATTTATTACATCCTTTTGCGACCATCTACGTCTAATAAACTCATCTGGAAACACCTTGACGCCCTCAGTGTCTTTATGTTTATGCATATCTTCTTTATTGACGTACTTAACTTGTGTCATATTAACCTACCTTGTAGAGTTTATTGTATTGATTGTTTTTCCATGATGTATATATATAATCATAAAGTTTATTTTGTGGCAATCTTATTAATAGTGGCACGAATATTCTTAATATTGGAAAGCTACAAACTAAACCGAAAAGTCTCTGCAAGTTCTCAAACTGTCTTTTTAATTTCTTATCCATCTTTATAATAGTCTCTTCAAAGAACGTTGCTGGAATATCTTCTAGTTTTCCAGAAAATAAGCCTAACTCTTTTGCCCATTCTCCCATTGGAGTCTTTGGATAAGGTTGAAACAATGAAGCCCATCCTATCATTGGCTTACATTTAATATTTATGTCTAATGTCTCTAACGCATTAGCTAAGCTCTCTTGAGGAGTAGCTAGCATGTTCTCTGTTCTAAATGGTATGTTGTATTTACGTAATAATGCTGCACCATCTAAAATCTTCTTATCACTTATGTTTCTATTCAAAACATTCTTTCGTCTATCTTCGTTTCCGGTCTCGATAGCAAATGTAACACTTGTGCATCCAGCGTCTACTAATGCTTTAAGCTTTTCTTCTGTCAACATATCAATACGTATCTGAACATGGAATGGTAAGTCAACAATCTCTTTCCATTTTTTACTAAACTCTAATACTCTGTCTTTGATAGCGATAAACTCATCGTCTTCAAAAAAGATATATTCCGTGGCAGGATAATCTTCTTTAATCTTTCGTCCTTCTTCTATAACGCTATCAATGTTTCGGTATCTAACAGTCTTACCACAAAACATCTTATTGTAGACGCTGTTATAGCAATTATGCACTCCTATAGTGTTAGCCGTGTAAGTCCTTTTCCCTCTTACTCCTATATTATATACATACCCAGAATAATCCTTTTTAATAATAGAACGAATTGGTAAAAGAATAGAATCTTTTGTTATAACAACATCTTTATTTTTTCTATTAATATGTAGTGTATATCTCATATTCTCTGTATGAACTTCCCGTCCATTAATAACGCTATCTTTAATATCGCTTCTATATAAAGATGCTGTTATACCATTTTGCCAACACAAAATAAAACTTTGCATCGCTAAACTAGGAGACACGGTTACAATCTGTCCGTTTTTATCTCCATCGCCATTGTTCCAGGCGTTTATAAATTCTTTAACATTTTCTTTGCTCTGTCCATACAGCAATCTTGGAATATATTTATTTTTAGAACCATGACCAAAGAGATTATCAAAAATATCTTTAACTAAAAAACTATAAACACTAACTCTACATATATTGTCTTGATATGTTAATGAAGTCTTTAATCCAAATATATTTTTAATATATTTTGAAACTTGGCTACAAAATTCTTTTTCATTTTTATTAAAAGTAAAATGAACGCTACCGCTATCAATGCTTCCCTCTGAAATATAATATCCAGCCAAAATCCAAAACTCTTTATTCAATAAAATATTTTTATAAATTTTCTTTTTACTTCTTTTATATTTAGCTAACCCATCTTTTGTAATGCCAACCTTCGAACCCAAGATTTTAGTTACACTAATATCTGTAATTAATTTTTCTTTAACAAACGGGACAACAATCTTATCTTTAATATTTATTTTATCCGCGCGTAAATAACTTTTTTTCTTAAATTTATATCTTAATATTTTATGTTCTGGTGTCGATTGTGTAGGAACACACATAGTTCCACAATTGATTTCTATTAAATCCCCTTTATATTCTCTTTTATATAATTGAGTTACTTCCCCATAATCTCCACCTTTAGCGTAAAGAACTTTTTCTCCTTTCGATATATCTTGAATTGATTTCATTCCTTTAATAGTGTGAATCATTGTATCTTCAGGAAAACAATAAGGGCAAGAGAACGGACAACCCCTACTAGTCATAATGTTCTTAATAGGATTGTTTCTATTTCTTTCAAACTTATATATCAATGATCTATCTGGCAAAGGTAAAGCGTCTAAGTCTTGAGGATTCATGTCTGCCTTAATAACAACTGGAAACTTATAAGTATCTAAGTCCTCTAGTAGCTGAGGAAAAGTTAAGTCGCATTCTCCTTGCATGACAACATCTACATATTCATTATCCTTAATGTCCTCAAAGTATGTACAATGAGGTCCACCGAATACGCTTACTGCTTTTAATCCTGTTTTTTCTCTTATCATTTTATTCAACTTTACGTAATAATCATGAGCGCCAGTATATACGCTGTACGCTAATATATCTGGTTGTATTTTAATAACTTTATTCAAAAGAGCAAAATCTTTTCCATCTTCATGTAATTCTAAGAACGTCTCGTGTCCAGCTTTCTTAAGAGATGCGCTTAGTAACGCTAGCCCTAACGGGTCGATTAGATAAGGTCTTGTTATGAATAGTACTTTCATTTTTCTCCTTTAATGCTTGTGTTAAGAAGGCTACTGCTCTTCTTTTTCTTTTGTCACTATATTGACCAACAAAAAACAAGCTTCCGTCTTTAATGAGACTCAATGTCTTCTTTAAAGATTCGGTATTCTTACTAGCATTAGCTAGAAACTCTTTTTCTATATTTAAATCAATTGTTTTTCTCTTTAACATTTTTTAACCTCCGCAAGAACATCAATGATTGATATTCGGTTTATACATTTGTCATTGAACTTACAATTCCCATGACACCTTTTATCTTTACATTCTTCTCTTGTTTCACTTACTATATTAATAACGTTCTCTCCAAATGGTCCTGAGGTCTCTGGAACAGTTGCACCTTGAAGAACTATGGTCTTAGCTCCAGAAGCGGCTGAAACATAGCTTAAACCGCTATCTAAGCCAACAAAACACTTGGCCTTACTACATAACACGGCTATTTGTTTAAACGATAATTTGCTTCTTAAATCCATAGCCTTATCTATTAATGTATCAGTATCGGCTCCAACTTGGACAACGTCGACTCCCTCGTGAATCATCGATAAAGTTAATTCGTTAAAGTAGCTCCAGTCTTTGCTTGGAACTAATGAAGTCGTATGGATAACGATATATGGACTCTTAATTTCTAAAGCCTTAACAGCATCAACATCATCTTCTAAAGGAAATATCTTTAGCTTATCTTCTTTTGTTCTTTTTGGTAATCTGCATCTATCTAAATAGAAGTCAACTAAGTGCTGATGTCTTAAGTGGTCTAGTTGATGCCAAACATTATCTTCCATATGAAGCTGTTGTGGAATTAATACAACATCATATTCAAATGTTCTTTCTAATATCTTAGCCCAATTATTTAACCAGCTTTTCATACAATAGACTACTGACATTTTCGGATTACCAACAATAATATCTTTATATTTCTCATCTACAAAGATATCTATTTCAGGGTCTTTGTATTCTTTATGTATTCCATCTATTAAGTTATGGATTAAAACAACATCACCAAGCGTCTTGGAAAGAACAAGCATTACTTTACATGGTCTTATTGTGTGCATTCTGCACCTCCAATAACTCTCATCATTTCCAATGCTGCATTATGCCAATGTAAATCTTTAGCTATTTTGGCATTGTGCTCACCCATTGTTTTGTATTCTTCTTGATTAGTAAACGCTTCTCTTAATGCTTTTCTTATATCCTTATTATCAATCTTAGCCCACTTATGATTCAATGCATGAGGGCATTTCTTAATAAATTCAATATTATCAATGACTTCTTCCGTTGCTGGTATCCTTATACCTTCAAACGGTAACTCAGATAACGCGCTCCAGTCTGTTGCTATAATAGGTTTACCACAAGCCATAGCTTCTAAGATAGGTAATCCTAATCCTTCGCCTTTGCTTGGCAATACAAAGCAATCGCAAGCCTTATATAAAGCGACCATGTCTTCTACTTGAATTTTATCTAAGAAGATGAGGATTTTAGGAGGGTTCGTTTTCCCAAGATCATTGACATATCTCTGTATGTCATCTTTTAATGCTTCCTGATTACGTTTCGTAAACCCTCCAAAATGAGTTTTTAATATTAACGTAACATCATCGCTTGAATCGAACTCTTCTACGTAGGCTTTCATAAGCCCTTCGAAGTTCTTTCTTTCAACAAAGTCTCCGTTGCAAAGGAATGTATATCCCTTCTTGTTTAAGATGTTTGCTGCAGGTGCGTCTTCCTTGAACTCCTTAGATACTCCATAAGGCAATACATGAACGTTATCTAATTCTTTCCAGCAATTTTTATTAAAATTACTAAAAGTAAATACTTTCTCCATCTTCTTAAGACCATCTATCCAAGGCTTAGGAAGCTTATTAGTTTCAAACAATGTATAACAATACTTTTTTGTTTCAGGTGTAATCAATTTCAATATAGCTTCTTGATCTTTTTGATGCATTATACAAGGCGTTCCTTCTGGAACTTTATTATGAATCATTCTCTTAAATCTGCTTTGAACATCAAGAGGTAATTGAATCATTTCTCTATTCCATCCAGATGCAGGTTGAAGTCTTATTTTAACTCCAATCTTATCTAGTGCTAATAACAGCTCTCTTGTGATTACTTCATAACCTGATTGTCCGCAGAACGGACCATGCCAAATTAAGTTATTCATCATGACACCTCCGCTAAGATTAAAGGTTTTTTAGTAGGATAAGTTAAGTCTTTAAAATACTCATCCCATTGAATGCCTATATCTTTCCAATCGTATTGTGTAGCAAACTCATACGCATTCTTTGACA
>Ga0222696_1000908_pt1 | contig 10678 bp, 13 predicted proteins | sample AntAcemetage1400_FD_179817 | JGI IMG/M metagenome (GOLD analysis project Ga0222696, IMG submission 179817) | Saline water microbial communities from Ace Lake, Antarctica - #1400 | ecosystem: Environmental > Aquatic > Non-marine Saline and Alkaline > Saline | place: Antarctica: Ace Lake... | reverse complement strand
GGAAGGCCGGGCCTGCCATGATTATAAAGATCGACACAATATAACAAATCGGTACTGTCCAAATGCTGTCGACACTGTCAAAAACCGAAACCGAGATCTCTTCTTGGGAGACTTCTGACCTGTGCGGCGGCAAAAACGGTGCCAATTTGCGCAGCGTCACCATTCCACCTGACCATCTTGCCTATGCAGTTCGGTTCAAAGTGGATAAATATAGAATACGCCCTAAGGAGGGCAGTCGTCAAGCAACATTGCAGAAAGGTTACAGGACATTGCAAACCCTGATCTTGCAGATTCTCCGTAAGCGGTCTTAAAAAAAGAAAGCGCAGCAATGATTTATTTGTGGTAGGTATCCATGGCTATAATTCCGGCGATTCTCACATCTCTGTTTTGCTCGATTCGTTAAGCTGTTAACAGAATAGCCCTTAACATATGTTAAAAATTAACAGCGATCAGCTCAGCGTTTGAATATGTATTAAAAAATCAAGACGAGCTGAAAAGCCATTGGAAAGCCTATTCATGCAGGGATTGTCGAAATGAACCCGCCCTGGGCTGGATTTAACCACTCGACTACGCAACCAGGTCAGTGGCATGGATATTGCTTACTATTCACCACAAGGGCATCATACTTGGCATAACCTCCTTTTGCTGATTGCCCCCTTCTAATGCGGATTTGGTTCCCGGGGATTGACTCCGGGGACCAAATCACGTATCTTCAGCGCCTCAATTCCAAAGTCCTAACCCGGATAAACCCGAAAAAGTCTCACGCAAAGACGCCAAGGCGCAAGTGGCTGGGTTTCCTGGATTCCCGCTTTCGCGGGAATGACGAAAACGGGTGTTTTCTGACTTTTTACGAGTTTGCCAATATTGATGGTCTCGTAAAAAGTCTCCAAGGCCGTCACTCCCGCGAACGCGGGAGTCCAGTCCCGCTAAAGACGGGATCCCTGGATTCCCGCGTTCGCGGGAATGACGAAAACGGAGAGATTTCGACTTTTTACGAGTTCATCAATATTAGTCTGTCCCCAAATTTCCAGTTTCTAATTTCCAGTTTCAAAAATGCTACATAAAGGCACAAACGGCATCAATGAAGCTAAGAATATCAGTAGACTATAACCTTTGAACTTTGAACCCTGAACCTTGAACCGAATTACTTTAGCTGTAACCTTTTGACTTATCTTGTCTCTTGAGTTAGCAACAAATAAGGAGATAGAAAAATGACAAAAGAAATTTCGCGAAGATCGTTTCTTACAGGTGGTCTGGCCGCAGCAGGGGCCGTAGCAGCTTCCTCTCTTCCACTTCCTGCCTCTGTCAAGGCAGCTACCGGAGAGGAACTGGCAACGCTCATTGATATCAGGAAATGTATCGGATGTGAGGCATGCGTCGAGGCATGTCAGGAGGTCAATGAGCCCAAATTTCCCGAGCCCAAGAAACCCTTTCCGAAGATGTATCCAAGCAGGGTCAAGGTCTCTGACTGGTCTGATAAAAGAGATGTCACAGACCGGCTGACCCCTTATAACTGGCTGTTTATCCAGGAGGCCACAGTGACGGTGAATGGCAAGGAGGAGACTTTTACATTCCCCCGACGATGTATGCACTGCCAGAATCCCCCCTGTGCTGATCTTTGTCCGTGGGGTGCGGCGCGTAAACTCAGGAACGGAATCACGCGAATTGACGCGGATGTCTGCCTTGGAGGATCCAAATGTAAAGCGGTCTGTCCCTGGCATATCCCGCAGCGCCAGACCGGTGTAGGGTTGTACTTAGACATCCTTCCCAGTCTTGCCGGAAATGGGGTCATGTACAAATGTGACCGGTGTTACAACAGGATCGAAAAGGGGGAACTCCCCGCCTGCATCGATGTGTGCCCTGAGAAGGTGCAGAAGATAGGACCTCGGGATGAAATTATAAAGGAAGCCCATGCCATTGCAAAGGAGATAAAGGGCTACATCTATGGTGAAAAAGAAAACGGGGGAACAAACACTATCTACGTGTCGCCGGTTCCTTTTGAGGATCTGAATGCGTCCATCGAAAAAGGCCCTGGAAAGCCGGGGCTACAGCCGGTAAAGGATTCCATGGCTCACGCCGACAACCTCGCAAAGGCCATGATAATCGCTCCGATTGCGGGCATTGCTGCAGCGGCGGGCAAATTCTACTCTACCTCCAAAAAACTGACCAATCATGAGGAAGGAAAAAAATGAAAGCACACAGTTACGCGTTAACGGCTGGCAAAAAATGGCTCAAAACGTTTTATATCTTGCTTTTTATAGTGATGACATTTACCGGGTTTGGCCAGATGCCTATTTTCAAACGCTACTATATCTCTGATATTCCGGGGATGGGCTGGGCCGCAGACTTTTACGCGACCCACTATATTCATTATATTGGAGCAATCCTTCTGTTAGGGCTTGTGGCCTACGCTATTTTTGATTATTTTTTTACGGGTAGACGTGAATTCGGGTTAACTGCCTCTGCCTATGTTAGGATCCTGCTCCTATGTGGAATCGTTGTAACGGGGATCTTCAGGGTTCTCAAAAACCTCCCCGACGTTGTTTTTTCGCCGGGGTTTACATTATTCATCGATATCGCTCACCTCGGTTTTATGATGTTCTATCTCTTGGCAGCGCTCCTTTTCCTGATCATCAAATCTGGATGGATAAGGGAATTGAGGGATTGAGGAATTGAGGAATTGGGGGATTTAGGCCCCAGTGGAATTTCCCTGGGGAGGCCTTATTCCGCGGGGTAAAATTGCTAAATGATGAAGGATCAATGAAGAATCATGGAATGCAGATATCACCCGGGCCGTGAGGCCTATGTCCAGTGCCAGAAGATGGCGGTCGGCTATTGCCAGGAATGCCTCGAGGCCTGCGAGGCCTGCACCGACCCCTGCACGTATTGCAAGACCCGATCCCAGTGTATAATCTGGGAAATGTGCCGAAAAAGCGAAAAAAGATACCGTCTTCAAAGAGAGGCAAAAGGGGCGATGGCAGGATAGCCGCCTGCAAGGCCTGAGTGTACTACAGATCTTTATCCCGCCTGAACCTCTCTTCGTAGATCTTATCAGCGGACCCGGTTCCTGAGGGTTGGGCAGCGAACCGGGCGTCCTCCTCAACCACGAAAAGATACGGCGAGGAGGTCTTAATTAATTTGCTGAGAAATGGGTCTGACTTCCCCCACACTCCTTGGAACTCCCTCATAAGGAGTCCACCCCTTGGATCGCAAGGTCTTTGGATCCCGCTTCTCCTTCAATATCTCGATACTGTCCTTCAGTCCTTTGTAAAGGCGGGACATCTCGAGAGACATTCCTGCTATCTGGGCTACGGCCTGGACAAAGTTTATATCCTCCAGCGTGGCTTCCCAGGGCGTGGTCGAGTAAACCCTTAGGGCGCCAATAGGCTTTTCCCGTATAACGATTGGCACAGAAAGAATCGATGAAATACCCTCTTTCTTTGCTGCCTCCGGGTATTGGATTCGAGGATCATCCGTTACATCCGAAACCGCGACAGGACCATCTTTTAGAGAACTGGCAATGGAGCGGATGGCACTGAGAGGGCCTTTATTCAGATACTCGTCACTCAGCCCCATGGATGCTGCGACCTCCAGTTCATGGGTTTTGCGATTGAACAGAAACAGAGCACATCCCTTGACATCCAGCCCGCTTTTCACTGCCTCGACAATAAGCAAAGTTGTTTCTTCAGGGTCCCTGGACAAGACACTGCCATGCGTCACCTTCAAAAGAGTTTTGTAGTTCATGATTTCCTTTTTCATGATGTCCTCCTTTCTAAAGGGTTTCATTGGAGAATCGCCCATGGCCCCTCAGCGTCTTCCCCGAGGAGGGTAGGGTGTTACACACAAATGCTACAAGCATGAACTCTTTTCGGGGGCGATTTGGCTCGCATTCTCGCCCGTAAACAGAATACGGTCCGGGTAACCTTTCCGGTAGCGCAGGTTTTCTTGAAACGTATCCCGGCCAAAGGGATAAATGCTCTTTAAAGAACTGGTATGGATAATCACCCTGTAGACACCCGTTGCGCATTTCTTCAAGACATTGAGGAGCTCCCATGCTGAAGACCCATCAAAATCACCCATTAGTTTCATGTGCAGGCTGTCGCTGCTTCGATGAACAGAAATTCTAAAATTAGCTGCCATGATGTCGTCCCCCCTTTCTAACTCTGAAGGATGCTGGAACCAGAATCCACAAGATAACAGTACCCAAATACTCTCTATCAGTGGGTGGCCATTTGCTGTACTCCACTAAAGGTTGTTGCCCCCTGGAATGGCTCGCCAGCCCGGAGAGCCATTCTAATCCTGCCTTTGAGTTCCTCTAAGCTCGCGCTCTTTACCACATAAAAATCTGCAGCTATTGACTTCAGGTCCATTTTAAAAGCGGGATAAGCGGTACACAAAATCACTGGCAGTTCATGGTATTTATTACGGATATCCTGGAGAAGATCGAGTCCGTTGTATCTTCCCAATTTCGTTTCCATCACGATGAGATCGGGCCGCTTTTCCTGGATCACCGCCATGACCCGGGTGCAATCACCGATCGTGAAGACGTCGTATCCTTCTTCATCGAGCTCATCGGCATAAAGCATCCGGATCATTTCGTCATCGTCTACGATAAGGATTTTGTTCATCATTACCTCCACTGCCACGACGAGATAGCTTTCCGGGGATCAATGCTCCCCTCAAGGATAGAAACCATCGGTTGGATGAAAAGCTCCTCCAGGTTCGCCATCCATGATGTCTATCGAAAGACTACCTCGGACTGGATTTCGGGTTATTATTTATGGAAAGGCAGTCGCCTCTCCATGAGCAGTTAGGACCACGATTTCTTTCAAGGTAACTTTCCTTTTCCTAAGGGACCTTGTCGGTTTCCAAACAGTACGTGCGCCAGCTGCAGCCTATTTGGTCACAGTATCCCTCTGCCCTTCGGAAACAAACAGGGTTTCCTTCGGCAAGCTGAATACTCCTAATAAGGGCTGTGATATCCACAAAATTCCTTATTACTTCTGGTTCCCTGGCGACATTTTGTTCTCCAGACATCCGTTTGGTGCGGGCCTTTTCTTCGGAGACGTTCGAGATGTCTTGATCTAACATGATTTGTATCCTCGCTTATTCTAATTACGTCGCGAATATGTCCTATTTGATGGTCTTAATATATATTTGCAACCTCTATTCACTTTGTCCATAGAGGAAAGGCCTCATTTTTCTGGGTAAGAACCCCAAGAGATGAGGTTTTATCCCGCTTCTGGTAGGGTTATAATGATGGTGAGGCAATCAGATCGGATGGGCCCGAAAAACCGATCTTGAGCATTTTTCAGGGTGGGGAGAACCTTTTCATTGGATTCTGTCCTTCAGGAACCGCCGGATTTCATCCTCAAGGTCTTTCACCGTAGCCAACACATCGTCTCGAGCTTGCTTTTTTCTTTTTCCAGTTATGACGGCCTTTGTTCACTTTGCTCATAGAGGGAAGGGTTCATTTACCTGGGCGAAAACCCCAAAGAATGGGGATTCCTCCCATGTATGGCCATTTGAAAAGGATAGTAAGGAGGGTTGTTTGTCGGAGAATTATTCTTTCCAGAGGTCCACGTCGATGAGACCGAGCTTTGCGGCATATCGGATCAATTCAACGGTGCTGTGAAGACCGAGTTTGCTCATGATATTGGAACGGTGGTTTTCTACGGTTTTGGGGCTGATGAAAAGTTTCTCAGCGACCTGCTTGGCGGAAAGGCCTTCTGCCAACAGACGCATGACCTCCTGCTCTCTGGGGGTCAGCGTTCCGTAGACTGCATTGGTGATCTTCGCCTCTCTTGCAGGGGATTCCATAAGCTTTTTGACCACTTCCTGGGAAACCGAACTGTCCAGGAAGTACTCGCCCCTTGAGACATATTCAAGGGCGTGAAGCAGTCTTTCGGACGCGGATTCCTTGACCACATAACCGGTGGCCCCGGCCTGAAACGCCTCAGCAATATAGTCGATTTTGGAATGCATGCTGACAATCAGGACACATGTCTCTGGCAAAGCAGTTCGTATTTCTCGGGTCAATTCAATGCCGCTTTGATCCGGCAGAGATATGTCAACCATCACCAGATCAGGCTTGAGCTCCCTGGCTCTGCGGCTCCCTTCGCGCCCGTTTCCTGCCTCACCCACTACCTCGAAGCGGCTGTCACGTCCTATGATAGACTTGAGGCCTTCTCTGAAAAGGGGATGGTCATCAATGATCAGGATGCTCTTCCTTTTCGCCATCATCTTTCTCCTTTTTATAAGGGACCTCAATCAGAATTCTGGTGCCCTTTCCCGGACGTGATTTAATCTCCATGTTACCCTGAAGCAGGCTGACCCTTTCCTCCATACTGCGAAGCCCCATCCGTTTCTCGTTTGTTATGTTCGCTAACCGTTGCTTCACATCAAAGCCTTTCCCATCATCCTCTATCCGCAGGATCAGATTAGGGAATGAGGCGAGAAGCCTGATGATCGCATTCCTGGCATCAGCATGCTTCCTGATGTTGTTGAGTCCTTCCTGAATCAGGCGATAGAGATTGATCTCCATATCAAAATCAAGTCTTAAATCATCCATACCAGCAGAAGCGAAGTCCACGCTCAGTCCGGTTTTCTCAGAAAAATCCTCGCAGGAATGGAAAATACTCCTGGCTAAACCGAACTGATCCAAATTGGGAGGAAGTAAATCATAAGAGAGATCGCGGACTTTTATGATAGTCTTCTGTAATATACTGGAGAATTCTGAAAGGTTTCGCCGTATCTCGTGAGGGATATCTGGCTGGATATCAGAAAGTGTTTCACAACCGATCTTTAGCGAGGAAAGGTCTTGCGCGATGCTATCATGCAACTCCCGTGAGATCATCTGGCGTTCATCTTCCTGGGCCTTCATCAGTTGTTGTGTGAGGGCATGAACATGTTCCTCGGCCCGTTTCTGATCAGTGATATTTCTGACAAGCTGGATAAAGCCTTCAATTTCATCCGCTTCATTTCTGAGAGGCACGCAGTGAACATCCCAGTAACTTTCCCCTTCTATCCCCTTAACTTTGGGTTGATGCATGACAGCCCGTTCAATTTTACCCGTTTCCAATGCCCTTACGGTCGGGCATCCTTCACACGGGGCATTTCTCCCGACAAAAACCTCATAACAGGTCTGGCCCACTAAATCTTCAGGAGACATATCAGGTTCCGAGACAGTTGTTTTATTGGCCCAGATGATTTTCATCTCTTTATCAATATACCGAATTCTGTCAATACAGGCGTCAAGAATTCCCAGTTTCTGGGTTTCACTCTGGCGAAGTGCCTGCTCGCCCAGCTTGCGCTCAAAGGCTTTATTTTCTAATTCCTTAACCCTTTGTTCCAATTCTTCGTAGGTTGGCTTTTTGGCCATCAGAAAATCCTCCAAATACCCTCAAAAGGAAAAGTCCATACTCCTTTGTGTCTTAGACACTATGTATGAGCCTTTACAATTCCCATTAGTCCTCTCCTTCCTGGTTTAGATGATCTCTTGAAGGGCTCTGTTTTCATCATTAATGCACGTGATTCTTACTCAAAACCCTGAACCTTGGTTAGGGGGTCATTGATTAGTGGGCCTAAACCACTACCTCAGGTGGGGGTATTTTGATTCATGTTTTCTTGAAAAATTCGTTGATTTTGAAACGGTTTTTTTAAGCTGTTTAACAGTGAAGCTATTTTGTATTTACAAATTTATCAAGAATTTATGAGAGTTAAGGAATTATATGTGCAAAAATGCTATTCGTGATAATTTCAAAGTATGGGTAAAAAACTTATCAAGTTGTGACCGTATTTGTCAAACCCTTCTGTTATAATGACCCCGAAAACATGAAATCCGCAATCCAAAAGCCGAAATGGAGGGACCGTATCTGTCAAACTCTTATGCTAAAGTTAACTTGTCTTCAACACGGCAAATACGATTATCTCCGGAGGAGCTGGTCAAGATGATTAAAGCCATACCCGTAAACGTGCCATATGACAAGAGCTTTTTTTGTGTACTTGGATAAAAAGAAAAGGAGAAAAGATGAAGGTTCCCTGGGTATCTAAAGAAAAAATTGCTTCGAGGGCCATGGACCTGATGGAAGCTTTCCAGGCAGTGGCAGGATACAGGGTCAAGCCCCCTATCCCGGTAGAAGATATCATTGAGCGGTCTCTGGGTTTGAGGCTTCTCTATGAGGATCTTGAAAAGATGTTTGGGTCCAATGACGTCCTCGGGGCCACCGGGAGCATTACCAGTTTGTTAAAGCTTATCCTCGTGGAAACGGGGATTTGGGATGATATACCGCAACCGTCATTCCCGCGAACGCGGGAATCCAGCAGTGATCCGGAATGATGGAAAAGCGATTTTATGTCTACATGCTGGCCAGTAAGCGGAATGGAACGCTTTATTTGGGTGTAACTTCTGATATCGTTAAAAGAGTATGGCAGCACAAGAACGGTCCTGCTGAAGGTTTTACAAAAAAATATGGAATTAAAAGGCTCGTTTATTACGAAATCCATGAAGATGCCGAAAACGCTATGAAAAGGGAAAAACAGCTCAAAAAATGGAGAAGAGCATGGAAAGTAGAACTGGTAGAAGAGAAAAATTCCGAATGGCGGGACTTGTATGCAGATATATGTCAATAGACTGGATTCCCGCGTTCGCGGGAATGACGTTATGTGGTCCGGAACCTTTTGTCATAAACAATGCCAGAAGTGCGGTTGATGAAAGATCTCAATGCGAAGAACCGTTTGTTGAGCAATGGCCTTTCATTGCGGCTGCTATGTGTGAAGCAGGTGGATTCTCCAACGTCTCCAAGCAGGCTATGATCATTCGCTTGCAGGACCTTGGATTATTGATCAACAAGACATCCACAGAAATGAACTGGCAGGTGCTTTGCTTAAATGTGTAGGGGAGGATATCCGGTCAAATAGTTCTTGAACCTTAACTGGAGACCTTTGAAAGATGTAAAACCGCTTTAAGTTCATTTCCTTGACTCACAAGGGGAATTCCTCTATAGTCCTTCCCATAAAAAGCAAGGTCTTATCAGCTCAACCAACTCAACATCAACTCAACGAGACTCGTCACTGTAACAAAGATATTCCAGAAATAACCGGGGTTCCGGTGCGCGTCATCTGCGGTAATGGGACCGCTGCCAGGCATGTTGGTAGACATTCGGGCATTTTGTTGATAGTGATCACTGGAAAAAACGAGCAGCTTTTTGGGGGAGATACGGATAAGCATAAATACAGGGGATGCCATTGTGGGCAACATCGGCTTTGAGAAGAAGATGGATTACACGGCCATTGGCGATGTGGTGAACGATACCTTCCGGCTTCAGGAGCACACCCGGGAAAAGCCCGACTCCATCCTGGTCGGCAGCTCGACCTACCAGAAAATACACCCCTTTGTTGAGACCCGATCCCTGGGTATCAGGGAACTGGGAACAGACGGGGGTCGGATGGAGGTGTATGAAGTTACCGGGAAAAAGGAAATGTCAGACATCGAATATCTGATGCACCAGGCAAAATTTAAAGATGCCGAACAGACAGATCATCGAAATTGACCCATACGCTGTCATCGAAAAACAATTCTTTATCGCTGACTGTCATTTTACAGGGAGATTTGGATCATGCTGAATTTTCAAAGACTGACAATAGAACATTTCATTGAAGAGCTTAAGACGACCTATTCCCAAACTTATGGTGACATAGAGCCGCAGTTCGGTAATATTATTGCATGGTCAGGTCGACTTGTCCTTGAAAACATTGCCAACACCGATGCCCTCTACCACAATCTTTACCACACGGTGATGGTTACATTAGCCGGCCAGGCGATTCTGGAAGGCAAACAGCTGTGCGAAGGCGGGGTCACGCCGAAGGACTGGCTCCATTCCATGATGGCCTTTCTCTGCCACGATATCGGCTATGTGAAAGGCGTGTGCAGAAATGACAACAGTACCTGGTTCGCCACCGGGGTTGGCGACGAGAGAGTTGAAATTCCCACAGGATCCACGGATGTAGCCCTTACGCCCTATCACGTTGACCGCAGCAAACTGTTTGTCCGTGAGCGCTTCGGCGGCAAGCTGCTTCATGGTCTGGATCGGGTCATAGACTCGGAAGTAATTGCTTCTCATATTGAGATCACCCGTTTCCCCGTACCTGATGGTGAACCATACAAAGATACGAAAGGTTATGGCGGGATCGTTCGCGCCGCAGACTTTGTTGGCCAGTTAGGGGATCCGGATTACCTGCGAAAGGTCCCAGCGCTGTTCTATGAGTTTGAAGAAATTGGAAATAACGAGACGCTGGGGTACAAGAAGCCGGGGGACCTGCGAGATAACTATGCCAAATTCTATTGGAAGGTAGTCAGTCCTCTCATCCAGGATGCGTTACGCTACCTTCGTATTACACAGGAAGGTAAGCAATGGATCGACAGCCTTTACTCCAACGTATTCATAGCAGAGCATGCCCAGGTGATATAGCCGACCATGTTTTCCCCGGATGTTTTGAGGGGTTACCTTATCCGGATATGTAAAAAGATCTCGTAAACCCCAAGTAAGCGGTTAATCTATCTCAACTAACTCCTTACAACTCCCACAGCGCTTGGCGCCGCGAAAGAGCTGGTCACCGCAATGAGGGCATCTGTAGCGATTTTCCTCTTCTTCCACCCACTTTTCAGTGCCCAACTTTT
>Ga0222696_1000904_pt1 | contig 10705 bp, 7 predicted proteins | sample AntAcemetage1400_FD_179817 | JGI IMG/M metagenome (GOLD analysis project Ga0222696, IMG submission 179817) | Saline water microbial communities from Ace Lake, Antarctica - #1400 | ecosystem: Environmental > Aquatic > Non-marine Saline and Alkaline > Saline | place: Antarctica: Ace Lake... | reverse complement strand
AGGAATACTTCATAGATCTACTGCTCTATCATCGTCGTCTCAAATGCCTGGTGGCCATCGATCTGAAGATCGGCGAATTCCAGCCGGAGTTCGTCGGGAAAATGCAGTTCTATCTGACCGCCCTGGACCGACAGGTGCGAGAAGACGGCGAAGGATCGTCCATCGGCATTATCCTGTGCAAGGGAAAGAACCGCACGGTTGTTGAATACGCCTTGCACGATTCCCGCCGACCCATTGGCGTTGCCACATATCGAATGGTCAAACAATTGCCCGGGGAACTCAAGGGGCAGCTCCCTTCACCTGATGAGATTGCTCGATTGCTGGATAACATAGAGTGAGAAGAGGAAATTTAAAGTTTTACGTCAAAGGAGGAATAGTCACATGGCCTTACACATTGAACGAGACACAGCATACACACTGAAAGAGATAGAGGAAGGCCTGGGGATTGTAAAAGTTTTGACTCTCCGCCGTTGGATCGCGGAAGGCAAACTCCGGGCAGTTAAGATGGGCCGAGCCTGGGTAGTAATGGGGCGCGATCTCCTATCAGCGATCGAGAATTGGCCAAGTGATAAGCGAATTTAAGAAGGGAATGAATTTGAATAAAATCCGGCAATTTTTCTTGAATCCTTGGGTATATGGAGTTGGTAGCGCCGTTCTGGCTGTTTTAATATTACGAGTACTTGACCATTATGCTCATTTAGCAATTATCGATTCGATATTCAAATTCTTAAAAAATGTTTTAGATTTTTTTAATAAAAATCATGAGCTAAAATTATGGGTGTTAATTGTGTTATGCCTAACACCATTAGGAATCGCTATATTGGTTTTATGGGTTGTTAGTCTTTTCCAAGGTGAGACTGAACCTGAATTCACAAACTATATATCTGATACGTTTTTCGATATTAATTGGCATTGGAGATGGCTTGATAATAGCATTTTAGAATCTTCCTTACTTCTTCTTTGTCCAAATTGTTCCAATGAACTTCAGGTTAAAGATACTCCGTTTAATGATATTAAAAGCAAGGTTTACTGCGAGCACTGCGGCTTCAGTAAGAAATTTCGTTTGCTTACAAGAGATTTAGTAAAAAAAGTTTTAAGAGAGATCAGGAGAAGAATATGAACCGGGGAATACAAAAATATTAAACTATCTGCTTTCGCGGACCGGGAACATTAATATGGCTAAGACCAGGACATGGTTCATCGGATTGTTAATGTTCGCAATACTGGGTGGTATTTGTTATGTCGCCTACATAGCTATTACAACTGTAGTTGCTCGTATTGGTGGGGTCGATGCGAAAATTACAGCGGCAATTATCGCCGCCTGTGCCACTGTGATCGTATCGGTCGTCACGGTTGTCTATAACCAGCGGCGGAGCAAAGTACGTGAAATCGCCGAATCTCATCGTCCTCAAAAAATAGAAATTTACAAACAGTTTATGGATAAAGCTGTTGTTGATTTGTTGCGGGCGAGCAAAGAAAAACGAATTGAGACAGCGGAATTTCAAAAGGATCTGCAAGAATTGTTCTTCAAGTTTACCGGTGATGTCATTGTCTGGGGCTCACCAGGCATCATCAAGGCATACAGCAGTTTCCGCGGGAGTAAGGAAGGAGATCAGAATATTCTTCTGAAACTTGACGACATGCTTCGGGAAATTCGCAAAGATATTGGCAATAGCAACAGGGGTCTGAACAAAGGAGATCTAATCGCGCTGTTCCTAACTGATCCGGAAATGCTTCAGAAGCTGATTACCGAAAATAATGACTAAAGAGAGGAAACATGACTACATTACTTGATAAGTTTCAAATGCTCTTACGTGAGCTTTTTCAATTCGACTGCTCCGATCTGGACTTTGGCATCTATCGCATTATGAACTACAAGCGGGATGTGGTCGAAAAATTTATTACGCAGGACTTACCGGAAGCCATTACTGCAGAATTGAATCGCGGCGAACTGGCTGACCAGTCTCAAGCTGCCGTGGAGTTGAAAGATGTCGCCAAGCAGATACAAAAAACGTTGGGAGAGGATGCTCTCGACGCGGAGAGCGACCTGTTAGAGGTTTACCATGGCACCCCGCTCGGCAAAAAATACCAGGATCTGAAATCGAAAGCCGCCAGCGCCCGAGGCCGCAAAGCGCTCGAGGCGAATATCTATAATCATCTATATTCTTTCTTCAACCGCTACTACCAGGATGGTGATTTCATCTCGAAGCGTCGATACTCCAAGCGCCAGCGGTATGCCATCCCTTATAACGGCGAGGAAGTCTATCTATACTGGGCCAACAACGACCAGTACTACGTTAAGACCGCCGAATATTTCCATGCCTACATCTTTACGTCACGTGGCGTTACGGTGCATTTCAAACTTCAGACCGCGAGCGTCGAGCAGGACAATGTCAAAGGCGATAAACGATTCTTCTTGCCTCGCGCTAAGGAGATTTCCTGGGACGCTGCGTCCAGCCAGGTTGTCATTCCCTTTGAGTATAGACCGCTGACCAAACAAGAAGAGATCACCTATGGCAAAAAGAAACAGCAGGAAAAGATTATTACTGAAGCTCTGGAATCTATTCCGAAGCAGTTCTCCGCGGAAGATAAAGGAGATGCACTGGCCGCAATTACCACGGAACGTAGGAAAAGTGCGGATGGTGAAAGTATCTCCTATCTCGAGCATCACCTACGACAGTATACACGACGAAATACGTCTGACTTCTTCATCCATAAGGACCTGAAGGGGTTTCTTTCTCGCGAACTTGACTTCTACCTAAAAAATGAGGTTCTGAATCTCGATGAGATGGAAGTCGCTGGTGAGGATCGGGCCGAAGGCTGGTTTCAGATTACGCGAGCGATCAAGACCGTCGGTAGCCGAATTATTGACTTCCTCGACCAGATTGAGTCCTTTCAGAAGATGCTCTGGGAGAAGCGCAAGTTCATTACCGAGACGCAGTATTGCATTACACTCGGCAATATTGGGGAGATCTTTTATCCCGAGATCGCTGCTTGTAACTCACAGTGGGATGAGTGGAAGGAGTTGTTCCACATCGATGAGGTACAGACCGACCTATTTACTTTGGGCAAGAGTAAGAAAGATAAGCGTATTGCCTTTCTTCATGCACACCCAACGCTGGTTCTCGACACCAAACACTTTCATGTCGACTTTGCGGACAAATTACTTGCCAGCATTGATAGCCTTGATGATACGACTGACGGTCTGCTAATTCACAGCGAGAATTTTCAGGCCTTGGGCCTGTTAGTCGAACGCTATTGCGGCAAGGTTGAATGTATTTATATCGATCCCCCATACAATACGGGCGATTCAGAGATACTCTACAAGAACGAGTATCTTTGCTCTTCCTGGCTGACTCTGATGGCAAACCGACTCACCTTGGCAATGCGGTTGCTTACCGACGATCCTGTTCTTTTCATCGCAATTGATGATTTTGAAATGACCGACCTCTGTGAATTGGTCGACAAGTACTTCCCCTTCCTCCGCCGTGAGATGATTATCGTTAACCATCACCCCCAGGGTGGAAAAGCGAAGACGTTAGCTAACACTCATGAGTACATGCTCAGTTGTGTGAGCAGGGCGTCAGACCGAACATTGGTTGGGCGCATGAGTGAAGACGGAGTTGAACTCCGTCCATTCAAACGTAGCGGAACCGCCGAAAGTAATTTCCGGTATGGAAGACCGAACAGCTTCTACGCCATCCTGGTTGACCCAGGTGCTAAGAAGGTCGTCGGCGTGGAACCTCCGCCTGCCCGGGGTAGTAGCGATTACCCCACCGAAAACACCAAAGATGCGCATGTTAGAGTTTATCCGCTCGGGGCTCAAGGCGAAGAGAGAGTCTGGCGGCGTTCCTATGAATCGTGCGTGCCGTTGGTCAAGGACAGCAAGTTACAATGCAGCGACAACATGACGATTTATCAGCTCATCGAGGCTCAGGACCGAATCGCAGCACTCTTCAGTAACTGGGTAGGACCACGGTATAATGCAGGCACCTTCGGCGCGAATCTACTTGGTGACATCATCGGTGACCATAATCCGTTCTCCTACCCGAAATCGATACACACTGTTGGCGATGCGATCTTCGCCGCAGGCGTCGAAGACGATGCGTATTGTGTCGATTTTTTTGCTGGCTCCGGCACCACCGGGCATGCCGTCATCAACCTAAATCGCGAAGATGGTGGTAAACGAGAATTCATTTTAGCTGAAATGGGTAAGTATTTTGACACGGTTCTGCTGCCCAGAATCAAGAAGATCACATTCACCCCTGAATGGAAGAACGGGAAGCCTAGGCGCATGGCCACGCAAGAAGAGGCCGAGCGGAGTCCGCGTATCGTCAAATACATCCGTCTAGAGAGCTATGAGGATGCGCTTAACAACATCGGATTCGACGACTCGTCCGGGCAGCAGGCGCTGGAGTTTGAGGATTACTTGCTCAAGTACATGCTTAAATGGGAAACTCGGGAGAGCGAGACCTTGCTGAACGCTGAGAAACTGGCCCGTCCGTTCAGTTACAAGCTCCATATCCACGCCGATGGCCAGACTACCGAGAAGGTCGTAGATATCCCCGAGACGTTCAACTACTTACTAGGGCTCCAAGTCCAAACGCGGCGGGTCTATGATGATGCCGGGCGCCGCTATCTGGTCTATCGCGGTGAAATTGATCATCGCAAGATCGCCATCATCTGGCGTGAAACAGAAAGCTGGCAGAAGGCTGATTTTGAACGGGACAAGAAGTTCGTAGCTGCGCAAAAACTGACCGAGGGCGCAGATGAAGTCTTCATCAACGGTGATTCATTTGTTCCGGAAGCCAGGGCCCTGGAGCCGGTCTTCAAGGCCCGGATGTTTGCAGATGTGCAATCGTAAATAACTAAATATTTATTCCCGACCAGGAATCAACCCTGGAAAAAAATTTGATGGCATGAGCGTGAACGGCAATAATCAATATATCAAACTTGAGCAGCGCTTGGTTCTGCTGGCCTGGCTGAACGGTTGTTTCGGATATGAGCACAACCGCGAGTTGTTGGCAGATTTGAAGGGTGCCGCCGAAGGGTTCGACGCTTCGGGTCGCAGCTATATCTGTTACCGAATAGAAGCGCGTGGAGACAAAGTAAAAATTCCGATAACTGACCTAGTCCGTTATGACGATAACATCCGGGAACATTTGAGCGCCATGAACGCCCGTCGGCCCGAACCGATTACACTCCGGTACTTTCAGTATCTGGCGGCGCTCTATACGGAAATCTTCTTGGACTTATACTTTAATCAACGGAGAAAGTTGTTTTGCTCACTGAACCGTTTCGTTGAAGAGCGCAACGCATCAAAAACTGCTGGCGAGCCGAAGGACGCGAAGTTTTCAGAAGGGGACCTGAAGAAGCTGGTTTTCTGGATGGCGACCGGCAGCGGTAAGACATTGATCATGCATATTAACTACCGACAGTTCCTGCATTACAACAATCAGCCACTTGACAACATCCTTCTCATTACTCCCAATGAAGGGCTGAGTGAGCAACATATAGTGGAGATGGAGGCCTCTGATATTCCTTGTCGGATGTTTGATCTTAATGAGAGCGGCCTCAGATTCTCCGAGAGGAACATGGTCCGGGTCATCGAGATCACCAAGCTGGTGGAGGAGAAACGCGGTGGTGGCGTGAGCGTGCCTGTAGAAGCATTCGAGGGCAACAACCTGATTTTCGTAGACGAAGGACATAAGGGCTCCGGCGGAGAAGCATGGCGCAGTTTCCGTGATGCATTGGGCAAAACCGGTTTTACGTTTGAATATAGCGCGACGTTTGGCCAGGCCCTTACAGCTGTGCGGAATGACCAGCTTACAGAGGAGTATGGTAAGGCCATAATTTTCGATTATTCCTATCGCTATTTCCATGGCGATGGATACGGCAAGGACTTCCGCGTCCTCAATCTGAGAGAGGAGACGACCGAGGAAAAGACCGAGACACTCTTGCTTGGTAATCTTCTCTCCTTCTATGAGCAACAATGTGTGTTTGAGGACCAATCGGAAGCGCTGCGCCCATACAACCTGGAAAAGCCGTTGTGGGTCTTCGTTGGCAGCACTGTAAACGTGGTATACACCAAGGATAAGCAGAAGCGGAGTGATGTCCTGACTGTAGCTCGATTTTTGCACCATGTCCTGGAGAATAAGCGCAGCTGGGCGGTTAGGACGATTAAAAAAATCATTGAAGGCAAAACCGGCCTGATCACTCCGGATGGCCAGGATGTGTTCGATGGCAAATTCACCTATCTTCGGGAAACTGAACTGTGTCCCGAGACGGTATATCAAGACATCCTCGCCAATGTTCTTCATACACCGACGGGTGGCGGCTTACACCTTTGTGCTATACGGGGGAGCGCCGATGAACTCGGACTGAAGTCGAGCGGAGCTGAAGACTACTTTGGTGTGATCTATATCGGAGATACTGGTAAATTCAAGAAACTCGTGGAGGAGGATGACGCAGGAATAATACTGGAGGAAGATGTTGTTTCAGGCTCCCTCTTTGATGGTATCAGTGAACCTGATACGAATATTGACATCCTTATAGGTGCAAAAAAGTTCATGGAGGGCTGGAATTCCTGGAGGGTCTCGAATATGGGCCTGCTGAACATCGGACGGGAAGCAGGATCGGAGATTATCCAACTTTTTGGTCGTGGCGTCCGCCTTCGTGGGAAAGGATTCAGTCTAAAAAGAAGCACGGCACTGGATGGGCGGCACCCGGAGTACATTAATTTGATAGAAACACTCAATATCTTCTCTGTCCGCGCTAATTATATGTCCAGGTTTCGGGAGTACTTGGAGAAGGAAGGCGTCGAGACTGAAGGGTATGTGGATCTGCCGCTCTTTATCCGGCCCAACAAGAACTTTTTGAAGAAGGGGCTTGTTGTGCCACGGGTGCCGGAGGATCGCGATTTCTCGATTGAAGAGAATATAATACTGGAACCCGATCCCGGAGTGAGTGTTCGCGTAGATATGTCATTAAAGATTCAAGCACTGGAAAGCACCACTTCCGGCATCACTGAAGTTGACTTGCGTGCGGGTCGTGAGCAGGCTATTCCCGACGAAAGTCTCAAGCTGGTAGACTGGGAGAAGGCTTACCTCGATCTGCTTGAGTACAAGGAGCGAAAGTCTCTCTCAAATCTGGTCATCCGCCCGGACGTACCCAGGAAAATCCTCTCGCACACTGAGCCGACGAGGCTCTACAGATTGATCGCGGACGACTCGATAGTCCGCCCGAAATTCTTTTCGGACACCGCCCTGCTGCAAAAAGCGATAGTCACCATTCTCTGTAAATATATAGACACCTTCTATAGGGCAAATCGGGAGCGATGGGATTCTAACCACATGGTCTTCAGGCTTCTTGATGAGAAAGACCCGAATCTGAGCTTTAATCAAGGTTCTGTGAAGGAATGTACATCAGGCAGATACCTTGTCAGTATCCAGCTTTCCCAGAGTGAGCTCATATCCGATGTTGAACAGCTCATCGGTGATTTTGAAAAACTATACGAAAAAGAGACAAGCGAGTTGCCGCGTCTTTATTTCGATCGTCATCTTTACCAGCCATTGCTTGTTGAACATGGTGATAGCGTGAAGATGACTCCCCCCGGTTTGAATGAGAGTGAACAAAAATTTGTTCAGAATCTTAAAGATTACTGGTCTGCCGAACGGGGTAAATCACTGGCCAACGTGGATGTATTTCTCCTGAGAAACCTCAGTCGAGGTAGGGGAATAGGATTCTTTGAGGAGAGAGGATTCTATCCCGATTTTATTCTGTGGATCAAAAATGAAACAGAACAGCATATCGTTTTTATAGAACCTCATGGAATGCTTCACGCCCCGGCTTATGATAACGACGAAAAGGCGCATCTCCATGAGGTGTTACCGAACCTTGCGAAAGAGATTGGGAAAAGAAGCAAGCGGAAGGACATAACACTGGATTCATATATCATATCAGCAACTTCATACGAAGATCTACGCAAGAAATATGATGACGGAACATGGAACCGAGAGAAGTTTGCCAACGCGCATATCCTCTTCCCCAAGCTCAATGAAGAATACGACTATATGAAGAGAATATTCACGGACCAGCTATCACGTACAATTTCTTCGAGTGTCAATAAAGAAAAATAGGCCAAACCCTCCTGCTATTCTGTAATATTATTATTTCAACTTAACTGTGATTAAAGAAAGGAATTGAATATGAATGTGTCGGAATTATTTGATCTTACTCATTGGATATCGGATAAAATTGTATCAACCCAGATTCCTGAAAAATATAGAACACTACAAAAAATTCTCCAACAGCATTCTCAACCAAGCCAACAAAAACAGCCTTTTGAGACTCAAAAAGATGACTTAATTGAAACATTAAAAAAAGTTCCTATCCGTGAGCTCACTAAGGATCAATTGCTCTTTCTGCATGAACTTGGGATAGCTCAAGCCGTTGGTGATGAAGGCATAGATAAAATTGAGGATATTCTGTATAAAAATGTAATAGATGTAGCTACTTCAGCGAAAAAACTACAACAGATTTATCAAGGAATAGCTGAGGGTATTGAAAAATCAGATCAAATAAAATCAGGTTTAGAGGGATGTGTCTTTGAAGAAGAATATGAGACTGATAATGAGGTCTTAATACGAGTTAGCTTCACAGGTCATGCAACTATGTCGAATGTGACTGATTTTAAAAAATGGGGAATAATTTGGCACGAAATTGGCCGTGGTATTGCCATGGCTCACAATTTACCACCAGAAGATGTTAAAATTATTGGTGCTACTCAGGGTTCAATAATAATTGAAATGGCTGTTATAGAAATCATTGCGAGGACAACAAGTGGAATAATATTGTCTGCCTTAAAGGTTGCAGAAAAAGTTTTAGATATCCGCAAACAAGCTGAAGAACTACGAAATCTGAAATTAAAAAACAAGAAGTTAGCCAGTGATATTGAAAAGGAGGCTGAAAACGAAAAGACATTAGGGATTGAAGAAATATCTACTAAATTAATCAAAAAGCTAAAGTTGAAGAAAAGCGGAGAGGGGGACAAAATAATTGCTCTCGAGAAAGCTGTTAATAATTTAGTCAATTTTATCGAATCTGGCGGTGAAGTTGATTTTATCATACCAGAGGAAGAAGTTGAGGACGAAGAAAGCGAAAGCAAGTCACCTAAATATAGGGATTTGAGGGTCACATTTCAAAATATACGTCGATTGGAGAACAAAATTAAGTTACTTGAATCTAAAAATATATAGGAAACCCTTTCATGCTCCGTAAGGGCCGCTTTTCCCTTGTCCTCCGGCTTGGGGAACTCCCAGAAAAAAAGTTAAAAAAGAGAAGAACCGCTTCCAGAGAAGTCTCTAAATAAGGCCTCGAAAGTGCAGAATTACCCGGGTTTTACTGCCTCCTGATTCTATCTTGCCCTTTTTCGTCCAGATGTTACAATTCCTTCATATTCAGGCCATATAGGCCCTCCAGACCGCATAAACCTAAACATCTGGACCACAACCCTATTAAAATGAAGTCGCGCCTTGAAGACCGCCTCAGAGACGCCGGGATCCGACATTTCGATGTCCTGATCCACGATCAATCCCGCGAGTGGCTGATTAAGAACTTCCGGAAGGGCTCTTCCAAGTACCCTGTTAACGTGGCCTGCCTAATGCGGAATATTATCTGGCAGGTCCGTGAGCGGATCCGCCAGGGAGAGAAGCCTCCCCTTAACGAGTTGATCCGGACCTTCTGGTACATGTACATCAAACCCACCCTCTCCAGGGCGGATGCTCTATCTCACAAGGTCAACCAGTACAAGCAACTGGTCTACCAGTTTGTCAACATGGTCCGGGACCTGGACTTGATGAGATATCGCGATATCGGATTCCGGGATGACAACGAATCCCATCGGAGAGTCGGGGCCAACGCCAATATAGTTCTCTTCTCCGAAAAACTGGGACACCAGTCCTTCCTCTCCGAGATTGCCGGAAAATACCGCGTCTCAATCATTGCCCTGGGCGGCCAGCCGTCCGTCCTTAACCTGGAGTACTTCATCGATGATTTAAAAGCCAACAGCGTCAACCTCCGGCGATCGTTCTATCTCTTCGGGATAGTTGACTACGACCCGAGTGGCTGGATTATCCGGGACGCCTTTATCAACAACCTGAAATTTTACGGGATCAAGAATATCCATACCTTCGATCTGATCACTCCGGATATGCTGACGGTTAAAGAAGTCGAGCTCTCCCGGTACCGGATCCGGGCCGGGAAGACGATGAAGACCAAAAACAAAGACTGGCTGAAAGAAGTACACAAGCGGAAATATGAGAATCAGAAATATCTGGAGGACCGGGACCGGGGGGAGCCGGTCCTCTATGGCCTGGAGGCGGAGGCCATCTCCAGCAAGCGGTTGACAGCCAAGCTGGAGGAGGTCATGGTCCCCCTGATCGCTAAGTCGGAGGACCTGGTCAGGGCCTATGAATTGCGCCGGCTGAGCGAAAGGATCATGAAGTTAGCTCTCCGGAAATGGAGACTGGCGGAGAAAGCGGCAAAGAAAAAAGCAAGGAGATAATCATGCCCGGGCAACCTGATTTTATTAAGGATTCAATGATTAAGGAGTATATCCGCGACACCGAAAAGCTCCGGTCGTCTTCTAAAGTAGTGGCGACGATCGATAAGCAGCTCAATGCCATAATTCAGAAGGTAATCACGG
>Ga0222696_1000898_pt1 | contig 10728 bp, 17 predicted proteins | sample AntAcemetage1400_FD_179817 | JGI IMG/M metagenome (GOLD analysis project Ga0222696, IMG submission 179817) | Saline water microbial communities from Ace Lake, Antarctica - #1400 | ecosystem: Environmental > Aquatic > Non-marine Saline and Alkaline > Saline | place: Antarctica: Ace Lake... | reverse complement strand
TAGTGAATACTGGTATTTTAAATCTTTTATTTCACTCTTAGAAGCTAAATCACTTATACGATTTATCTTATTAACATTATTTAACTTATATCTATATAGTAATTTAGCATCTTTATAAATATTACTTTGTATTTCAGACATCATTCTTTGTTGTTGTGTTGTTACCTTTTTTTGTTCACTAACAATCACTTTTTTACCCCTGATATCACTTTGAAACAAACCTTTCTTTAGTGAATACTGGTATTTTAAATCTTTTATTTCACTCTTAGAAGCTAAATCACTTATAAGATTTATCTTATTAATATTATTTAACTTATCTCTATGTTGTAATTTAGTATCTTTATAAACATTACTTTGTATTTCAGACATCATTCTTTGTTGTTTTATTTGTTGTGTATCAACATTTTTAGTTTTACTAACACCTTGTGTTAAGTTTTTAAGCTGCATTAGTTGTTTCTTTGCAGATGCTATATTCATCTGAACTAGAATGTTAAGAGTAGTCTGTGTGTTAGCCATTATATCACTTCATTAAATCTGATTTCTTATTGTTTGATTTTGACTCTGCATCAGCATTAGCCTTTTCTTTATCCTTCCAATATCTATCTAACATTCTCAGTCTTTGCATTAGTGCTAACCCATTAGTGTTAGCTGTTATTTGGTAACCTAGTTCTTTTTCTAGTAAGAAGATTTTATAAGACATGGTACTAGACCAGTCCTCACTATTTTTTTTATCATCCTCAGCTTTTAGCCTAGCAAGAGCTTGTTGTGTACCCCTGCCTTTACTAGACTGCTTTACTTTTTTTCTTTATCACTTAGGTTATTCTTAATTTCATCCATTTCTGCCTTAGTACGCATACCAGTTGCAATTGGAAATTCTTCTATAAGCTTATTTAAATACTTAACTACAAACAATTCCATTTGTTCTTTTTCCAAGCTAGGGTCTTTATCCATTAGATACTTTATAAAATAATTCCTATAACCCTCTTGTAAAGCTACACTTTCTTCATTAGTAACTTCTTTGTTTTTTAAGTATTTCATTGGTAGGGTTTGGTAGGTTATTAAATCCTTAGCAGTAGTTAAATGTAAATCTATCTTTAACCCTGCAACAGACATAACTCCAAAGCCTAATGCGTTTTCTATATTACCTTCTATCAATCCAGACATAATTCATCACTCCGTATTTTTATTTATACCATCTATATATTTAGGTTTGTGCTTTGTAAACTCTAGTTTAGGTTTATTAATAACCTTCTCTTTCTTAGGTATATCAATAATCTCAAACTCATCTTTATACATATTATACATATCCTCAGACACCTCTAGTTGTGTGCCTCTGAATAATGTGTTTCCTGTAACTTTAGTTTTTCTCTTTTTAACTTTAACTTGCATATAATCACCTACTTAAATAAATCCTTATTAGCATCAGTTATGTTTTTAGCTGATAACTTCTTAGTTAAAAAATCTACTTTATCATTTAAATCCTTGATAGTTTCAATAATGGTCTCTAAAATTGGTTTATAGTTCTTAACAAAATAATGATCATACATCATTTTACTCCATCTATAATCATCAAAGCCATTTGGTGCTTTTTGCTTGCATGTGTTGTTCCAATCCCTTAACTCCTCAGCGAACTTCATAGGCACATTTGTTTTGAAAACATACACTTGATTAGCAAATTCATTAACTTCTTTTTCTATATTAGTACTCATTTCTAATCACTTAAATAAAATAAAAAAGATGGAATGTAATTAAACATTCACATCTGTATTATCTGCTTGAGCTTTATAAACCTCTAATCTTACATTAGAACCCTTAACCTCAAACTCAATTGTTGCTTCTGCCTTACCATCAGATGATACATTATCTAAAACACCTATGTTCTTAATAACAATATCATTACAGAATACTGCTCTAGTTATATCATTAGCACCATCAGTGTCTGCTGTATCACTAGTCCAAATTGCTGTGAAACCTACTTCTGTATCTAATTCTGTGCCTAAGTTATATCTAGTATTGTTTGTTGGAACTACTGAATCCTCTGAGTATTTAAGTCTAGCAAAATCATTAACTCCACCTCTAACAGTTATACTACCAGTAAACTTAGTTGGTGGGTTTTTATCAATAGCCATGTTCTGTGAACCAGCATCATCAGAAGTACCTAAAAAGTATTTATCCTCGGTTTCTGTTTTAGGTGGTTCTAGAGTTAAGTTAGTAGCTATGTGATCTAGTCTATTAAATGCTGTCATTGTTAAACCAAATGGTACATCTAATAATATTATTGTATCATCTGCTGCTACACCATACCTAGTTGCTAAGTCTGTGTCTGTTGTTATTGTATCAGCTGTATTATCTGTCACTCTAGCAAATACTTTATTACCATTAGCCTTTTTAACAATTACCCATCTACCAATGTGCGCATCAGCTGTCATTGTTGTTTCTGCTGTCATAGTTATTACTGTTGTTGTAATTGATGCAATTGTATCGTATTTGTTTGTTTTGAATGCTTGTGTACAATTAGTTGGGTCAAATCCTAAATCAACCAATGAATACACTATACTATTTTCTGTTAGGTCACCATAATAAGCTCCCCAAAATTTATCAAATTTATTTCCTGTGAAATCTGTTTCTGTTAAAACTAAGTTATCACTAGTATCTCTTACAGCATCAGTAAAAGACATGAAAACTTGTTTTGCTCTGATTCCCTTTCTTGCGTCATAAACCATATATTATTACCTCTATATTATATTTTTATTATATCTAACTCAATCCATACATACTTTTATTAATTATAAAATCTATAAAACCAGTTCTAAATACATCCCTTTCTGGGTCACCCAATGGTGGTTTGCCCTGGAATCCACCTAGGTTATATTTACCTCTGATCCTTAACTTCTGTGTTCCTGCTAATATCTTACGAGCACTATTCATATCCGTATAATTAGCTTGTATCCAATTTCTTAATCCTGGGTTATCATCAGCATAAACATATCTATCATGAGTATAACCCTTTTTATTAATCATAAATGTTGGCACTAATGGTTTTATGGTTGACCTTAGTACTTTTTTGTTTGTTATGTGTGTTGTTGCTGACATAGACTTTATGCTTGGCATTCCTGAGCTTGATTTGTATGCTGCAATTGGTTCGGATTCTCTAGCTATGCTTTGTCTTATACCCTTACTAATTTCTTCTATCTTAGGATATAATATATTATTGCTTGTAAACTTTATTAACTTATTAATTTCACTAGTAGGAACAACTAAATTCATAAGTCTACCTCAATTATATGCTTGTGTGTTCTATGGTGCACTGACTTACCATTAATTGTTATTTGCCCTTCATCTTCTGAATAATCACTAAATGTAAAGCAATCATCAATTGATATTGCCATAGCTACATCAACAGAGTCACTTAAGCTATCAACATCAGCACCCTTAGGTGAAAATACAGTTATAGATAAAGGAAAAGATAACTCACCATTACTATTATCAAAAGTTTCATAAGCTTTATCAATCTTAGCTTTATCAATAACAATGATTGGATAGCCTATAAAGTTAGGTGCTTCATAATCAGGAAAACTAGAAAACATCCATTGCTTAGACCTTATTTTTGGGTCAGTCACATTTGTGTTTAAATGTGTATAAATAGTTGTATATAGATTTGCTCTTAGTTTTGCCTTTGTTATAGCCATACATAGCACCTCGGTAAACACCTGTTACCATTATATATTGTGTGTTAATTTATTGTTTTAAACCTTAGGTGAAAGAACAATCTCTCGAACTACACCTGATATATTTGATACTTGTCCAATTGCATTGGAATAAATTAATACATAAGTTTTACTATTAAGTACAAATTCATAAAAGTATGTAGCTGTATTTACAATAACATACTCAACTGGTATTAACATTCTCACATCATTTTTACCAATTGTTAATCCTTGTTTGTACTGCAACTCGAAGTCTGTCGAGTCTATAATTATACCTTTACATGTTTCTTGTACTGCATCTGCAGATGCAGTTTTATCACCATAGTTGTCTATTATAAAAGCATATTTATTAATTATTAAGTCTGTTCCTAGTCCGGTATCTGAACCATAATTTCCTATAAGCTTACTATTAATTTTATTCTTAAACTTAGTAAACTTACTAGCTTTTATTGTCATTTCAATCACTAATCAAATCTATATCTTTTAATTTGTGGGTATGATAAGTCTATATATCCTATATTATAGTTCTTAGCCTTCATTGCCCTACCTAGATTTCTCACTTTATTATCAATTTCTGATTGCAAACCTGTGAGTCTATAACTTGCATTCTCTTTAGTCTTATCTGCTATTCTAATTGTTGCAACACTTACTACATCATTATCTGTTGCTGATTGTGCTAGTTGGTTATCAATGTATCTCTTTTCAACCAATGCTAAACATAATTCTTTTACTTGTTCTGGTATGGTTGTGTATCCAGCTGAGTAAGTTATTTTTAAGCTATTCTCTTTCCAATAATAAACCTTAGTCTTTATTTTACCAGTAGCATCATTATCTAGCTTATAGTTTGCTGAGTCTATTAAACTCCAGTCCTCATCCCATTCTGTACCAGCATTAAGGTATATACTTGTTATACTATTAACTGGTATTTTGGAAGCATAGAATATATTAGTCTGTGCCACTACATTTAATAATTCATCCGTAACCGTATGAATATCCCATTTATTACTAGTCAGTGTATCCAGTTCACTTTCTGCTGCAGTTATCCAACCTTCTACGACTGCTTTCTTTGGGGATGTAGTTGTGCTTAATGTGCCTAGCTCTAAAGCGTCTTGTACATTAATAACAGTAATATATCTATCAACCATATTTAATCTTATTCAACTTTTTGGTATTTATTAGTTACCTTACTTTCTTTAACTTGTGGTGAATCAATACCTTTTTTGTTAGGCTCTGTTCGTTTAGTAGGTTTCTTTTCAATAGGTATTAACTTGAAGTTATTCTTAAGTTCTGCAATAACCTCATTTCTAATTGTGTCTTGCATTTTATTAGATTTACCTTTAGAAACTAAAACACCATTTTGTTTAATCACACTGAAAAACTGTGGAAATAAATCTAATAAATCATCAGCTATATTACCATTAATTGTGTTTTCAATATCCTTAACAAATGCTATGTTTTTAAATCTACCAGACTCATTACTTATTAATGTGATCTTTTGATGCACACCCTCACACATTGGAAACCTAAGTTTCTTTATTGGGATGTTATCTTTATTTATTTTATCATAATTTTTAATCAATACTTCTTGCTTTTGTTGTTCTGTTAACATATTATTTTCTTCCATATCTAACTCTCCTCTAATTCAAAAAAACTAAAAAGAAAGGGTTTTACCCCTATCTATAATATTTTACACCAGATCAATTCATCCGCACCACTAGTTGTAGCCTCACAAGCCCTAGCAAATGCATTACCATCTGTTTGTGTACTTGTTGGGTCAACCTTCATGTCAGCTGAACAATCTAATAATTCACCAACATCAATTGCTGCACCTGATAGCATTTTAACATATCCATCAACTACAAACTCACCTCTTGCACCTGATGCTACATCTGCAGCAGCAACTCCAAAGAATCCTTCTCTATCGTTATTAGCTGGCGCTGATGTTAATCCTGTACTTATGGTTAGTTGAACTACCTTACCTTGTGCAACAGCAGCGTGTGCTTCTGCTACAACTCTTTTTTTACCTAATGATTCAACATAATCGTCAAAACTATCAGCTAAACTTTGTGTTCCAGTCATTTTAATAACCTCCTGCACTAGTTAGTACTATTACTGATTCATTTCTTAATATTTTAACACCAAACTTCTCCCAGTATGAAGCAGTTAATGTTCTTTCTCTTTTTGTTTCTTCTTCAAAGTTAAACACAAAGTTTCTCTTTGGCATGAAAACAAAAGGTCTTCTTCCTAAAGCAATAGATTTATAAACTGTAATTGAGTTTTCAGTAGCAGTAGTTATATGATTAGACACATACATGTTCACACCATAATAATCACCTAATAAACCTGAAGTTACTTTACTTTCACCACCATATTCTGAGGCTTTAGTAAATCCATCACTAACTATAATTGAATACTTTTGCATAGGATGTATTACAATAGAATCACACTTTTTAGCTTGTGATTGTTCCATTGTTGTTTCTACTCTTGCAATAACTTCTATTGTGAAAATATCTGTTGATGCGATTGTAGATGATGTAGCTGTTCCTGGGTAAATACCAGTTGTAGTTGTGTTAAGTAACTCTGTAACTATTGCTGAATCTCTGTTTTCTACCATTGCACCGAAAGCATTATATTTTACATCATTTAAAATATAAGTTAGTCCTTCGTTAAGTTCATCTAATGATACTTGTTTAGCACTACCATAACTATCGAATGTAACTGTTACTTGTGTGTATGTTATTGCACTTACAGGAATTGCTACTCCTTCAGTCAAAACACCTAAACTATCACTTGAGGCAAAATTATAATTGTATTGTTTACCTGGTTTATTAAGTTGTCTAGGGTCTGTGATACCTAATTTTTGGAATACCGCATTCTCAAATAAATATTTTTCTGAAGTTGGTGACCAAATAATAGGGTTTATATATCCAGCACTAGTAGTCCCAGTGTTGAAATAATTGTTTGTAATTGCCATTTTTTATCCCTCTATATATTTTTATTTTTTATCATACACATATCTTACATTCTAATTAATTAATTATTATTTGTTTCCTGATATATACTTAGCAAACATCATACCTTTATCTTCTTCTGTTAAATTAGGGTTTTCAAACCAATCCCCATCATATTTAGCATTATCCTTTTTAAATGGATTGTCACTCTTAGCAACAGCAGACTTTCTAGTAGATAGTTCACTTTCTATGTTATCAAATTTAGATTTAATTTCATCTTTGTAATCATCAATAATTTTCTTTGTAGCTTCTTTATAAGATTCATCTATCTTTCCAATCTGTTCTTTCAAAGCTGCAATTTCTTTATCTTTATTCTCAAACTTAGCATTGTATTCTTCATCAAACTTAGTTTTAAATTCTTTATAATTATTTTCTTTTTGCAATAACATATCTTTTTCTAATGCATCTATCATTTTACTGACATCATTATCATTAGTACCAGTTGGCATATTATTTGTTCCTTCTACTGGTGGTTGTGTAGTGTCTGGTGTTTGAGTGGTTTCTGGTGGTTGTGTAGTGTCTGGTGTAGGTGTTGTACCTGGGTTAGTAATTTCTTCACTCATTTACTATCGCCTCGTTAGCAGCTAGCTTTGTTGTTTCTTCAACTATAACTTCTTCTTTAACAACAGCATCTTCTAACAATCTATCAATACCATTAATTTCTCTATTAAGTTTAGCTATTTCATCATTAGCATTAATTATATAGACTTCTAAAGATATCTTATCTTGAGCTAATAAAGCATCATAAAATTCTTGCTTAAAAGTAAATTCTAATTTATCAGTACCATCTCTTAAAGTTCTATTGTTATATTTAATATCTTGTATCTTTTTTTTTAATGCTTTTTCTCTTTCAACTAAACCTAATCTTACCTTAGATTGGTCTTGATTTCTTAAAAACATCTTTTTTTGGTCTGGTGTTATTGTCTGTTGTTCTTTATTTTCTTCTTTCATATTTATTACCTCGTTCTTTATTTCTAACTTATAATTACTCTAGATAATTTATCAACATCACCATTTGGTGAATTAGTTATTGTCCAACCAAGTGAGTCTGCATCAATAATTTCTGTTTCATCATCATTTAATACACCATTCTCCCATTCAGCAGAGGCGTATAAGTATTTACCGTGTTTGTGTTCTTTTAACATATAAGTATACAAAGGATGTGTTCTATTCATAACCACTAATGCATCAAGTTCAGCATCATCATCATCACTCATAACAATATCTTCTAAAATATATAATCCTTTAGTGCCTTCTAAATCTGTAAGTTGTTCTCTAAAACGCATTTTACCTTCTTTTCTAGCAACACTCTCATGCTCAACATCACCTATAGTTTTAATTAAATTGTTATTATAAACTTTTTGTATTAACTCTTTTGATACTTTCTGTCCTTCTGAATCTATCTTTGTGTTGGTTAATGGTATTCTAAATTTAACTGATTTATTAAATAATCCACTTTTTAGAATTGTAGACTTCAAAGCTGTGCTTTTAGTGATCCATTGTTTTGTTTTTGTTTGTTTATAAGTCTTTTTTATAACACCTATAGCTAGTATTGCTGCTTCCTTCTGTGACTTACCTTGTAACCTAGCCTTCTTATAAACTAATTCGTATATTTTCTTTGCTTTAACTGGTAATTTATTAATTAAACTCTTAAGCATATTTATCCCCAAACATATATTTATATGTGTGTTTGTTATGTATATATATTACTGTGTAACTTATATATAAAGCTTTCGGTCTATTTCTTAAAATTAAGAGCTAAACCTTGTATAACTTTAATTATTTTATTGTATATTTCATTATCTTTTGGTGTTGGTGTTATGTTTACTACTACACTTGCTGCAGCTATTATATAAGTTATTATATGTACTATTGTAATTACTTCCATATTAATCTCTCCTTAAATTATTAAACCTATTATTATACTCACTATTATACCTAGTGAACCTGCTATACCTGCAGTTTTAGTATATACTTTATTTATATTTTTAGTATTATTTTTAATAGATTCACAATGCCTTTTATTTTCTTTTTCATTTGCAGTAACCCTACCATTTGTACGTGTGGTTTGAATTTTAATTGATGTTATATCTTTATGTATATCTTCTAATTTTTCATAGAAGGTTGTCAATGTTACTCTATCACTCATATTTTCACCTATTATTTTTAAATTCATTGAGTTACCAGGTTCTTCATTTTAATATTAGCTATTCTATCACCGTCATCTAAGTCGGCTACAAAGTACTCGCTTGTGGTGTATGTGCTGTCTGCTACTGGGTTGCTTCCTGAACCACCGCTTGGGTCTACTAATGTCCAGTTAGTGTCACCAAAATCACCGCCTTTTATAAACACAGCAAATGTATTAGCAGGATAAACAACACTTCCACCTGCTCCTGAGATGTCCGTGAACACACCCTCGCTGGATAGTCGTGCGACTTTTAGTCTATACCAAGTGTTGTTAGAGGTGTAAGATGCTGCTGTTGCAAATTTAGTAGCACCACCTCTATTTAATCCAAGCCATTCATCACTATGTATTCTAATATTATAATTATTACCTGAACCAATAACTCCAACTAAAGAATCTATAAAAATTATATCTGTTGTATTTGTAGTATCACCTTTATACACATTGAACTCCCATTCACCATAGGCTTGGGTACTCTGTACAGCAGTTGTGCCTGCACTGTCACACTCTAGGTACTTAGCCCCAACCTTCAAGTCTGTAAGCACAGAGTCTGCTGTTGCTAGCTCCTCAGTCTTGAAGTCACCAGTTCCAGTTATGAAGGGGTCTTTAGTTCCAACCACGCCATCAGCACCGTCGTAGACCATGTTGTCTCTAAAGTACACCTCTTGGAAGGAATTGTGGTATGCCTTAGCCTGAGTTGGTGTTAGTTCATAATTATAAAAATTCAAGTCAGCAATATCAAATGCACCATAGGATGTATCATTCAGAGCTAGTGTACACGCACTCATATCTACATCAGTTGAGCTGGTAATTACCACATTATGCCAAAGCCCAGCTGAGATTGTATCATTATCACTACCATTAATATAAGCATTATCAAACTCTGCATAGGTTAATGTTCCTGCACTTGCTAGTATTAATTTATCATTAGCTGCACCCTCGAGTATTTGCTCAGTTGTAGTCGCTAGTTTAATTCTGAAAGACACAGACTTTACATTGCCTAGATTTCCTAAAACTTCTTTGTCATCCACGCCATCAAACACAAGGCTGCCTTTGCCATCACTCAATGCACCAGAGATGGTACCAGTATACCCATTCCCTGAGGTGTCAGTTAGAACACCATCCCCGCTTGGGATCATGTTATAAGATGCTACTAGACCAGTCTCCTTGCTCAGGTCAGTCTGCTTAAGAACTGGACTTGGGGCGTACTTAGTTTCATATAAGTTAAAAGAGTGTTGAAACTCCTCCATTAAATCGTTTCTTTCTTGTGTGGTTAGAAGTGCATCAAAACAAATGATTCTAGCAATATAAGTTTTTGTAGTTGGTGTAACTTCTAGGTCTGTTGAGAAATCTATACCACCACTAAATTGGCTTTCGGACATCTGCCATTCATTCAATACAGCAACATCACTATCTAAGTTATTAACATAATTCTCGGTTAGTCCAGTTCCTGAATATGAACCACCAGTAATTTCGAGCTTATCAGAACCATCATCTAAAAGAATTTTAGTGTTATCTGTTGGTTTTATAAACATTATAATGGTCTTAACCCCAGTTAAAGTTACACCACTATCAATATCAGTAGCAGCACCATCAAACTGCATAGCCTGACCTTTCTCGGTCTGCTTGAACTCACCAGTACCTGCTGTTAGTGTGCCTTTAGTCTTTGAGACTTGGTCAAGTAATGACCCTTTATTCCCGTTCCATTCAAATACTTTATTCATTTCTTTTCACATTTAAACACAAAATTCCGATAACCGATAACCGATTACCAGATGAAATATTATATTCTATAAAACTACTGCACAACGCAGCCCGATGCTGC
>Ga0222696_1000893_pt1 | contig 10759 bp, 10 predicted proteins | sample AntAcemetage1400_FD_179817 | JGI IMG/M metagenome (GOLD analysis project Ga0222696, IMG submission 179817) | Saline water microbial communities from Ace Lake, Antarctica - #1400 | ecosystem: Environmental > Aquatic > Non-marine Saline and Alkaline > Saline | place: Antarctica: Ace Lake... | reverse complement strand
AAACAACTTACGAATGTAGGCGCATTAATTTTGATGAATTCGTAAAAAGTCACTCACCTGTTTTTGTCATTCCTGCGAACGCGGGAATCCAGGGAAACCAATCCCGCCGAGATCAGGTCGAGGACAAGCTTCGCGGGGGTGACGGCCTGGAAGACTTTTTAAGAGATTATCAATTTTGGTACTGAACATTATCAGCTATGACCCTTTCTTTCAAGTCAGATGTTTCTACTATGTTGTCATTTTTTTTCCAAGTTTCGAGTTTCCAGTTTCAAGTATCCCCCTACCGTAGCTCATCTTTTTGTTTGACAAACTTCCATCGCATTTCTATATTCACGGGCTTAAATCGATTTTGAGGAGGAGAAAATCAGTGCAATACCTTTTCTCTAATTATAGGCTCAAAAATTGTGATCTCAAAAATAGAATCGTCATGCCGGGACTGGCCTCCTTCCTTATAAAGAATGACGGTTCTATTACAGACAAAACCATCGAACATTACAGGCTAAGAGCTGCAGGCGGTCCGGCTATGGTGATTATGGAGGCCTGTGCAGTATCGCCAGAGGGGATAGTCTCTCCCCACCAGGCCAGAATATACGATGATCGGTTTGTGGAAGGGCTCCATAAAATCGCTACGGCAATCAAATCTGAAGGGTCAGTTCCTGCCATTCAGATTCACCACGGTGGTAGACAGACATCCTCTAAGGTAATCAAGCAACTACCGGTGGCCCCCTCTCCCCTCCCCTGTCCCACCATCCGGGGAAATGTAAAACCGCTTAGCACGGGTGAAATAGAGGAGATAGTAAAAAAATTCGGAGATGCTGCCACCAGGTCCATTGAGGCAGGGTTTGAATTAATAGAAATCCATGGGGCTCATGGCTATCTCGTCAATCAATTTCTTTCGAGGTTTTCCAATATCCGTGAAGACCGATATGGCGGAGATATCGCGGGAAGGACCCGGTTTGCCGAAGAGATTGTGAAGGAGTTGAGAAATCGTGTTGGCAAAGAGTTCCCCATCTCCTTTAAGATAAGCGCCATGGAATTTGTCAAAGACGGCCTTGACATTGAGGAGAGTATTGAAATCCTGAAAATCCTGCTGAGTGCCGGTATGGATGTTGTCCAGGTATCTGCAGGAAACGACGCCACACCTGAATGGATCTGCCAGCCGATGTTTATGGAAAAAGCCTGCTTAGCAGATTTCGCCGGGAAAATCAAAGACGCGCTGGATGTGCCGGTAATGACCGTGGGGAGGATCAATGATCCCCTGATCGCTGATGAGATTATAAAAAATGGAACGGCCGATCTCGTTTGCATCGGCAGAGGTCTCTTGGCGGATCCCGAACTGCCAAAAAAGGCCATGGAAGGCCGATTAGACGACATAAGAACCTGTATCGCATGCAATACCTGTATGGAATCCATCTTCAGAAGAGGCCGCGTAGAGTGCCTCGTCAATCCTGCATTGGGACGTGAAAAGGAGATGGCCTTTCATCCTGCAAAAACCCCAAAAAAGATCATGGTTGTCGGAGCCGGTCCCGGCGGCTTGAACGTGGCCTGGGTTGCTGCAAGACGTGGACATAATGTTCACCTGTTTGAAAAACAATCCCAGGTGGGAGGACAGCTGATAGTGGGGAGTATTACGAGTTTTAAGAAAGAACTACTAAATCTGATCAGATTCCAAAAGAGACAGATAGAAAGATTCGGAGTGAAATGCCACATCAACCACGAAGTCACGGTAAACACGGTAAAGACCCAGGCCCCTGACATAGTGATCTTAGCCACGGGCTCCCTACCCTCTTTTCCGCCTGTAGACGGAATTGACAAGGAGATCGTTATCTCTGTCAATGAGGTCCTGAATAGCGGTCAGCAGAAAATAGAAAAGGCTGTGGTAATTGGAGGCGGCCCCACCGGATGTGAGGTCGCCTTCCACCTCTCGGAGAACGGATGTCAGGTGACCATTCTGGAAATGCTTCCCAAAATCGGCACCCCCCTTGAAAGCATCACAAAAAAACTCCTCATCAGAAAGCTTAAAGATAACAACGTGGATATCAGGACAGGATCTCAGCTAATAAGAGTGGAAGACAACGGTGTGGTTTTTGCGGACAAAGATGACACACAGGTTTTTATTGAGACATCTAAAGTTGTGGTTGCAGTCGGTTCCAAACCGGATAACAGGCTTTATAATCAGATCAAGTCATTGGGATATGAAATCCATCAAATAGGAGACTGCTTAGAGCCGAGAAGCGCCAAGGCCGCTATTTATGAAGGGGGTGTTTTAGGCCGTTCTATTTAGGCTTCAACTCCTGGTAGGCGCCCTGTATCTCTTTAAAGCGGATTTCGGCTAAATTCTTGAATTCCTCCCCAAGATGCAGCACCTTGTCAGGATGATATTGATTGGCAAGACGTAGGTAGGCCTGTTTTATCTCCTTGGAAGATGCGTCTTTTTGGAGACCCAACACGGAGTATGCGTCTTTCGGTTCAAAAGCATCGTTTGCAGCCGTCCCTCTTGAGCCCGTCCCCTGCGAGAACTCATCCCTCTCCGGATTATGGCCTTCATAGCCGTATCGCCTCTTTCTGTAAACATAGAGATACCACCAGAGCAGACCCAATACTATCAGGTCGTCAATCCATCCCACACCTACAAAAAAATCGGGGAAAAGGTCATAGGGGCAAACTGCGTATGACAAACCGAGGATGGAGAGCAATATTTTCATGCCCGTCGGGCCTCCTTGATTAACTCTTTGCCGAATTTCTCAAGAAACCTGTCCAGGTCCTCTTTCCAATCGACCATGACATTGAGTCCATGCTTCTTGGAAAGTCTGTTTTCTAACAGACAATTTGCAGGTACAACAAAGGGATCATTCAGGTCCTTCAGGCTGCAAGGTTCAATGGGGGTCTTGATGCCTAATCTGTTCAGAAGATACTTGGCAAATTCGAAGCGGCTGCAATAGCCCCCGGCAGTTAAATGGTAGGTGCCTCTTCCCTCCTTTTCTAAGAGCGTCTTTATCTGCAAAGCCAGGCGATAGCTCCACGTAGGCGCCCCGAATTGATCCTCCGGTATCCGCAAAACCTCTCTCTTTTTACGAACAGCCTGAGCTAATATCGATTTAACTAAGTTTTTCCCGTTTATGCCATACAGGCAGATGGAACGGATGATAATATAGTTTGGAGAGTTGCCTCTAACCGCTGTTTCGCTTTCCAATTTACTTTTCCCATAGGCCGAGAGTGGGTTCGGGGTGTCGTCTTCAAAATAGGGCTGAGGCATTCCCTTTTTACCATCAAATACATGCCCGCAGGAGAGATGAACCATTTTACAGCCAAATCGCGCAGATGCCTGTGCCAGATTCCTTGGACCTTCCACATTGATCTTTCTAACCGTAAAATCCTCTGTTTCACACGCCTTCATATCGGTGAATCCAGTGCAATTGATGATCACGTCAGGAGCCACCTCAGCAAGGTTCTCTATAACCACGTCCCAGCTAATGACATCCACTTCATCTTTGCCCGGGCAAATAACCTCGTGGTCCTGCCTAAAAACTTCCTTACATTCACTCCCCAACATACCTGTACTTCCCATAATGAATATCTTCATTTTGTTCCTCTCCCAACTTTCACACTATATTTGACTATTTCATCTTAATACATAAACAAGAAAAAGTCCACAAAATCTTAAGCTTAGGATCACGTTTTCCTCAATTTACCCAAAAAAATCGGCATTTTAAGCTTGCGTAATCGTAAGCCCTCATGTAATTTATATTATCTAACATCGTAATCCCCACACAAAACAGTAAGACATAACCCCTAAACAGGTTCTCTCGTGAAAAACCGGACCCCCCTCAAAAAGCGCTTTTTCCTATCCTCCTTCTTATTGGTCTTTATTTCACTCTTGTTGATGGCCACTGCACAGGACCTTTTATGCCTTGAAAGTGGCCAAGGGCAAGGTTTGAAAAAGCCAAAGGTAAACGAACAGATTTCAAGGGGGATAGATCTCATTTATGAGCGTCAATTTGAGGATGCCGAGGATCTGTTCAGAAAGGTCATTGCCAAATCACAGGATAAACCAGCCGGTTATTTCTATTTGGCCATGGTTTCATGGTCCCGCTTGGCCTCCGGCTTCTGGTCTCCAGAGAACGTGAAGGAGTTCAAGAAGCGGATTGACCGCGCCATAGAGGTCGCTGAAGTCCGGGTTGACAAGGACGGTGCGGACAGTTATGACTTCTTTTATCTTGGAGGGGCCTTGGGTTTTAAAGGCCGCTTTGAACTTATGAAAGGCAACTGGACCTCTTCATTTTTCTTGGCGAGAAATGCCATAGCGGCCCTCAAGATCTGCTTGAAAATGGATCCTGATAACAAAGACGTTTTATTGGGCTTAGGCACTTTTGATTATTATACAGCGCGGCTTTCAGGGATTTTGAAATTCTTGACCTACTTTCTTGTCCACGAGGGCGATATAGAAAAAGGGTTAAAGAAGTTAACTATTGCCTCCAAGGAGGCAATCTACTCGGCAACAGAAGCCAAGACTGTTCTCCTTTATATCTATCTCTTCGGTGAGCAGGACTTTACAAAGGCCCTTGATCTCTCAACCGAACTGGCAGAGAGATATAGAACAAACCAACGTTTCCAGGTTCTTCGAGGTGTCAGCTACGTAAGATTAGAGATGGATCCTCAATACAGAGAAATGGTAAGCCAGTTGCGTTTGAGGAGCACTGAAGCATCTAAAAGGGAGGTGGCCTCCATGTGGGAGAGGCGGGCACTTTACTTGGAGTCAATACATGACCTTTTTCATGGGCTCTATCCTGAAGCCAGATCCAGACTAAGAAAGATACTCGATCAGAAGGATCCCGAAAACGACCCTACGATGATTGCATGGCCACTGACAAAAATAGGAATGAGTTATGAGCTTGAGAATAACCGGGATGAAGCCAAAAAATACTATACTCGAGTCTTGAATATGGAAAACGCCTCCGGAGCCCAATTTGTGGCCAAAAAGCTGTTAGAAAGCCCTCTGAAAAAAGGAGAGCCGTTTATCGGTTATTGATACATGAAAAAGACGTATCTTCTCAATAAAACGGGGCAAGATCTTTCTAAGACCACTTTTCTGGATTCCCGCTTTCGCGGGAATGACAGTAATTTATCCCCCATCGTCATTCCCGCGAAAGCGGGAATCCAGGAGCCACACCGCTACCTATTGAAACGTTACAAGAAGACTTCATTCAGCCTGTTTGCCATCGTTCTACTGATACTCTTAATGAGCGGATGCATGAGATTGGCCCTGCACGCCACGTCACCCCTCATACCCGACTTAACAAAGGCCTTTTTTGAGGAATGCGACCTGGCATTAGCTGAGCAATCCCTCCCTGCGGAACTCAAATTGATGGAGGGCCTTCTCAAGAGTGCCCCCCAAAACAAAGAGCTCCTGACTGCCCTCTGTATGGGATTTACCGGATATGCTATGCTATTTGTTGAAAAGGAGGACCCGGAAAGGGCATCAAGGCTCTACCTGCGTGCCAGGAGATACGGGCTCAAGGCTATGGGCATAGAAGAAGACGCTACTTCCCAGGCAATTTTGAACCATCTAAACGCAATGGACAAGGAGCAGATTGAGCCCCTGTTCTGGGTTACAATGTCTTGGAATGGGTGGATCAATCTCAACTTAGACAAGCCTGCTGCCTTAGGCGAGTTGACCGCTTCACAGGAATGTCTGGAAAGGGTAATGAAGATAGACCCGGAATATTTTTACGGCTCGCCCTATATAATAGCCGGCTCTATGTTAGCGGCAAGACCAAAGATCTTAGGCGGGGATGCGGCTAAGGCAAAGGAGTTTTTCACCAAGGCTATGGCCGCGAGCAATGGAAAATTCTTTTTGGCTCAGTACTATTATGCCAAATACTATGCGGTCAGGGTCCAGGACAGGGAATTATTCCTGAACCTGATTGAGGAGGTGGAGCAGGCCCCGCTCGATCAACTGAAAGAGGCCTGTCTCATAAATAGTGCGATAAAAGAGAAGATGAAAGGTCTTAAAGAAATGGCGGATGAGCTCTTCTTTTAAAATCAGGAGGATTACAGTCTATGAAAAAACGAACCCAGCTATTTTTCCTTTTTCTATGCATGTGCTTCTTTTATCAGCCACTACATGAATTAGAAGCGGCAAAGAAGCCCCAGTACCTCATTAAGTTTGCCACTGTGGCGCCGGATGGGTCCACCTGGGTAAAACAGATGAGGGTGATAGATAAGGAGATTAGAGAAAAGAGCGGCGGCAGGCTTGGCTTCAGGATCTATGCAGGAGGCATTGCCGGCGATGAATTAGATGTGTTGAAAAAAATCAGGATAGGCCAGATCCACTCCGCTGCATTTTCCGGTGTGGGGTTCGGAAAGATCCTTCCAATGGTCCGGGTCCTTGACCTCCCTTTCCTGTTTAGAACGTACCAGGAGGTTGACCTGGTCCACCGGGAACTAAACCCTTTTTTTACTGAGCAGTTCAGGAAAAAGGGCTTTGAACTCTTGGCCTGGACAGAGGTAGGCAATGTTCATCTACTCTCAAAAAAACCGATCAGGACGGTCCACGATCTTTCAGGTCTGAAGGTGTGGACATGGACAGGAGATCCGATCGCCAAAGAAACCTTTGTCGCCATGGGGGTAAGCCCGATCCCGCTCGCAGTCACGGACGTTACCACAGCCCTGAACACCGGGATGATTGATACCGTCTATGCCCCCCCTTTGGGCGCCTTGGCCCTCCAGTGGCAGAACTATCTCGATTATATGATGGCTCTTCCCCTTGTCCACTCCACAGGGGCAATCCTACTATCATCAAAGCAGTATAAAAAACTACCGAAAGACTTAGCCAACTTGCTAAAAGATACCTTTAAAAAGGGGATGGCAGATCTCACAACCCAATTGAGAGATCAAACCGACGAAGCGATTGAGGTAATCAGGAAGAGCGGATTGACCATTACCCCTGTCCCAAAGGGAGAGGCCCTGGATCAGTTTCACGCTGTCGGGGCTGAAGTAACCCGCAAGCTGACCAACAAGGTCTTTCCCAAAAAACTCTTGGACCGTGTTTATATGCTCCTAGCCCGGCGAAGCCGGAATTGAATATTGAATATTGAATATTTGTGTCCCGCCTTGGCAGCGATTCGCTCCGTCATTTTTTTTATAGGTCTTTTAATAATTTTGAGAATTGCTTGAAATATTCAATCTGGCTGTGGCGTAAATCATACGCAAACATGATGTGATTTGAACAAATTTTAAATTTTTCTTGCTTGTAACTTAGTGATTTTACTACATTTGAATTTCACTTTTTGTGAATTTTGCGGCTTTTTGCGGCTTTGTCAATATTCAATATTAAATATTCAATAGTCAATTCAGAAGTCTCATGAATGCCTTAAAGCGGTTTGACGATATCCTTGCCAGACTTGAGGGGTGGGTGATCATCCTTCTACTCTGGTTGATGGTTATCCTCACCTTTGTTCAGGTCGCCCTGAGAAGTCTGTATACCTATGGCCATTTTCAATGGGCCAATGCCATGTTAGGACATATAGACTGGTCCGGGCCTTTTGTCAGGCTGCTCGTGCTATGGCTGACCTTTTTAGGCGCTTCTCTTCTTACCAAGGAGGGTAAGCATATCAAGATCGATCTCTTGTCCACCCTCCTCCCTAAGAAATGGCTTCCCACCCGCGAACTCATTTTGGCCTCAGCCTGCGCGCTGATAAGCGCCATCATGGTCAAGGTATGCATTGATTACATAAGAATGGAAATGGAGTTTGGCGGAACTATATTTTTGAACCTGCCAAGCTGGATAAGTCAACTGATCCTCCCGGCGGGCTTCGCACTGCTCCTTTTTCGGTTCCTCATAAGAGCCATTGATGAGGGGATTCAAATCGTTAGGGGGATGTTAGCATGATCCTCATAATGGTAATCATTCTCATTATCCTTATAATCTCAGGCCTTCCGCTTTTTGCGGGCATCCTGACTGCTGCCATGCTTGGCCTCCACGTTAGCGGGGTGGAATTCACCGCCATCCCGATTGAAATCTTCCGCCTCGCCAATGCGCCTGTATTATTGGCTATCCCCCTGTTTACCTTTGCCGGATACCTCCTCTCCCAGGGGGGAACCTCCACCCGTCTTGTCAGGTTTTCAAGGAGCCTCTTTGGATGGCTTCCCGGGGGCCTCGGGGTCGTCGCATTAGTTTCATGCGCCTTCTTTACCGCCATCACAGGAGCCACCGGCATAACCATCATCGCCTTGGGAGGCCTCCTCTTCCCCGCCCTTATATCTGAGAAATACGAGGAGAACTTCTCCTTAGGCCTGATAACCACTTCCGGGAGCTTAGGACTCCATTTTCCGCCAAGTCTTCCGATTATACTCTATGGTTTTGTTTCCGGCACCAGCATTGAACAGCTCTTTATGGCGGGACTCTTGCCAGGGGTCTTGATGGTTGGGATCCCCTGCCTCTTTTCCGTGTATATGGGCAGGAAATGGAGGCTCGAACAACCCCCCTTTTCTGGCGGGGAATTTCTTGCAGCGCTTAAGGGTGCTGCATGGGAACTCCCGATACCGATTCTAATCCTTGCAGGTATCTATTCAGGCTTCTGCACCGCCACAGAGGCCGCCGCGCTAACAGTCGCCTATGTCTTGTTTGTCAAGACTCTGATCTTCCGAGAACTTTCGCTCTTGAGGGATCTCCCCGAGATTATGAAGGAGAGCATGAAAATGGTGGGGGGAATTATGATTATTCTCGGAGCGGCATTAGGCTTCACCAACTATCTCGTAGACGCCTTTATCCCCATGAAAATTCTCGAACTTATGGAAGGATTGGTTGCAAGCAAGATCGGATTCCTGATGGTCCTCAATATATTCCTTATTTTGGTAGGCTGTATGATGGACATATTCAGTGCTATCCTCGTGGTTGTTCCACTGGTTGTTCCTTTAGCCATCCAGTTCGGGATCGATCCGGTACACTTGGGTATCGTCTTCTTAGCAAACTTAGGGATAGGTTATAACACTCCTCCTGTGGGACTAAACCTCTTTATCGCAAGTTCCAGGTTTGACAAGCCGATAATGCAGCTGTACAAGGCCACCCTCCCCTTCTTACTCCTCCTTCTCTTTGCGCTACTCCTCATTACATATTGGCCCGGCCTGAGCCTTTTCTTACCAAACCTGCTGAAATGAATAGTGACATTTAAATTACTGTTCAAGCTTATAATCCGTACCAGCAAACTGGATATTGGCGGCATCACCACAACGAGGGGGTGATACTGCATGAACTCCCTCGCATTCAGGACATTCGCCTACAAAAGTACTAAGAGTAAACCGCTCACCACAGCCTTGACATTCTGCATCCAGACCGCCCCCTGGAATCGGCTGGTCCTTAATCCCACCGTTGTGGACGTTACTAACAAATTCTACGAGTTCCCTACCTTCAGCAAAGGGACCTGTACCACTATCGCAACTGGAACATCCATCCATTCTATTTACCTCCCAATACCTTCGATACATACTGCTATAGACATCTGGATTACTTCCAAAGCCCTTTCAGCAGCCCCGCCACGCTTGCCCCACCTTTAGATTGAACAAAATTCAAAACCACCGGCACGAATTTGCCCAAAGTGCCTGAATCCATGCCTAACTTTGAAAAAGCACTGGTCAGATCAAGCATGGATCCGGCCTTTGCGGCACTCCCGCCGAGGGATGACAAAGAACTCCCAAGGACCCCTCCCAGACCGCCCTTGGATTTTACATCCGACGCCGCTGCGAAATATTCGTCCATATCCGGAACCGCGTCAGACACTTTTTGGAAGTCATCGGCGCTCAGATTGTCTTTTGCATTCTGAAACAGGGCCCCAGATCCACCCTTGGCCTGATCTTTGGTAATTCCCAGGGTATCTACCAGGGTGGTAATTAGATCCATGGTGCCGGCATGACCGGTAATAGGCTGGAATCCGAATACCATGAGAACGAAAAGGCAAAATGTTCCTACCAACATCCTAAAACGTTTCATTTTTTCCTCCTGCATTAAAAATAGAATTGCAGTTAATACTTAAGTCGCCTCTGGCGATGCTTCTCAGAGGATGAGACCTTTGCAATATGGAATAAGCATATTGTCTTCAAATATCCATGTCAAATAGAATTGCTGCCACACCGTGATCTTGCTGGCTCATTGTGAATTATTTGACCTCCCGAAATTCCTTGATTTTAAGTCATAATTTATTATGATGGGCCGAGAATTCAAAGTGGCATATCCGTTTATCTGCATATGATCGATGGACATGTAATCTGGCCAACAATATTCCATTAAGGAGGTCCTGAAAATGAAACAGATGCGAAGGTCAATCTCTTATTCTCTGCTTTTTCTGCTCCTGTTGTCTCTCTTCAGCGCTAATGCATGGGCAGCTGAGATCAAGGATTCTGAGTCCGCCACACACGGTATAGATGCATCCAAATATTACATTGTGGATACCTATGAGTTTCCCGGTTTCAAGCTGATCCAGCTCGAATTGCCGGTGCTCTCCATCTATTCCTATATGCTCATAAGCGACGGGGAAGCATTGGTGGTGGACCCCTGCCGGGACATCTCCGTTTTCCTGGATATTGCGAAAAAGGAAGGCGTTAAAATCACAGGGGTCTATCTGAGCCATTCCCATGCGGATTTTGTGGCAGGTCACACGGAGCTGGTAAACGCTGTCAAGTGCCCCATCTACCAGAGCCATATCAGTGGCGCCAAATATCCGTTTAAGCCGTTAAAAGAGGGGAGCACCATCCGGGTGGGGAA
>Ga0222696_1000888_pt1 | contig 10819 bp, 8 predicted proteins | sample AntAcemetage1400_FD_179817 | JGI IMG/M metagenome (GOLD analysis project Ga0222696, IMG submission 179817) | Saline water microbial communities from Ace Lake, Antarctica - #1400 | ecosystem: Environmental > Aquatic > Non-marine Saline and Alkaline > Saline | place: Antarctica: Ace Lake... | reverse complement strand
TTTTATTTTTACGGATAAACATATCGTAAATATACACCGCATGACCCAAATGGCAATTTTAGTGACTTTAATATGCTGATAATCAGTTATACATTTTGTGGGTGATCACGTCGCGCACAAAACAGGAAAAATGCAGCTTAACTGAAAATGGAAACGTTAAAACAATAATAAACAAACAATTAGATTTTGCACCACATTTCAATTAACTGATTGAAGGTGTATTAAAATAAGTGCGAAACTTTAGTTAATAATTATTAACACATGAAATAATTTACTATTTTTGCACTCGATTATGGACCTGTAGCATAATTGGATAGTGCACCTGACTACGGATCAGGAGGTTGGGGGTTCGAGTCCCTCCAGGTTCACAAAAAAAGCCCTGATTGAAAGATCAGGGCTTTTTCTATATAAGTTTTAAATTATTATCTGTAGATATGAACCCAGGAGTCAGTAAATTCACCTTGTCTGAGTACTTTCATACGTGCCAATCCATCTTCCAGATTGTCAAATTTGTCTGTATAAACATAATACCATGCTCTGGAAGCATTATAGATATAGAATGCATTATTAGCCTTGTAAATTTCAAGAGCTCTCTTGGCATTATTTTCATTCCTGAAAGAAGCAATAACAGTATAGTATCCTGCATCAACGCTACTTATAGAGCCATCACGATCAGCACGCACAGCTCCTTTAGTTGGATAGCTTTTAAATTTTCCTTCTAATTTTTCATTAATTTCATTAAGTGTACTGCCAAGGGTATTAAGTTGCGTATTCAATTTATTAACTTCATCTTCAATATTCCTTGTACGGTTCATTAAGCTGTCATTCTTTCTTTTCAACTCATCTGTATATTCTTTATTCAGATCAGCAACACTGTCGTTAAGTATAACAACGTCTTTAGCAATTGCCTGGGTAACTTTCATTAAGCTATCGATTTGCTCAGCAGATTTTTTGCGGTACATTTCTTCAAGATCCTGATCCTTCTTTTTTCTTGCGCCAAAATGGTAACCGATGGTTATATCATGAGTTTCTTTATTGTCGCCAATAGGGCCTTTATACTCATCAAAAGGCATTGCAAAGTTATAGGTGTAATGTAGAATTAGTCCTTTAGCAATCTCACCACCAGCAATTGCTCCCAAGATAGTATTTTTCCTGTAGTTAACTCCAAACCAAAGCTTTTGTTTGAATTTTGCCAAAACTGCGACATCAAAAGTCCAAGGTGCATTTTCAGTACCTCTGGCAATAAACCATGGTTCCAGATTCCAGTTATCGTCAATTTCCCAATCATAAGAAGCATGAGCAATATAAGTTTGCTTAATGGAATAATAGAAAATATATTCATTAAAGGTTGTAAGATAAGGTAAGGTAGCACCAATTTGAAGTGTTTTCCAGCGGTATAAAAGACCTGCACCAATATAAGTAGATGTTTTATTGTCTCCGGCTCCAATATCACGAATAACTGGATCCCCACTGGCATTATAATTAGTTGGGTCAAGCATAACGCCTGTAAGGTCAATGTTCTTGTTTGCGATTCCTGCCGATAAACTTAATCCTAGATTGTGATCAGTTGCAAGCTTTACATGATAAGTATAACTGGCTGATCCGTAAATTGTATTAAATACACCTGATTTATCATTCACCAATGATAGTCCGAGCCCGACCTTTTTACCAACCAAAGCATTCAATGAAAGACCCATAGTTCTGGGAGTGTAATCATAGTTTATACTTTGCTTTTTGTAGCTGATGTATGCCTCAAAACCATCACCAAGACCGGCATATGAAGTATTAAGAAAATATGGATTAACCAAATATTGTGTAGTATTCGGTATTTGTTGTGCATGAGACAGGGTACCTATACCCAGTAAACATATTAGAAATACGTATATTTTTTTCATGTATTTAATTTTTATAAATTAATCTTAAATATTTTCGGGTATTAATTATTCTAGTATATAATGTTTATTGGTCCTTTGAATTCATTACCGTTCTGATCAATTACAATGTAATAATAAGTTCCCTCCGGCAATTTTTCTCCTTTGTATGTGCCTTGCCAGTCATTATCATAGTTACTATGGGAATAAACTTCATCCCCATAACGGTTATATATAAGCACTTCAAATTTCTCACCAGGTAATATCACTGGTTTTATTATCCACTTATCGTTATAACCGTCAGCATTAGGAGTAATTAGGGTCATTGGTTTTAAGATATTACTGTTTTCTTTTACAAGGACATTAAAGCCCTGTGTATTGCTACAGCCTCCATCCTCAACTTCAACAGCATAATAACCACTTTCGGTTATTATTATTTGGTTTGCATTGGATCCTGTTGACCATAGAATAGTACTATAAGGTTCAACCAATGTTACAGTAAGCTCCTGGCCTTTCCATATAAGGGTGTCGGGGGGATCAAATGTAAGAGTAATTTGAGGAATTGAATTAACAGTGATGCTTTTTGTTATTGTTGATTTACAACCATTAGTAGTTATAACTTCCAGTGTAACTGTGTGAATGCCGTCGGTTTCGAATACATATGTAGGGTTTTCGTTTGTAGCAATGAAAGGATCGTTATCAAAAGTCCAAAAATATTTATCAATAGTACAATTTAGGGCATATGACTTATTATAGAAATTTGATTGTTCATTTTGGCAAAGATGTTCTGCAGTAAATTCTGCTGCTATATCGCTGACATGAACTTGTTTGAAAACTGACTTTACAGTGTCGAGATCGGTTTTTATTCTAAGCCCTATTGTATGTGTCCCGGCAGGTAAATAAGTAATAAGGACTGAACTTCCATATACATATGGTGCATTATTAATTTTCCATTCATAAGATTTTATATTATCCCATGTTGGTAAAATGGAATTGTCAACAAGTTTAGTTGAATCTCCATTACATGCAATATCTTCAAGATATGTGTAATCAACTATATATTGTGCTTGCAGATTAAAGATAATGAAGAATAAAATACTACTTAAAGTAAAAAGTTTTTTCATGGTGGTTATTTATTTAATTTAATATTTTTCCGTCTTGTGAAATGTTATTGAAATATACTGAATATACGCATCAAAAATAGGTAAAAAAAAACTAAATTGCAAACAAATCAAAAAAAATAAAATTGATTAATCTTCAAAATTATACAAAAATTTATGTTTTAACATCATACAGTCTAATATTTTTATCAAAATTAAAATGTTGATAAAAATCATTGTTTAATAAAATACTTTTATAGCAAAAATAATTATTAATCAATATAGTTTTTTATGATTGTGCAGTTCAATAAGATACAAATATTAGAGATAAATAGAGGCATTTTATAAAATAATATAAAATTGTTTTACTTTATATATAGACACTGAATATTATGAAAAGTATACATGAAATTGAGTTTTTTTTTAAGACCAAATACTTTGATGAATTCCTAAAAGCTCTGAAGATATTAAAAAATTGTAGTATTTGTCCACGTGAATGCGGGGCTAACAGGTACTCTTCTAAGTTAGGATATTGCAATGGAGATACATCATTTAATATTGCTTCAGTATGCAAACATCACGGTGAAGAACCTGTGATCAGTGGTAAAAATGGAATTTGTAATGTCTTTTTCTCCGGATGCAATCTTCAGTGTGTTTATTGTCAGAATTTCCAGATCAGTTCAAATAAGATCGAAAGGCCAAAACATAGTCAAGATCTTAAGGAAGTTGTTCATAGTATAATTAAATTATTAGATGAAGGTTGTCATGCAGTTGGATTTGTTTCACCTTCACATAATATTCCTCATGTCATGATAATAATCAATATACTGAGAAAGCTTGGGAAGAACCCGGTTTTTGTGTTTAACACCGGTGCATACGACAAGCTTGATGTTCTTAGGCAATTGGAAGCGATGACAGATGTTTATTTGCCTGACTTCAAATATATGGATGATTCCCTGGCAGAAAGCTTGTCTGATGTTACGGATTATTCTGAAATAGCAGGGAAGGCGATTAAGGAAATGTATCGCCAGAAAGGCAACAGGCTATTATTAAATGAGCGGGGAGAGGCAGAATCAGGTTTGATCATTCGTCACCTGGTGTTACCGGGTTATATCGAAAATAGTATTTCTGTTTTACGTTATATTGCTGAAGAAATATCTCCAGATGTTCATATTTCCCTGATGTCTCAATATAATCCAACAATAAACACAAGTTCTCATCCAAAATTAAAACGGTGCCTTGCTAAATATGAATATGAGCGGGTAATAGACGAGATGCATCGACTTGGTTTTCACAATGGCTGGATACAGGAATTAGACAGCCCTGACAATTATAATCCGGACTTCAGTAGGGATAAGCCATTTCATTGAACAATTATACAATTATCCAAAGATGTAAAGGTTCAAATTGCTAAACCCTGGGTTTGTGAAATTCGAAATTGGGAGAAAACAAATTTTAATAGCCTAATTTCCAACTGGAAAAATGTGTGAATGCTAAAGTGGGAAATATTATATCATTTATTAACAATATCGGCTAATTATTATTTTGATATGTTGGGGGTATTATTAAATGTCTAATAAAAAAAACAAATGCTTTTGAAAACTTAAATTGCTACTGGATTTATCTGAATTGCTACTGGATTTATCTGAATTGCTACTGGATTTATCCAGTAGACTATAGATCAAAACAACAAAAATGGCTTTAGCCGAAGTATTTATTTGGTTAAAACCATGTTGTTTCTTGTAACTTCATATCCTCCAGATGAATCTGGAGGCAATTCAAAATCTGGAGGCAATTCAAAAACTGGAGGCAATTTATTAATATAACAATTTCTATTTTCCGTTAAAACGGCAGATCATCATCATCTGTCTCAGGGGGGATGTCATTTTCTGAGTGGGGTGGTGGAGAAAGGTTTTCCTGTGCAGAAACACTCTCCAGCTTCCATGCCTCAAGATTTGTGAAATAGCCTACTTTTCCATCCTTTTCCCATTTTCTTCCACGAATATTAAATCGTACTAGTATTTCATCATCCATATTAAAATTGTCAAGTATTTCACATCTATCTTGTGTTAACTGGAATTTAAGGCTATCTGAATAATCCCTGTCATTAATAGTCACTATTTTCTCAATTACAAATTCACGTTTTCTGAAAGTATCTGTTATTTTAACAGTATCAAATTTCTCAATTAATTTCCCGCTTAATTCAAAACTCATAGCAATAAATTTTTAGTATTCAACTTTGTTTATATTAATTTTCCAATCATTAAAAACTTTAAGAGCTTTTTCACGCATTAATTGCACTGCGGGAATTTCCCTGTTTTTAATTGATAAAGCCATCTCATCATAAATATGTGAATCGTCGAAGCCTGCATCTGCTGCATCATCTTTTGTGCATGCATAATATATTTTCTTAGGCCTTGCCCAGTAGATAGCACCCAGACACATAGGGCAAGGCTCGCAACTAGTGTATATCTCACAATCATCTAACTCGTGAGTGTTGAGTGTTTTACACGCATTTCGGATAGCAACGATCTCAGCATGTGCAGTAGGGTCATTTGAGGATGTAACCATATTCACTCCTGAGCCAACGATTTTACCATTCTTCACTACAATAGCTCCAAAAGGGCCTCCGTTAATAGATGAAACGTTGTCTTCTGCCATCCTTATGGCTTCATTCATAAATTTTATATTATTTTTTTCCATAGCAGAGAATCTGTTAATGCTGAATTACGATCTTTTTTGTCAGGGCTTTATCCATAAATTGCAAACGGTAAAAATAAGTACCATTTGCAATATTACTGGTATTAAAATTTATTGTATGTATGCCTTTGTTCATTTTCTCATTTTTGAGATAGCGTATCACTTTACCAGCTATATCGTAAATTGATAATTCTACAAATCCGTCAAGAGGTAATTTAAAATTAATGATTGTTTGGTTATTGGCAGGGTTAGGATAATTTTGCTCAAGTACAATTCCTGAGGCCTTCCATTTTTCAGATATTGATACAGGCTCATATATTGCTTTATATACTCCATTCCCCTGGGTAGCAATAACTATAAGTCCATCGGTGCTTCTTGCATCAATATTATCAACAATAATATTTCCAATTACAGTTGCTCCTTCCTGCAGCCAGATAGTTTGATCACCATTGAAGTCAGTCGTTGAAAACAGTCCAACACTTGTTCCGGCAAAATATACATTCTGATTATTATGTTTTAGTATTTTCAAACTTCTTACAGAGGGGCCATAACCTGAACCATCATTATTTTCCTCAAGGTTTCCACTTTGCTCCTGCCATGTACTGCCTCCGTCATCTGAAGAAAAGACACTTCTTACATTATAATTCGAAAACGCTACAAGCAAAAAGTCACCATTTTCTGGATCTGTTTCAATGGAACCAATGAATGCATTAGTAGGAAAATCTGTGCCGGTAATCTCAACAGCTGTGGGGTTTCCGGTATTAGCGTTATCCATTTTATAGAGTTTGCCATTATCGGTTCCGTAATATAATCTGTTTGGAGGTGATTTTGTTATACAAATTGCTGAAATACCTGTTAATGGTGGCACCAAAGTATTGCTTAATTTATTCCATCCAACATTCAGTAAAGATGAATCATTTGCTAAAGCAGCCATATCATCTTGCCTCCAGATAACATTTTTTGCCGGCAAATAAAAAGTTGTGTTATTTACAGGATCCAGGGCAAAGAAAGTGTAAAAGTCAAAGTCTGCATCACCAAGGGTATCAGGGCGCTGGTATAAATCACTATACATATTCATTTGACTGTCGAAGAGGAAGCTAAATATATTTCCAGTATATACTGATCCAATTGCAAAAGCGACATTGTCAGCTACTACACATGAAAAACCATCTCCGGGCTGCGCTGTTTCCCAATCTGTTGATGGATATATTGAGTTTTTATAATATACAGCATTGTCCTGTACTCCTCCAATAATAAAATCATCATCAGAAGCTGCATGATCAATTGCGATGCTATAAAACTGTGTAGTAATTAAGCCATGAGAGGCATGTTCCCATAAAACAGTGTCGTTCAAACAACTATCTGCTCTATACAGTCCTCCATCATTAGCTGCATACAAAACTATGTTATTTGATGGCAAAAATGCCATACAGTGCTGATCGGGATGCAGATTAGATGCATCTCCGTCGTAAGGATAACCGCCCATGACCTTAGTGAATGTTGAATCACTAAAACCGGTAGTATTTCTGAATAGATTTGTGCCTCCAAGAAAAACAATGTCCTCATCATCAGGATGTATTTTCATGGTCATCGCGTATCCTCCAATTGAATTATAACCATGTAATGGATCTATTGCACTTGGCATAATATCTCCTTTTCCGGCTCCCGGAATATTTATTGTGCGATCTTCCCAGTTGTAGCTTGATGTGATATTATTATATACACCTTTCCAGAACATATGATTAGAATTGGTAAAACCCAGTGATGGAGTGTTGTCAGGTACAGGGTTTTCGGCAAGTATATATAAGACATCGGGGTTTGAAGGTGCAAGAGCAAGTTTAATTGTTCTGTAATAAGTGGGGAAACCGGCAGGGGTTATTTCTTGCCAGCTTATTCCGTCAGTGGATCGATATACTCCATAAACAGTAGGTATAAGGCCATTTGTATTTGTAGAGAAAGTACCTAATGAAGCATATGCAGTGCCATCGGGTGCTATAGTAACATATGTTGAAAATGACTTTATAAAAGTATCCCCCAGAGATTTCTCCCAAGTATTTCCACCATCTGTAGATTTCATAATTGCACCATAACAAGCTGCCCACACAATGTCTTGGGTATGATTAGTTGTATCAATTGCAAGATTCCATATCCCCTGAAAAATACTGCTTAAGTTACCGGCTGAACCTCCTTCAGTTGAAGTGAGGACTTGCCAGCTCGCTCCATTGTCTGTTGATTTGAAGATACCATTACCATATCCCATGGTCCTTGGTAACAGACTGAATTGTCTGTCGGTTGTGCTAATTAATTCACCGGTTCCGTAATACCATGTATTCGTTTTTCCAGGTCTGACGTCCTGAACAAGGCAGGAAACACTTTGAACAACGTTAGGTGGAGTGGTTTTTACCCATGACTGACCACCATCAGTTGAACGCCATAATCCTCCTGATGCGCTTCCCGCAAGAATAATATCTTCATTCATTACATCTATTCCTACGGCAAGACATCTGCCACTTATATTATCAGGACCCATCGATTGCCAGGTGGTTTTTGGCCCGGAAGAAAATTTATAATCATTAGTATTGTTATATTCATCAGTTGAAGGTAAGGTTCTTGCAAATGCCAACTCCTTGGATTTTATGTTTTCCGGGATTCTGTCAGTTGCCGGGTCGCGTAACCTCATATATTCATATCCTGCATGAAAATATGCTAAATCTGCTTTAGATAATTTTGTTATTGCCCTGTTTTTAGATGTCAGTTTTTCTTGCTGAATTGTTCTTCCAAAAAATGTAAAAACAAATGCAAGGATCAGAACAGAACCCAGAATTGCCAAAAGAATAGATTTTTTTTTCATAAGATTGAGGTTTTTGGTTTTGGAAGAAGAATAATCAAAAGTACAACAGAAAAATCTAAAAATCAAGTTTATCAAGACAATTAATTATTATTTCAGAAGCCTCTTTAATTTGACTAGTGGAGATTGTTAGAGGAGGGGCTATTCTAAAAGCGTCTGTACAAAAGAGAAATTGATCAACTATAATACCATTATCAAATAATTCGTTAATAAGCTTTGCGGTGATAATTTCATTTTTCAATTTTACTCCCAGCATAAGGCCTTTGATACGAATTTCTTTAATATTAGGGTGTTGTATCAGTGTATCATAAAATAATTTTCCTTTTTTATTTGCTTGAGCAATTAGATTGTCCTCAATCAGAACTTTAAAGTTTGCAATAGCAGCGGCACAGCAAACAGGATGACCACCAAAAGTTGTAATATGCCCCAGTGCCGGGTTGTTGGTTAGTACCGACATAATTTGTTTAGAAGAAATAAATGCACCAATTGGCATTCCTCCACCCATAGCTTTTGCCAGGCAAAGAATATCAGGTATTACATTATAATTTTCAAAACAAAATAACTTTCCGCTTCGGCCAAATCCCATTTGTATTTCATCAAAGATGAGGAGAGTGCCTGTTTCAGTGCATTTTTTTCGCAGGACAGTAAGAAATTCCGGATCTGGTAAAATAATTCCGGCTTCAGCTTGTATTGGTTCTATTACGACACAGGCAGTTTTTTTTGTGATTTGGTCAAGAGCGATAATGTCGTTAAATTCTAACTGTCGGATATCAGGTAATAAAGGCCTGTAAGCATATTTCAGTTTTTCACTTCCCATTATACTCAGAGCGCCATGAGTTCCACCATGATAAGCATTTTTGAAGGAAATAATTTCAGTTCTGCCAGTATAACGTTTAGAGAGTTTTAAAGCACCTTCAATTGCCTCGCTCCCTGAATTAACAAAATATGTGCTTGATAAATTATCAGGCAGGTGATCTGACAGCATTTTTGCAAGTTCTACCTGAGGGGTTTGAATGTATTTACCATATACCATCAGGTGCATATATTTTTCCATTTGATCTGTAACAGCAGTTATGACACTGGGATGCCTGTGCCCAATATTACTGACAGCTACGCCGGAAACCAGATCAATATATCTTTTCCCTGATGGCGTATATAAATATATGCCTTCAGCATGATCAATTTCAAGTGCCAGGGGAGCGGTTGATGTTTGAGCCACATGATCAAAGAAGATCTGTCGATTTGTGATCAAATCTCCCCCTTTCCTTCTCTTACAACAACAATTTCTTTTCCAGTACAATCAATAATTGTTGATCCTTGATTATCACCATAACCTCCATCAATAATGATATCAACAATATCTTTATATTTTTCGTATATTAATTCAGGATCGGTGATATATTCAAGTACTTCATCATCATTATGAATTGATGTTGACATTAGGGGGTTACCAAGTCCCAAAACAATTTCATTTGTAATACTATTATCCGGAACACGAATACCTATTGTCTTTTTCTTGCTTTGGAATATTTTAGGGACTTTGTTATTAGCATTTAAAATAAAGGTGTATGGGCCGGGCAATACACTTTTCATCAGTTTAAAAACAGAATTGTCGATAGGCTTGGAAAAATCAGAGAGTTGGCTGAGATTATTACAAATAAATGAGAAATTAGCCTTTTCTTTTTTTATTCCCTTGATCATTGCGATCTTGTCGACCGCCTTTGACTGGTATATGTCACATCCAAGTCCATAAACAGTATCAGTTGGATATATTATTGTACCACCACTTTTTAAACAATCTATAACTTTGTCTATTTGGAGGGCGCTGGGATTTTGAGGATAGATCTTTAGTAGCATTTTGTTTATTATTAAATATTGTTTGAATAATGGGCAAACACTAATAAAAAATGGGTAAGCTACTTATATCGCACCGCTCAACCATTTACCCTTGCTTCCTTCCGAACCTGGGGGAGTTTAACAGGAGCTGGTCGTATAAGACTTACCCACTGCAAAATTACAAAATTTCCTTTTGTTTTGCAATAAAAATTTATAATTTCTATTAGAAAAGTTCTAATTTGTTATATTTGCAGGTAAATAAAAAGTAGCAGTTGCAGTAACAGTAATAGATTATACTGCTGCCGCTGCCACTGCTACTATCATTTTTTTGTTATAATTATTAACTAAAGTTTCGCAGTAACATAAATTACAGGAAATCAACAAAATAATGTTAATAAAAAGCAGCATGTTTTGTGGTTAAAAAGCTAATATTTAGTAATTTAACCATGTATTCCAAAACATTT
>Ga0222696_1000876_pt1 | contig 10975 bp, 7 predicted proteins | sample AntAcemetage1400_FD_179817 | JGI IMG/M metagenome (GOLD analysis project Ga0222696, IMG submission 179817) | Saline water microbial communities from Ace Lake, Antarctica - #1400 | ecosystem: Environmental > Aquatic > Non-marine Saline and Alkaline > Saline | place: Antarctica: Ace Lake... | reverse complement strand
CAACCATTTTTTCCAGGGTCCAAAATCGAGATTATATAGTATCTTCTCAATAAATCGGGGTACACTCCCTGCTGTGTCATTTTTCTGGATTCCCGTTTTCACGGGAATGACAGGCACTTACTCTATTTCGTCATTCCCGCGTACGCGGGAATCCAGGACCTGTTACCGCGACTTATTGAGATGTTACGTTATCTATTTCTAAATACTGATCTTACGGGTTACTCTCATAAGTAGTAAGATAGACAGCACTATGGCGAGAGAAACCATTGCCAAAGCCACAAAAACTGCGGGTAAGGACCATGCCTCTTTTATCCATCCCACTAAGTGCACGGCGATTGCTCCCACTCCGAAGGTAAGGATAAATTTGGTACCGTAGGCGCTGTGTCTCAGCTTGTCCGGGGTGAATTTGGCCACAAGGGTATTCTCAATCGGTTGCATGCCTAATAGAAAGAGCATGTAACCCATGGTTATCAGCAGAAGGGAAACATCTGTCGTGTAGGCCATCAATAAGGCCATGGGTAGGGCGATCAGGTGAAAGATAAGATATCCGCGACGGGGCTCAAACCGTTCAGCGACGACGCCACCCAAGAACTGTCCAAACATGCCTACCACAAACACCGAGGATGAGAGGGCCGTGGCTGCCACATTCCTTGAGGCAGGCATCCACTGCAGCCTGCTTATCCAATCGAGCAGCTCGGGGTCTCTAAGTTCAAGATAGGCAGGTAGAATTACGCTAACCGTGCGATAGGCGATACCGCCTAACATCATACATATACACAATATGGCAAAGCCCAACATCAGTCTCTTTGACCCTTGGGATCCAGTCTTTGCATTCCTTGCCGGTTCAATCAAGGGAAGGAAAAGCATAATGACCGTGCCGAGGAGATTGAGGCAGCCAAGGAAGATAAATGCCATCTGAATGCCATAGAAATAGTTGATAATTCCCGCCAAAATAGGAGCCGCGGCCAGACCTGCATTGCCCGCCATGCCGTTGTATCCTAAGGCCATGCTCATCTTGCTGATCCCTCTGGAGATCAGACCCAGGCCAGCCGGGTGGTATATGCCCGAAAAAACTCCCACCCCTGCCAGGCAGAGGGAAAAGGCCCCAGGAGAGTCGACAAGAAACCCCGCTGCTAATCCGCATAAACCCGCGCCTGTGTAGAAGAGAAGGAGAAGGGGCTTTGCCCCAATCCTGTCACTCACCATGCCCCATGGCAGAGCAGTGAGGCCGAAGAACAGGTACATCCAGAAGGAAAGCGCTAAGACATGGCTCAGGTCCATGCCATATTTTCCCATGAGCGGCAAGACAAGGGCGGGAAACATCAGCATATTGAAATGGCTCATAAAATGGCCAAAGCAGGTGGTTGTCAGGATTTTTCGCTCATTTGAATTCATGGGATTTCATCCAGTACTTTCCAAGGCCTCAGGTATGCCACAAACGGTCTCGATTCGATAGTCAATATTTTTCTCGTTTTGAGGGTTTCTTTTCAAAAAGAACTCTACTATTCCCTTCGCAAATTCCAAGGAATACATATTCGCCAACTCCCATTTTGTCAAGGATTCTGAAGGCCATATCTCATGGGAAAGACCACATCATTGACACACAGTGCAAATTTCTCTACAATTCCGGCCTAATGAATGAAGGCAAATACCTTGTGGTTTTGTTTGGTGAAATCTCATGTCCACTTATACAAAGAAATATGATGTAATTGTGGTGGGTGCTGGTCACGGGGGCTGTGAGGCTGCCTTGGCCGCCTCAAGAATGGGGCACCCCACCCTGCTGCTGACCATTAACCTCGATCAAATCGCCGCCATGAGCTGTAATCCCGCCATCGGGGGATTGGCCAAAGGGCATTTGGTAAAGGAGATCGACGCCCTTGGCGGCGAGATGGCCAAGAACACCGACCAGACCGGAATACAATTCAGGCGCCTCAATACGCGAAAAGGGTTGGCAGTACAGGGTTCGAGATCACAGAATGACCGGGATCTTTACCGCAAACGGATGAAATCGGTTGTTGAGGCACAACCCAACCTTGATATCCGTCAGGCCATGGTGGACTCTCTCCTGGTGAGGGAGGGCCGGGTCCATGGGGTCGAAACCCAGATCCATGAAAAATTCCTGTCTCGTACCGTGATTTTGACTACCGGCACCTTTCTGAGGGGGCTTATCCACATCGGCCTCGATCATTTTCCCGCCGGCCGCATGGGAGATCCTCCCTCTGTTCGATTAGCCAAACAATTGGAGTCTTTCGGCTTTGAGGTAGGAAGGCTAAAGACCGGGACCACACCACGCCTGAACGGCAGGACCATTGACTACGAAGGGTTAATCATACAATCCGGGGATGAAAAGCCGAGGCCGTTCTCCTTTACGACCACCAAAATACCTCTCCCCCAGGTGCCCTGTCATATCACCTACACCAACGAGAAGACCCACGAGATTATCAGAGAGGGCCTGGACCGATCTCCCCTGTTCAGCGGTGTCATCAAGGGTGTTGGCGCAAGGTACTGCCCCTCCATCGAGGATAAGGTGGTTCGTTTTGCAGAAAAAGAACGCCACCAGATATTCCTTGAGCCTGAGGGTCTGGAGACATCTGAGGTATACCCCAACGGGTTAGCTACAAGTCTGCCCGTCGACATCCAGATCAGGATGATACGCTCCATCCCAGGCCTCGAGAGGGCTGAGATCGTGAGAACGGGCTATGCCATTGAATATGACTACATAAATCCCCTTCAATTAGAACCTACCCAGGAGACCAAATTGGTCAAGGGTCTTTTTCATGCGGGCCAGATAAACGGAACCTCGGGCTATGAAGAGGCCGCTGCCCAGGGGCTCATGGCCGGGATCAATGCGGTCTTGAAGGTTAGAGGAGACGAGCCTTTGATTCTTTCCAGATCAGAGGCCTATACCGGTGTCTTGATCGATGACCTTGTCACCAAGGGCACTACAGAGCCATACCGCATGTTCACATCGAGGGCAGAATATCGCCTCCTTTTGAGGGAAGATAATGCCGATTTCAGACTCAGGGATAAGGGACACGAGTTAGGCTTAGTGTCTGATGACATCTATAAGGAGTTTTGCAGAAAGCGAGACCTAATAGAAGATCTACTCTTACGATTACAAAAGTTTAGGTTGAAACCGGAGTCCGAAACCTTAGACAGGCTGAAGCAGTTAGGTACGACGCCGATCAAGAACGCCACCTCTTTGGCGCAGCTTCTAAAGCGAAGTGAAATCTTTTTTGAGGACCTCCTCCCTTTTGATCCTGACCTCTCAAATATAGGAGAACAGGTTGCCATGGAGGTGGAAACCCGGATAAAATATGAAGGCTATATTGATCGTCAGGAACGTGAGGTGGAAAAAATGAAACGGTGGGACGGAGTCAGACTCCCGGAGCATGTCGATTACCTTGCTGTTCATGGGCTTTCCACTGAGGTGAGAGAAAAACTCGGCAAAATCAGGCCCATTTCATTAGGCCAGGCATCCAGAATCTCCGGTGTGACGCCTGCCGCAATCATGGCACTGCAGGTCCATCTAAAAAGATCGAGGAACGGAAAACATGTCTAACTCTATATTAAAGATTGCTTTTTTTATGGCAACAGGTCTTCTCTTATCCCTTTATGGATGCGGAGAGGCGCCTGAGCCCGGTGTCGACAAAAAGGAAGCATCTCCTGAGCAGAAGCTGGTCAATATCAGCCCTGTGTCAGCTTCATTACCCACGGGCGACATTGAATATGTGGGGGTACTCACTGCACGCCGCAAGGTCAAGATTTCCAGTGAATTAGGAGGGATTATTGAGGACCTCTACTTTGAGAAGGGGGAGAAGGTCGCGGCAGGGAAACTCTTAGCCGAAATTGGCACCAGCAGTGTCCGTCTCCAGGTACGCGAGGCAGAAGCGGGTGTGGATGCCGCAAGAAGCGTGCTGAAAAAGATGGAAAGAGGGAGCAGGCCCCAGGAGATTCATATAGCAACTTCAGCACTGAACGAAGCTGAAGCAGCCCTGTTCGAGGCAGAAAAAAACTATAAGAGAATAAAGGATCTTCATAACATCAAGGCTATTTCAGGAAGCAGTTACGATGCGGCCGAGAGGCAGGTCGGGACAGCCAAGGCAAGGATGGACTCAGCAAAGCAGCGATTAGTTTTAGCGTTAAAGGGGCCCAGGATTGAAGATATAAAGGGCGCCCGCGCCGCTCTTGCACAGGCAGAAGCAGCCTTAGCCTTAACTAAGAATCGGTTGGAGAAATCGAAACTTCGCGCTCCCTGCGACGGGATAACAGCGTTTCGTAATGTGGAGGTGGGCGAGGTCATAAGGGTCGGGACCCCTATAACCGAAGTAGTCGAGTTAGAGAAATTGAAGATAAGCCTCTCCCTCGGTGAAAAGGATATTCACATCCTGAAAAACCATCAAAACTTTGGTTTCAGCGTAGATGCCATACCCGGGGAGGAGTTTTCGAGCCGGGTCTTTTTCCTTTCACCCACTGCCGACCGGACAACCAGGTCCTTCCCCTTGGAGTTGATGGTTGACAAAACCGATCCGCGGATGGCTGACGGCATGACCGTCAGGGTCAAATTTCCCGTTGTGGGAGGGAAGACGTCCATAAAAGTCCCTTCGGCCTGGCTTTCGGAAGAAGAGGGGATAATGGGCGTGTATGTTCTCAGGGATGGGAAGACCTTATTTAAAAAGGTTACCCTCGGGGCCTACTATGACAACCGGGTGGAAATCTTGGCAGGTCTCGAGGACCAGGACCTGGTTATCACCAACCCCGCAGGGCTCAAGAGCGGAGAGGCGGTGAAAGTAAGGTGAAAATTGGTCATTAGTTGTTGGGTATTGGTCAAGTTGCGGGTTGCGGGTTGCGGGCCTTGGACCTTGACAAGCTGCAGTACATGACTTCTTCATAAACTGAAATCCAACACTAATGATCTCGTAAAAGGTCTAAGATCAAATTTTTCTTGCTTATAACTCCTTGATTTTACTGTACGTCGATTTTATTTTTTGTGACTTTTGCGCCTTTTTGCGGCTGAATCAATATTCAATTTTCAATATTCAATATTCAATTCCGGCTTCGCCGGCTTAGGCACTTCTGATGTTTTTAACCAAATTTAGCGTATCAAGACCCGTTGTTGTTCGGATGGCCCTGATCCTTATCGTAATTGTTGGCATTTACGCCTACAGTTCCATGCCAAGGTTCTTAGATCCGGATATCACCATCGGGGAGGGCGTGGTTATTACCGTTTGCCCTGGATTTTCCCCGGAGGAGATGGAAAATCTGGTGACAAAGAAGATCGAAGACGAGTTAAAAGGGATATCTGAGATCAGGCGCTTTGAGTCAAATTCCTATGAGAGCACATCAAAGATCCACGTTTTTTTTAACACGCGCCTTTCAGAATATGAGATTGACCAGGCCATGCAGGAGGTCAGGAACGCCGTGGATCGGGTGGATGACCTTCCTGAGGAGGCGAAAGTCCCCAGAGTCATAGAGATCGATATCGCCATTTTCCCGGTCTGCATGGTCGGATTAGCGGGTCAGCTTCCCATGATGCAGCTTCAGGACATTGCCGGAGAGATCTCTGACACCTTTGAAGGGATTAAAGGGGTCTCAGAGGTGGATATCGTGGGGGAAAGAGAGGGTGAAATATGGGTGGAATTAAATCCCCGACGGATGTCCGCCTACGGCATCTCAATTCCTGAAGTGGCTCAGGCAGTTGCCAAACGCACAAAAAACCTGCCTGGCGGCACAGTGGAAATGGGGAAACACGAGACCGCAATAAGGATGGTGGGCGAACCAAGGGACCCCAAAGATCTCGGGAATATTGCGCTCAAAAGCGTTAATGGGGGCACAGTCTACCTCCGTGATATTGCTAAGATAACCCCCACCTTGGAAAAGCCCATGACCCTGACCTTTATAGACAAGGAGAATGCGCTTGTTCTCGCCATCAAGAGGAAAAAAAACACAAACATGATCCAGATCGTGGATGACGTAAGGAGGCTCATGAAGGAGATCCCGGGCCAATATCCCGGTCTCAAGACTACGCTCTATTTCGACCAGGCTCGAGAAATCAAGAAACGGATAAAAGAACTCCAGATCAACGGTTTATTGGGCATTATCTTAGTGTTTTTCGTCCTCTGGGTTTCCATGGGTCTACGAAACGCCCTCTTTGCCTCTATCGGCATCCCGGTTGCCTTTCTCCTTACATTCATCCTGATGAAGGCCTTTGGTCTTTCCATAAATGGTCTGACCCTCTTTGGCCTGATCCTTGTTCTTGGGGTGGTTGTGGATGATGCCATTGTAGTCCTCGAAAATATTTTCCGTCACATAGAGAAAGGAAAACCTCTCGTGAAGGCCACCCTTGAGGGGAGCCGCCAGGTCCTGGCCCCGGTCTTGGCATCGGTCTCTACTACCATGGCCGCCTTCCTCCCTATTCTCATCCTCGTTGGCGGCGTTATCGGACGGTACTTGGCCGATCTTCCCAAGGTGGTGATGTTTGCACTTGCAGCGTCGCTTTTTGAGGTCTTTTTCATGCTCCCCTCCCACGTGGTAGAGTTGACACCAAAAAGCGGAATAAAGAAGGTTCGAAGGAAGCGGTTTGACATTTTTAGTCCCCTTAGAAAGATCTATTACCCACTTCTAAAGATTATTCTTAGGCACCGATATTTTTCTGTACTCTTCATCGCTCTATCAACCGTTCTCGCCTTTTTTCTATATTTCCAGACCGATTTTGTCATGTTCCCTAAAAGCGATGTCTTCCCCAGGTTCAATATCCACTTCGACCTCCCTGCAAATTCCACATTAGACAGATCCCGGGAGACACTCATGGAACTCTCTGACCTGATCAAGGAGCGTATCGGCGATGATCTGGAGGCCCCCATTGCCGTGGCAGGGATGAAAGAGGTAAATTATGAGCCGATTTTCGGCACGCATTTTGGGATGCTGATGGTCATCTTGAAGGCAAATAAGGAGAGAAAGCAGTCTGTTGTGGAAGTGATGGAAATGATCAGGGAAGATGCCGGGAAACTCCTAACATCTCTTGGTGCCACCTCCTTTGTCTTAGAGAGGCTGATTGAAGGGCCGCCTGTGGGCGCCGACGTAGACCTGAAGATACAATCTCCCAAATGGGAGAGCTCTGCCAAGATCTCCCGCCTGTTAAGGGAAGAGATGGCCAAGCACAGGGGGATTGTGGATATTCAGGACGATGTCTCAAGGGATAAGCAGTTCATGGAAATCACCTTAGATGAGGCCAAGGGGAAAAAACTCGGGATTGACCATGACCATCTTGTCATGGCGGTCCAGGCAGCCTTCCATGGACTTGCGGTCGCCACCTACAACCAGGGTGATGACAATCAGGATGTCAAGTTAAAATATCTGCCCGAATACAGACACGACTTTGACGATCTGGTAAACATGAAGGTAATGGTTCCGGGGCACGGGGAAATTCCCTTAAAGGAATTAGCTGAAATCCGTCTGACCCCCGGCTTTCACAATATCTATCACTATGAGGGGAAACAGACCGTGCGCCTCACCGCAAACATCAAAGAGATGCAGGATGACCAGGAGGGTGACAGTGACTTTCTTGCCAATCTGAGCGGCAAAAAAATGACTGCGGTGAAGGCAAATAAGATCGCCAGGGAGTACTTTGAAACTATTCGATATAACTTCCCGGGCGCTAAAATGATCGCAGGCGGGCTTCAGGATGAGACCAACACCTCACTCATGCAATTGGGGAACGCGGGCATGCTCGCCATCTTTCTTATATTTTTCATCCTTTCTCTCCAATTCAACTCCTTTACCCAGCCTTTTATCATTATGATCACCATCCCCTTTGCGAGCCTGGGCGTAATGATAGGGCTCCTTGTCAGCAATAACCCCCTGACCTTCGTCACTTTGATCGGTCTCTTGACACTCACGGGAATCGTTGTTAACGATTCTCTCGTCCTGATCGATTTTATCAACCGGTACAGGAAAGAACACCCCAAACAGCTTTATTTAGCCATCATACGGGCATGCCATGTGCGCATGCGGCCCATAATACTCACATCTCTTACGACCATATGCGGGCTGGCGCCCATGGCCTTCGGCGTGGGGGGCAAATCCGTTTTCTGGGCCCCATTGGCCACGGCCATCATGTGGGGACTGGGGTTTGCAACTATCCTCATCCTCTCCATGGTGCCGGCCTTCTATGCCATCCTGGAGGATATCGGTTATTTTATCCGCCACCGGAAACGAAGAAAGGCTGATACACTAAGAGAGATTGATGAGGCATTTGTGTACGAGGAATTACAACCTTTTATGAAACAGCGGAAAAAATTGGAATGACAAATTGAGGAATAGGTTTTGAGATTATTTTCGGGACGCAGATTTACGCAGATAAACGCGGATAATTAAAAATAAGAAATCACAGATCTGCGTTTATCAGCGTCCAAATTCTTTTTCTTAAGTAGTATGGTGAAAGGGACAGCTTATGAGCAAGACGATTGAAGATGACCAGTGGGTCTGGGTAGTGGTTCAGGACCCCGAAGGAAACCAACAGTTCTTAGGGCAGCGTGACGAAACGAAAGATATATCGTTTATCCCCACGTTTCTTGAAAAAGATGCCGCCCTCCAGTGCATGAATCATTTGTCCTTGGAAAGGGGACACAAGTATGAGGTCCAGGCCGTACTATATGAAGAGCTGGTCCCAAAGGCAAATGAACAGGGGTTTTGTCTGTTAGTCTTGAACGAGTCCGGAGAGGTCCTTGAGAAAATAGACCCATCTATTCCCTGAAGTATTGCATGGTGGCGTCAGGAATAACTGCCACAAAGGTCCCTGAGGTCAATTTGACGGGGATCTCTACCAATATGCCAAAGGTAAAACTGCCATGAAGCAAACTTTAACCCAAGATAAAACCTACTCTATCTGGCTCAAAGAACTCAAACAAAAAGTTCGATTGGTTCAGATAAAAGCGGCAGTTAAAGTTAATTCTGAACTGTTGCAGTTTTACTGGGGATTGGGGCAGGATATTGTAGATAAACAGAAAAATGCCAAATGGGGCGATGGTTTTTTAAAGCAACTGAGTATCGATTTATCATCTGAATTTCCTGACATGAAGGGGTTTTCCAAAAGAAATCTGGAGCTTATCCGTCAGTGGTATGTATTCTATAGCCAGAAAAACCTAATTGCGAAACAAGCTGTTTCGCAATTAGTTCAAATTCCCTGGGGACACAATATTGCCATCATTTCAAAGTGCAAAAACTTGTATGAAGCACTTTTTTATATCCAAAAAACCATTCAAAACAACTGGTCAAGATCCGTCCTGACTCATCATATCGAAAGTAATCTGTTTAAGCGCGAAGGTAAAGCCATAACGAATTTCAAGGCGACATTGCCCGAACCACAGTCAGACTTGGCAAGAGAAACCCTGAAAGACCCCTATAGTTTCGATTTTCTGGCATTGACAGAAAGACACAATGAAAAAGAGCTGGAAAATGCGCTGGTAAACCATGTCACTAAATTCCTGCTGGAGCTGGGTGCAGGATTTTCTTACATGGGACGGCAATATAAATTGGAAATTGAGGGAGATGAATTTTTTATCGACCTACTATTTTATCATGTCGAACTGCATTGCTATGTGGTAGTGGAATTAAAAACAGTAAAATTCAAACCGGAATTTGCTGGCAAACTGAATTTCTATATATCGGCTGTGGACGATATTTTAAAATCAAAAAGGGATAATCCCAGCATTGGCATTCTGATCTGCAAGTCTAAAAAAAACACGGTGGTAGAATATGCCCTGAAGGATGTTCATAAACCAATTGGTGTCAGCGAATACATAATCACCAAGAACCTGCCGGAGGAATTTAAATCTTCCCTGCCAAGTATTGAAGAGATTGAGGCGGAGTTGAGTGGAGAAGAGAAATCGTGATGAATCAAAAAGACATATTCCATTTTTTTGAAAACAGAATTGATATTTGAAAAAATGATACTTGACAATATAGGTCATATGCAAGTCTGTGAAGACCAGGCTCTCTACGAAGTCCGGTCAGCCAGAAAAACAATGGGATAAGGCCAACAAGAGCCAGCTAATGGGGACCAAGCTAACTGCCTAAAACCATTAAATAACATTCAGGGATATGCGGCTATTTAGCCCCGATGTCGTACTTTTTTGGGGGCAAAAAGAGCATTATACCTGCATAATCAATATGATAGCTTGGCCCCAGTCCCAGGTAACTGCGATCAAAATAATAGGGGAGGAGGACACTCATGGCTGATACAATGTTAAATCAATATGTTCCGGATTATTTAGTCCCTCCCGGTGAGGTACTGGAGGAATATCTTGAAGCCTACAGTATGACCCAAACCGAACTTGCCGCCAGGACCGGGCTGACCAAAAAAACCATCAATGAAATCATCAAGGGAAAATCGCCGATAACATCAGAAACTGCTTTGAAGCTGGAGCGCTCACTTGACCGTCCGGCACATTTCTGGAACAACCTGGAAAGGCAGTTCCAGGAAGATCAAAATTCTAACTGCAGGAATACATAGAGTATTTTGAGGATTAACATTTTTATCTGACGTCCCGCCGGCGGGACAAAAAAGACAGTTTTCGTTCGGGCACTACTTAGGACTCTAAGAGGCGACACATTGAACCAGATAGGCAGGGAGTTCAACATAAACCAAAACAGTTCGGTGAGCAGTGTGGTGCAAAGGATGAGCGCAAAGATTTCCAACCCGCCTGTCGAAGATGCCGCAACGCGGTGCCTCGCCTGGTATCTCCCCTAATGGTGTGTAAGGCGGCACACATCAAAGAATGCCGCTGAGTGTTGATAGAATGGGTTGCTGTGGGCAATGGTTGGTAGGGGATCGACAATTGAGAAAAAATATTGAGGAAGGCCATGCCTACGAGGTCGAAATCACAGACTACCACTGATAGAGTTGTTGGTCGGCGACTCCCCCGAAAACGTCCGCCGACCCATCCAGGAGAAATGTTTTTCGAGGAGTTTGTTA